>Ga0310917_10000340_pt1 | contig 20605 bp, 18 predicted proteins | sample GREbulkMGLF178_FD_203531 | JGI IMG/M metagenome (GOLD analysis project Ga0310917, IMG submission 203531) | Lab enrichment of tropical soil microbial communities from Luquillo Experimental Forest, Puerto Rico - GRE.bulkMG.LF178 | ecosystem: Environmental > Terrestrial > Soil > Tropical forest >... | reverse complement strand
GATGGTCACCACTTGAAAGCACCGCAACAACGCACGAACGTCGGCGAGCGTCGTGTCGCGAACTATTTCCACACACAGATCTTTCAACCTAGGTACGACAGCATCTAGCGCTTGGACGACTGGCTGGAAATGCGCCGCCCATATCAGGCTGGACGTCATCCCCTCGAGCGGGCCCTGACAGAAGCGAGCGTAGTCGTGTTGGTTTGGCTGTCGGAGATCGTTCTCGACGTCATCAGCCGAGGACGGCATGGCAACCGCCAGCGCACACCCCGTCCTGTGCGTGCTGGCCTGTCGCATGGTCGGTCTCAAGCCGGCTCGTCGGCGTTCATCCGCCGCAACTCGGATAGGATGGCGTCGTTGCGACCGGATTTCAGGAAGAAACGCACGTCCGCTACGTAGGGAACTGCTCTGAGCCGCTCGACCAGGCGTGTGACGCCTACGAAAATCGACTGTTTGACGGACATAGAGTTCCTGATCTCATCATTGGCCGCCTTCGTCACCTCGAGTTTTGTCTCGGGGCGAGCGTCCCGCGCGAACCGGACTTCCAGCCGCCCTTGGAATCCGGGCTCGGCGTTCTTCGGCGGGATCACCAGCTGCAAGCTCATCGGCTGGCCTGGCAACATCGCTTGTGCCTCGCGCAAGGGTTCCACCCTCGCGTCGGACCAGTCCACGGAACGACTCATCTCGCGCCGTACCGCGACCCATTCCTCGACCGACGCGGGGCGCGACCCTTCGGCCATCTTGATTTCGATTTCGTGGGCAGCGCTGCGGGCCTTGCTGGCCCTGAGAATCAGCAAACTGGTAGCAGGCGGATTACCGGTGCCGCCAACCCCAGGGCCACTACCGCTGCCCCCACCCGGGCCGTTCCCGCCGCCACCGGGGCCGTTCCCGGCGGTGCGGCGGTGGACCCCATCGTCATCGCGTTTCCACCAGCGCGGCGAATCTCCCGGGGCTGCCACGCCTCCGCCGGGCGGACCGATCGGCGGTTCCATGCCGCCGCCATCGAACGCCAAAGATTCCTTGAACGCCGAGACCTCGTCGGGCGAGAAGCCTTCGAAGTAGATTCTGCTCTCGACACCCTTTGGCCCATGCGCAATCGCGTCCACAACACTCTCTCGCATGGCAACATGGCTCAACGCAGTGATCTCCTGTCCGGAGGCACAGTAAACGCAAATAATGACGAACCGGTCACCAACCTTAGTGACGACCACGTTGAGGTCCAATTGGTTGGCAATCGCCAGCACGCGCTGTAGCCGCGCGCCATCCGCTGGGGCCGACTGCCACCCCCAACTCGTGCGCTCCATGGTGGCTGCTTGCTTCGGTACCACGTAGCCACGCACCGGGTTGTCGGGTCGCTCGATGACCAGGGCGGCGCTCATTGGCCGCTGCGGCTGGCTCTCCGTCAGGACCACACGCAATTCCTGCTGCAAAGCATTTTTATCCACGCCGCTCGCCGATCGTTTGGCGAATTGCCTTGCCACTGGGCCAGTCTTATCGATATCGGTGGGGTTGAGGTGGAGAACATTGGCGCCCGACGCATCCTCGACGATCCGCGCTGCACCTGCCGGCACGGCCGTGTCGGGCAAGACAAGCGGGTAGCGCCACTCAAATTATGGCCGCCGACGATGTTGGACCCGGCGGACGACACGACAACTCGCGGCGTCGTGATATAGCTGCCGGTACTTTCTAGGTTGTCGTGAGTGTAGAGCATGAACGCGGCCAGCCGGTCATCGCCCTCGACCAGGCCGATCAGTCGCACGCCGTCCAAGAAAAAACGCGCCGCGATAGCCGCCACCGCCGGTTGTACATCGTCCGGGATTTGCACCGATTTCCCGGAGTCGATGGCCTTGATGAGGTCGAATGCCTTGACTAGCCGAGCCCTATCAATTCCACGCACCTCGCGCGGCTTCAGCACACCGTCCATGATGCGGTCGCGCAGACGTTCCGATCCGGCGACCCAGATTTTCACACTCAGGACAAGCTGTTTGACCGTCTCGACACATTTCGTACTTTCCGGCGTATTGTCCTTACCCGGGTCATGACACCGCTCGGCGATCTTCTTGTCGTCGAGGCCAGCTGCTAGTTTCTTCAACTGATCGTATGTCTCGTTGACCCAGGTGCCGAGGAGTACCGGCGGCGACAGAACGGTCTCCGGCGCCGGCGTCTCGATCCGCAACGGACGATCCCGAGTCGCCTGGAATAGCACCTGGTAAGAGGTCACCCTGGCCAGTAGCGGATTGCGCAGGTTGCGGTAGTAATCATAACCTTTGACTTCGAACGGTGTGTAGACCGCGTCGAATTCAGGCTGCGACTCGTCCTTATAAATTATCGGCAGCGAACCGGAGTTCTGGATCGCGAAGATATCCGACTTGGGTTGATTTGTGGTGGCATTATACTCGACACGCGAGAAAGCACCGGTCGTGTTCCAATTGAACAGGGTTTCGTGGGTTCTAGGCTCTTGCGCCTGCGCTTGCTGGAAGATCGGCTTGCCATCGAATGGCAACCGAGCCGGCGTCGGCCAGGCAAAATTATAATATTTGACCTGGCCCGCCATCGACCACGACTTCAGCATCTGGTCGGTCAGATTGAGCTCGCTGCCGAACTCGGTATCGACCAGCACCGGCGAAAGGTAAATGGGAGCCCAATCCCTGCCGGTGAACTGGCCCTCTTTGAGCGGGCCGGCGAACAGGTCGTTGCGCTCGTAACTTTGCGACAGTTCCTTTTCCTTGGCCGAGACGAGAATGCGTGCGGTTTCGAACCGCAATGGCGGCATGATCGTGACCGGCACCTCGCGCTCCCGGCCAACGAAGACGAGGTGATCCGGTCCGAACGCCACCGCGCCAAATATCACATCGGAATCCAGCGCGAATTTGCGGAACTCGGCTCGGTAGTGCTCGAACGTGAACTGGCGATTGACTACCAACACGGCGAGCCCGCGCTGCTGCGCGCTGAGGAACGTGCCATCCTGACGCTCGCCTATGAGTTGGCTCAACGCCTTCGGCTCGCCGAATGGAGTACCGTCCGGACTGAAACGGACGCTGCCGCCGACCAGCCAATCGCGCAACTCGGATTGCCGGATCGCTATGTTTGGCGGCCCTTGAGCGGTCAACGACGCGGGGTTGACCGGCAGCGCCAGTGGCGCGCCTTTATAACTCGTGCCCCAGAGTTTCGTGGCCAACAACGCGAGGTCGTCGCGGAGGGCCGCATCCCCACCGGCGCCGTTGTAGCCGACGAGCGTCAGAACCACATCGTCAACCCAGCCGTGCAGGCCGATTTCAGTGTGTGCTAAGGCAGACCGCGTGAGGTGCTCGCCAAATATGGTTTTGAGCACCGTCTGATATGTTGCCTTTGGCAGCGTGTCCGGCGGTGGCTCGGCGATGATGACGACCCGCGCCCCCGCCCGATCCGGAGCGGACGCCGCTATCGTCTGAATGTGCATCGGAAACGCGTTTCGGAACGGTCGCCACTGCTCCTTCAATGCGTCGGCGGCGAAAGCTGTTTGGCCTAAGCCGCTCGCCAATAGCGTGCTGGCAACAAGAAGGTTCCTCGCCGTAGCTCCGAATCCGATCATCTCTGTTTCTCTCCGAATGTACGTGGCGTTGGGTTAGCGGATACGAACCATGCGCCGGCCTCACTTTAGCCGGGCGAGCGCGGATCATGTGTGATCTACCTCACACTGTTGGAATTAATCCGCAGTTGGCTGGGGCTGTCCCGTTTTCGAACCGGAGCCGTTAGACGGGACGGCGCAGTAATAGCAGTAATAAAGGCGGACCTTATCCTAACATTAAATTGGCACTTATGCTTGCAGCATGTTCTTGGTATAGCTGTTTGCATAGCGTGGCCGCCGTGCAAGGTTAGCCGAACTTGGCAGCCGAATGATATCAGGACCGAGTCTAGGCGCCTCCGCCGACAGAGGGTAGTGTGACGACGAGCGGGCTCTCAAGCCGCGCACCATGATCGCCACATTCAGCGAATATCACGCATGAGAACGTCCTTCTGATTCTGAATGCTAGACGACAATCATCATACTACTTTGAAGCGCGATCGGGGCGCTCTCCAAATCCACGTCGGTGCACCTGGTTGTTGCTGACGCGGCAGAGCGCACTTGACCGGCCAGCAACTCGGATGGCCACTGTGGTTCGACCCGCGCAGTTCTGTCGCGGTCCCGGGAACGGCCGGAAGCGGCGCAACTTTGTTGTTGCCGCGCGTTCCGGCGAAGGTTGCTTCACCGTCCGATCTGCCGACCTTCGTCATCATGCATTGGTCTGAAGATCGCGGGCTCGCTCATGGCCCGCTTCATGCCAGCTGCTTCTCCAGCTGATCCAGCGTCCGATAGCACGGCAGCACCTGCTCTACGCTGGCGTTCGGCTCGCGGCCTTCGCGGATGGCGGCGAAGAATTCGCGGTCCTGCAATTCGATGCCGTTCATCGAGACGGCGAGCTTGCTGACGTCGATCTTCTCGTCGTTGCCGGTAAAAAGGTCATCGTAGCGCGCGATGTAGGTCGCAGTATCGCCGATATAGCGGAAGAAGGTGCCGAGCGGCCCATCGTTGTTGAACGACAGCGACAATGTGCAGATCGCGCCGTTCTCCGCCTTCAATTGAATGCTCATGTCCATGGCGATGCCGAGCGTCGGGTGGATCGACCCCTGCAGCGCATTCGCCCTCACGATCGGCGAGCCGCATTGGTAGGCGAAGAGGTCGACCGTGTGCGCTGCGTGGTGCCATAGCAGGTGGTCGGTCCAGGATCGCGGCTGGCCGAGCGCGTTCATGTTGGTGCGACGGAAGAAATAGGTCTGCACGTCCATCTGCTGGATGTGGAACTCGCTCGCCAGAATTCGCTGGCGGACGAACTGGTGGCTCGGGTTAAAGCGTCGGGTGTGGCCGCACATGGCGACGAGGCCGGTTCGCTTTTGCATCGCGACGACGGCTTCCGCGTCCCTCAGGCTGTCGGCGAGGGGGATTTCGACTTGGACGTGCTTACCGGCCTCGAGGCATTGCAGGGCTTGGGCGGCGTGCATCTGGGTCGGCGTCGCCAGGATCACCGCGTCGAGGCCCGGGAGCTCCAGGGTGTCGGCGAGATCGGTCGTCGCATGGCCGACACCGTACTTCCTGGCCGTCCCCTGCGTCTTCTCGAGCTCGCGCCCGACGACGGAAATGACCTCGACCCCGTCGATCAGCCGGATGCCGTCGAGATGCCTGAGGCCGAAGGCGCCCGCGCCGGCCAGCGCCACCTTGATCGATTTCGCCATCCGCGCTCTCCAAACCTCTACCGTGGGTTTTCCAGAATTAGATGGCCGACGGCGGTGTTCGACGCCGGCACGTGATAGAACCGGTGCACGACGGTCGGCGGAGGTCCGCCTGCGACGTCGCCCATCGCGCCGCGAGCGATGAGCCACATCACAAGCTCGATTCCTTCGCTGCCCGCCTCGCGCACGTATTGGATATGAGGCATTTGCGAGAGTCCGTTTGGATCGCCGATCAACCGGTCCATGAACGCCTTATCCCATCCGGCATTGATCAGGCCGGCGCGCGGCCCCTGTAATTGATGGCTCATGCCCCCGGTGCCCCAGACCTGAACCTCGAGCTGCTCGTCGTAGCTCTCGACGGCGCGGCGGATCGCCTGGCCGAGTGCCAAGCAGCGCGCCCCTGAGGGAATGGGGTACTGCACGACGTTGACGGCAAACGGGATCACCGGGCACGGCCAGGCGTCGGGCTGGCCACACATGAGGCTCAGCGGAACCGTCAGACCGTGGTCGACATCCATCTTATTGACGATGGTGAGGTCGAAATCCTGCTGGATGACCGACTGGGCGATATGGGCGGCAAGCTCGGGATGGCCGATCACCTTCGGCACCGGCCGCGGCCCCCATCCTTCGTCGGCCGGCATGTATTCCACCGCCGTGCCGATGGCGAAGGTCGGGATCAGATCAAGGCTGAAGGCGGTGGCATGGTCGTTGAAAACCAGGAAGATCACGTCCGGCTTGTTGTCCTGGAACCACTGTTTTGAGAACTCGTAGCCCTTGAACAGGGGCCGCCAGTAGGGCTCGTCGGAGTTGCCGAGGTCGACCGCCGCGCCGATCGCCGGCACGTGCGAGGTGTAGATGGAAGCGGTGATGCGCGCCATGAATCAGGCCCCCTTCTTGCGCCCGGCCGCGCCCTGAGGCTGACGGTGCGCCTGCGCGTCGCCGTCCTCGCCAAGGCGGCGATTGCCCTCGATCGAGCGGCCGCCCTTGATCATCATGTCACGATATTCCTGCTCCGACATGCCGGTCATGCTGCCCGCCATCTGCTGAAAGCTTTTGCCGTCGGTGGCACCAATCTTGGCGAGAAAATAGATGTTGCCGCCCAGCGCGATGCAGCGGTTGAGGTCGCGGTCGAGAACTCCCCGCTTCTGCTCTTCCGTCATGGGCCATTCATCGAGATAGGCACGCTCGTGCGCCTTGAAGCGGTCGCGGTTATCGGCCTTCATCAGCGACATGCAGAACTGGTTCAGCCAGTAGCCTTTGCGCGACTGGTCGGCGTCGAAAATCGTCGTGCCGGGAATGTCGAGATAGGGCTTGTCCAGTGCCATGGGTCAGGTTCCCGCTTGTTCGGGCCAGTAGAGCCGCATCGGATTGTCGACGAGCAGCATGCTCTGCAGTTCGGCGGTCGTGGCGATATGCGGGATCACGTCCACGAGCAGGCCGTCGTCCGACATGTGATCCGTGAGATTGGGATGCGGCCAGTCGGTTCCCCAGATCACCCGGTCGGGAAACTCTTCGACAATGCGTCGGGCGAATGGCACGAAATCGCGGTAGGGCTGGCGCTCCCCGTTGAGCGCCGGCGGCCCAGAGACGGAGAGACGCTCCGCGCCCGACACTTTGGCCCAGGCGTTGGCGTTCTCCCGCATGAATTTGAGGAAGAGCGCGAACTCCGGGCCGTCCACTGACTTCCTGAGGTCGGGCCGCCCCATGTGGTCGACGACGACGGTAGTCGGCAGCGCGGCGAAGAAATCCCAGAGCTCGGGGAGGTCCGCGGCCTCGAAGTAAACGACGACGTGCCAGCCGAGCCTGGCGATCCGGCCGGCGATCTCGATCAGCTCGTCCTTCGGCGTGAAGTCGACGAGGCGCTTGACGAAATTGAAGCGCACCCCCCGCACGCCGGCCTCACGCAGCCGCTTCAACTCCGCCTCGCTCACCTCCCGCTTTACAGTGGCGACCCCCCGCGCGCGGCCGCTGCTCGCAATGCAGGCGTCGACCATCGCGCGGTTATCGGCTCCGTGGCAGGTCGCCTGCACGACAACGTTGCGGGAAAAACCGAGCCAGTCGCGCAGCGCGAAGAGCTGGGCCTTGCCCGCATCACAGGGCGTGTACTTGCGCTCAGGCGCGTAAGGGAACTCGGTCCCGGGGCCGAACACGTGGCAATGCGCGTCGATGCTGCCCGGCGGCAACTTGAAATGCGGCTTGCTGGGGCCGTCGTACCAATCGAGCCAGTCTTTCGTCTTCTCGAACGCCCCGGTGACGGGCTTAAGTGTCGCGTTCATCACTCGCGCGCCCCTAGTCGATATACTTGAGCCCCACTTTTTCCGGTGGCTCGCGCAATGCGGTTGTGTGGTGACCGTAGCAATCGATGATCATGATCTTCCCCGGGCAGTGCGCCGGCAAGTCCTTTGCGACTAGACTGCTCTGCACGCGCGGATAGACCCCCTGCTTGACGAGCAGCGGGGCGGCGATGACTGCGGGCCTCGCGACGACGAGAAAGGTGTCGCCTAGCGGCAGTTGGCGCCGGGTGAGACTCGGCGACGAGAAAGGACCCGGCGATCCCGCCGAACCGGCCGATCCCCAGCATCCACCAAACTCCCGACGCGCGACCCCGCGTCGGGTAACACGCGGCCGCGAGAGAGATCTGCGCCGTATTCATCAATCCCCTCGATTGCTCGACGGCCGCGTCACCCGTGGTTGATACACCCTGCCGTGTTGACACTCTGAGCCTCGCCCTCGGAAGCTGCCCCGCGATGGGCGAGGTCAGCTTTTGCGGAGGTGGGCCGCGAGCTCCTGTTCCGTATACTGCGGGAGGGCGACGTGCTGCTCGAGAATTTCGCGCCGGGCGTCATGGATTGGCTTGGAGCATGGTCGGAACAAGGTCCCATCTCGGCGCGAAGCTGTCGAGGTTTGCGGCTTCATAGACGGCAAACCTGGGTGGGCAGTGGACATTGGTGCTGCATGCGGGTGTCCCGAAGGCGCGAACGTGCCGAAGATGCCGTGGAAGACTTGGGGCCGCTTCGGTTTTTATCCGCTTGTCGTCCACCTGGATCTGCATCACCCAGGCATAGTTCCGCTTTAGCATCTGGAAAAGCGCTGCGGCAGATACTCCTCCGAACGCAAATTTTTGGGCTCTGTCCAGGAATTGACGGCGGCTGATCCCGCCATGCACATAACCGTCGAACAGATCCAGCAGCTCTTGCGGGAAATCCGACGCCCTCTTGCGGCGCATATGTCTCCTCCACGTTGACCCCGAGCGCTGCGCAAATTGAAACGTTGCGGACGAGCCTACATTGGAGGCTTGACCCCATCCTTTTCGGCGGTCACGCGGCTGGTCAGCAAACTGCCGTCTGGTTGCTTTACCGCAATCGTCCCTACGGCGGCACCGTTTTTCAACAGCGTTCTGTCCGCCAAGACATAGGCCAGCACCGGGACATCGGGTCCGACGACATATTCGGACTCGCCGCCCTTGTAGGTAACATGGACGATGCCGCCGTCGGTCGTCTGCGATACGTGCCTACCGTCGCGTTCGTCATAACGCCTTCGGGTTTTACGTCCCAAGGCCTCTGACCTTCGCCGACCCCTCGCATCGATTCCGGGAAGATGCGCAGCTCAACGGCGTGAATTTGGCCGTCAGTACCGCGCACGCCGCCCGAAGCGACAAAATCCTCGACCGCGCAGATGCTCGACTGGTTCAAGGGCGCCGCCCGCGAGCCGGGCGGGTTCTACGGGTATTACAAAACGCTCGCCGAAGAGCTTCGCGCTCCGGCAACAAGCCGGCCGGCACCGTTGTCGGCGAGCGGTCTCCGCCGGTGGTGACACTGGTGGGCATGATCGCCCAGACAGGGCCAAGATCCTGCCGCAAAGCCGGCTCTCGACCCCGAGTAAACCTTCGATCCGGAGAGCACACGTCAAAGACGTGCCAATCGTGGACCTACGACACGACCGGTCGGCCGATCACGTGCCTCGTTCAGCCTGTATCAAGACCGGCCTCGAATGGGTGCTTCTTCTGACGTGAGCTACCTTGCGGTGGCGAAATCGGCTGGCGAGATGTCTTTGCCGCCAAACCTCTTGCGGTAGGCTCCCGGCGCCGAGCCCACGGCCTTGCGAAATGCACGCGAAAATGAGGCCATGTCCTTATAGCCGATAGATTCGGCGATCTGTTTCTGCGAGATCTCCCCGCCCTCCAGAAGCTCGCGCGCTCGCGCAATGCGAACGCACCGACAATACTCGATCGGGGTCATGCCCGTTGCACTCGCGAACCGTCGTAGCAGCGTGCGCCGTTCTAGTCCGGCCGCCCTCGCTAAGACAGCAAGGGAAACGCCTGTTCCGTCCCTCATGTGCACCCACTGCTGAGCTTTCAACACGGCCCTATCTACGTGCGTCTGAGGAGGAGCAAAGCCCGCAAAATACCGCGCTTCACCCGCTGCAGGGTCGTCGAGAGCAAAGCGCGCCGTCTCCGCCCTTACGGCCGGGCCGAGAATCCTGTCAACGAGAAACAGGCATAGATCGACCCATGACAGGAATCCGCCCGCAGTGATGATGTCGCCGTGATCGATGATGCGCCGATTTGTGTGGACGACGATTTTCGGAAAACGCTTCGCCAGCGCCTTTGCGCAAATCTGATGTGTGGCAACCGACTGCCCATCCACGAGACCCGTTTCGGCAAGGATAAACGCACCCGAGCACAGGGAAACCAAGGCGGTGCCGGCGGCGTGGCGATTGCGGACCCACGAGACAACGCCGGCGGGTATATCAGGATCTGGATCCACCATGGTCGGCGGGATGATCAGGGTCCGCGGCTGTGGGCTGCCGCGCGGTGCGTTGTCATAGACACATGAAAGATTCGCGTCAAAGCTGTCGATCGGCTTCCAGTGCGTAACGCGAAGCGCGGTTTGGCCGGATCGCCGTTGATCGAGTGCAATCGTGGACGCGATGCCGAACAAATCGGTTAAGCCCAGGATACACGCCACCTGTGCGCCGGGGTAATCTATGATGCCAATTTCGTGTGCGGGACTTCCAGACATCGCTTTGTCCCTCCCGGTCAAAACTTTGACCCTTCCGGCAATTGATACTGCCGAGCGGACGGAGCAACTTAGCAAAATCAGGGCATACGGTCGCGGTGCTCGATTGAGGCCGGATCGAGGTCGGGTGGACGCTCGGGCGGTGCGCCTGCTCCACCTTCGCGTCGGCTCGATCCCTTACACGCTCGGCGGTATGTGCATGCCGCCTCGATTGCTGAGATATCGGTCGAAGGAACTGAATGATGGAAAACGCGTCGACCTATCAAGCGGTGCAGGCCGTGGCGCCGGGGCGGCTTGAGCTCGTGCGGAAGCCCATTCGCGATCCGGGGCCAGGCGAGGTACGGATACGCGTCGAGGCGTGTGGGGTCTGCCATTCGGATTCGGGCACAGTGGAGGGCCTGTTTCCGATCAACTGGCCGCGCGTCCCGGGCCATGAGCTGGTCGGCCGCATCGACGCGCTTGGTTCCGGCGTTCAGGGCTGGGTGGTCGGTCAGCGCGTGGGCGTCGGGTTTCTCGGCGGCTCTTGCGGCTATTGCGAGTTCTGCCGCAACGGCGATCTAGTGAACTGCCGGAACCAGGAATATACCGGCATTCATCATGATGGCGGCTATGCCGAAGTAATGATCGCGAAGGCCAGCGGGCTCATGTCGATCCCAGACTCCCTGTCGTCTGTCGACGCGGCGCCGCTGCTGTGCGCGGGACTCACGACGTTCAGCGCGCTGCGAAACGCACCGGCAAAGGCCGGCGAGCTTGTCGCTGTGGTCGGGATTGGCGGACTTGGTCATCTGGGTGTGCAATACGCCCGGCACATGGGGTTTGAGGTCGTCGCGATTGGCCGTGGCGCGAACGGGGCGGAACTGGCGAAGAAACTCGGCGCCCACCACTACATCGACAGCGCGGCTACCGACCCCGCCGAGGCTCTGCAGGCGCTCGGCGGCGCCAAGGTCATTCTGATAACGGCTTCCGGCGGCAAGACGGTGGCCGAGACCTTCAAGGGGCTACGTCCGGGCGGTGTCTCGATCGTCCTCGGCGTCGGGCCTGAGCCGATCGAGGTCTCGGCCATGGATCTCATATTCGGAAGCCGCAAGCTCGAAGGTGCCCTGACGGGGGACCCCGCGACCGGTGACGAAACGCTCCGTTTCAGTGCGCTGAGCGGCGTGTCCGCCATGATCGAGACGGTGCCGTTGGAGAAAGCGGCTGATGCCTACGCAAAGATGATGGCCGGCAAGGCGCGCTTCCGCATGGTCCTGACGATGGACTGAGGTCCCGAGCGGAGGGCAGGCGAAGGTGAGTGAAGCTTGATCTGACGCCGACTCTGATGTTCGTGAAAGCCGGTGGCATCGACTTCGACGAATGGTTCCGCCCGGTCATGGAACTGTTCGTCGGCCGCCGCCGTCCGTGGATGACTCCCGTAACGGGCGCCCAGCAGTTCGACAGTAATCCCCCTCTCTGAGGAATGGCGACCATGAATTCGTTCCAGGATCTATTCGATCGGCAGAAGCGGCACTTCGCGACGGGAGTGACGCGGAGCTATGCGTGGCGGATTGAGCAGCTTGACGGCATGGCCCGGCTCGTCGCCGAGAACGAAACAGAGCTCCAGCGCGCGATTGCGCGGGATTTCAAGACCGCCAGTCAGGAGCAGATTTTCGAGACGCTCGCCTGCATCGGCGAGGTTGCCTTCCAGAAGAGCCAGCTCAAGGACTGGATGAAGCCGGTCGAGGCGCCCGTGCTGCGGGCGCTGGCGGCCACCGGGCATCGCGGTGTTGGCTATCGCGATCCTTACGGCGTGGCATTGATAATCGGTCCCTTCAACGGCCCGCTCCTATTGCTGCTCCGCCCTGCGATCGCGGCGCTTGCGGCGGGCAATTGCTGCGTGCTGAAGCTGAGTGAGAAGCTTAATTCAACGTCCGCGTTATTGCTCGATTTGGTGTCGAAGTATTTCGAGCCGAGCGCGGTCGCCGCAGTGGCAGGTGATCGCGAAGAGGTTACGGAGCTTCTCAAGCTTCCCTTCGATTTCATTTTCTTCACCGGCAGCACGATCGTGGGAAAGGTCATCGCACGAGCGGCCGCCGAAAACCTGACGCCGGTCCTCCTTGAACTCGGCGGACAGAACCCTGCGCTGGTCGACGAGACTGCGAACATCAAAGATTCGGCCAAAAAGATAGTCTGGGGCGCGATGGCCTGGGGCGGACAATGGTGCACCTCTCCAGGCTATGCCTATGTGCACGAGTCGATCGCCGAGGAATTTGTCGCCGAGGCGAAGGCGGCGCTAACCAGGCTCTTCGGCGAGGACCCGAAATCCAATTCCGACTATTCACGTGCCATCAGCGCGCGCGAGGTGAACCGCCTTGCTGGCCTGATCGACCCCGCGAAGGTAATCATCGGCGGCCGATCCGATCCCGCCGCGCGCTACCTCGATCCGACGATCGTCTATCCGGTCACGTGGGATGACCCCATCATGGAAGACGAGGTCTTCGGGCCGATCCTGCCTATCCTGAGCTACCAGACTCTGGACGAGGCCCTGGGCAGGATCGCCTCGACCCCGCTTCCGCTGGCAGCCTTCATCTTCAGCCGAGAGCAGAAGACGATCGACCGCTTTATCAACGAACTGTCTTTTGGCGGCGGCGCGGTCAACCAAGTCAATATCCATCTGTTCATCGAGACGATGCCGTTCGGGGGCGTCGGACCGGCCGGCATGGGCCATTACTACGGAAAATATGGCTTCGACATGCTGACGCACGCCAAGTCGATGCTCATCTCGCCCCCCGATGTCGCGATCGATCATTTGTTCCCGCCCTATACAACGGAAAAGAACTCCGCGCTGAAGCAGTGGTTCGAATATTGAACGCCGCCTTGGCGATAGCCTCACCGAAGGCCCTTAGTCGCTATCGACGTCGGTGAAGCCTACGGAGAACGCCAATGCCCAACGAGACACACGAGACCGCGCCCACGCAGCTTGTCCAGATTGGGGATGTGCAGTTCGCCTACCGGCGCTTCGGGCCGCGCGGAGCGACGCCGCTGCTGCTCTGCAATTATTTCGCCGCAAATATGGATGACTGGGATCCGAAGGTGACGAACGGTTTGGCCGCGGAGCCTGACGTCGTCCTTTTCGACTACCCGGGGGTCGGCATGTCATCCGGCGAGACACCGTCGACCGTCGTAGCGCTGACCAAACACTGCGTCGCGTTCTGTCGTGCGATAGGCCTGACCCAATTCGATGTGATCGGCTTCTCGCTGGGGGGCATGATCGCGCAGCAGCTCGGCGCCGAATACCCGGAACTGCTCGGGCGGATCATCCTGCTCGGGACAGGACCGCGAGGCGGCGAAGGAATGGTTTTCGACGATCTCTCCGTCGACGATTTGGACGACGCGGCAGCCTTGATCATGAAGGCGTTCTTCACGCAGAGCGAGGCAAGCCAGGCGTCGGGGCGTGCCTATATCGAGCGGCTAAAGAGCCGCAGCATTGACCGTGATGTGCCAGTGTCCAAGCAGTCCGCCTTGGCCCAGCTCGCGGCGATCCGTGAATGGGGGGTCATCCCCGCGAGCGATCGCTTTGCGATGCTCGGCAAGATCCAGCACCCGACCCTGATCGGGCACGGGAACAAAGATATCGTGGTCATGCCGATCAACGCATTCCTGCTGGCCGAGCACCTGCCCAATGCTCAACTGATCATGTATCCGGACTCCAGCCATGGCGCACAATCTCAGCACGCGGAAGTCTTTCTTCAGCATGTGAAGTTGTTTCTGCAGTGAAGCGGAAGATGCCAAACGACGGGAGGCGTTTCATGTCCAAGACAACCCCGGAGCAGAACAAGGCGCTCGTTCTTGAAGCCTTCGACACGCTCTTCAACAAGCGCGACTATACCGCCGCGGAACGCTATTGGTCGGACCGCTACATCCAGCACAGCGCTCACATCGCGCCGGGCCGCGAGGGTCTGTTCAACCTGATCCGCACGCTGCCCGACACGCTGAAATACGAGAACCAACTCATCGTCGCCGAGGGCGACTACGTGATCGCGCATGGCCGGTTCTCCGGCAATGGCCGGCCCGCGGCCTGGGTCGCGGCCGACATCGTCCGCATCGAGGACGGCAAACTCGCCGAGCACTGGGACGTGCTTCAGGACGAGGCGACCAAAGCCCAATCCGTCAGCGGGCTGCCGATGTTCGGCGACCGCTTCCCCGACTGACTTTCCGGATCTGACCTCTCCAGGAGACGGGCCATCAAACTTACAGGCAACACCATCTTCATTACCGGCGGACGAGCCTAGTCAGAAGATCTCGCCGTGGTGATGATAAGATGTCGGCTAAGAGTTAGATGCCATGGCGGCGGCTGAACCCCAACCGGGAATCCGATCTGCCGAGCCAGTGCCGGCGCCCTTGACACGTGCACCGAGCAGCTGGGCGCAGCGGCTACGTCGGCGGGTCGGCGGCGTCCCCGTTACGGTCGCTATCCTGTTGCTGGCCGGCGTGGTGGTCGCGCTGTTCATCACCCGGTGGGATACATGGGTCGGCGCCAGTGTTCGGCAGACGACGGACGATGCGTATCTACGCAGCGACATCACTCCGCTCAGTGCCAAGATCGAAGGCTATATACGCCGGGTGCCGGTCAACGATTTTCAGCAGGTGAAAGAGGGCGATCTGCTGATCGAGATCGAGGACGACGACTACCGGGCTCGATTGGAGCAGGCGGAAGCCGAGCTTACCGGAGCCGATGCTGCGATTGAGAATTTGAAATCACGCAAAGCGCTGCAGCACTCGCAGATTGCCGAGGCTCAGGATGCGATCAGCGCAACCCAAGCCGATGTCGACCGCACCCACAAAGAGGCGGTGCGACAGCAAACCCTGTTGGCCACCACCTTCGGCACCCCGCAGAGGGTCGAACAAGCGGTCGCCGAGGAGAAGCGGTTCGCGGCAAACCTCGCCCGCAACGAGGCTGCGCTCGCGGCCGCGCAGCGGCAGATGGCGGTGCTCGACACCGAGGAACATCAACTGCGCGCGGCGGCTAAGGCAAAACAGGCCGAGTTCGACCTCGCCAAGATCGAACTCGGCTACACCCGGATTGCCGCGCCGATAGACGGCATGGTCAGTGAGCGCGGCGTGCGTGCCGGCCAATATGTCCGCGACGGGACCCAGGTCATCTCGGTCGTGCCGCTCCGTAACGTCTGGGTCGTTGCCAATTACAAGGAAACCCAGCTGACCAATGTCAAAGTCGGTCAGCGCGCGGAGATCACGATCGACACCTTTCCCGGCGTTGTCGTCACCGGACTCGTCGATAGCATTTCGCCGGCCAGCGGATCGCAATTCACGCTGCTGCCGCCTGATAACGCTACCGGCAATTTCACCAAGGTCGTGCAGCGCATTCCGGTCAAAATTACGCTTGACCAGGGCCACCCGCTCGAGGGGCAACTGCGCCCCGGCATGTCGGTGATCGCTACTATCCGCACCGACACTGGGCTCAACGCTCCGTGACCGTCACCGCGCCGGCGGTCCCGATTGCGGGACCGGCTCCGCGCGCTGCGCATTGCGCGAGACCGCTGCTCGGCGTCACAGCCGTGCTGCTCGGGGCCTTCTTGTCCAGCCTCAATACGCGTCTGACGACATTCGGCCTCGCCGATATTCGCGGCGGCATAGGGCTGGGGTTTGATGAAGGCTCGTGGCTCACGACCGTTTTTGGTGCGGCTCAGATGGTTGTAGCGCCGAGTGCCGCCTGGCTCGGCGCGGCGGTGGGCGTGCGGCGGTTTCTGGTGTGGACGACCGTCACCTTCGCGGTGACGTCGCTTCTGGTCCCGTTTACGCGCGATTTCGAGACGATCATTGCGCTGCAGCTGTTGCGCGGGCTCTCAGTCGGCGCCTTTATTCCGGCCTCCTTGGGTTTCATCTTGAGCAGCCTCGCACCGCGATGGTGGGTCTGGGGCCTCGCAGCTTACGCGTTCCGTTTTGTGTTCTCGCAGACCATCGCGGGATCAATCGAAGCCCTCTATTCGGAAAGCGGCGCGTGGCAGTGGATCTTCTGGCAGAACGCCGTCTTCACTCCGGTCATCACTGCGCTCGTCTGGTATGCCATGCCGCGCGAAGCCGTCAACCGCACTCTGCTGCGGCAGACGGACTGGCGCGGGCTCGCATTCGTCGGGATCGGGCTCGGGATGATCTATGCCGGGCTCGACCAGGGCAACCGTCTCGATTGGCTGAATTCGGGGGTGGTTTCGGGGCTGTTCGCCGGCGGTGGATTGCTGGTGGTCGCCTTTATCGTGACCGAGTTGATCACAGAGCGTCCGTTGATCCGGCTGCGCGTGGTGGCAAAGCGGAATATCTGGCTGTCCGCTGTGCTGATCTCAATATACGGCTTCGGAGTTATGGCGACGGCGTTTGTGCTGCCCGATTATCTGACGCGGGTGCAAGGCCTGCGCGAGCTGCAAATCGGTGACGTCCTTAATTGGGTCGCGGTGCCTCAATTCGTCTTCGTGCCGCTCGCCGCCCTCTTATTGCGCCGTATTGACGCACGGATATTGGTCGCGATTGGCTTCGCGTTGATCGCCTGCGCCGCCTGGCTCAACACCGGGCTCACCCATGACTGGGCGGGCGGCGATTTCCTTCCCGCGGCGATCGTCGGGGCCGTCGGGCTCGCCTTCGGCATCACCGCCCTGATCGTCTTCGGCGTCGCGAACATCACCCCGGCCGAGGCGCCGACGATCGCCGCGGTAATCCAGATCGGCCGGCTTTTCGGCAACGAGATCGGCACCGCCTTTATCCAGACCTTTGTGAGGGTCCGCGAACAGGTCTATTCCAACCTGACTGGATTGCACTTCATCGCCGGCTCACATCGTTCCGACAGCGCGATGGCAACGGCTACAGCGCTATTCGCGGGGCACCCGATCGGTGCGGGCGACCCGACATTGCAAGGCCTCGCCGGGATCAGCGGCCTGATCCGGCGCGAGGCCTATGTCCTCGGCTATATCGACGGGTTTTGGATCATCGCCTGGGTAATGACCGCCGGCATCTTGCTGCTGCTGTTGCTACGTACGCCACCGCCCAATCCGCTGACCCCGCCGCGCAGCGACCTATGACGGGATGCCCCCGCCCGGATGCGAGCGGGGGCGGCCGATCGGTATAAGCCGCTTGATGGCTGATAGGCGATAAAAAGACAGGGGCCGGGAATTGGATCATCGGGGCCGTGTGCCCGGCGCGCGACACTGGCGTCGCGCTGGTGATGACGCGGATTGATAACGCCGCGATGAACCGGTTTCTTGTCGAGCTGTCGCAGGCAGTGGCGCCAGGCGCGCACGGCATCTTGCTGATGGACAAGGCCGGCTGGCATACCGCCGGTGAGCTGCGCGTGCCCGAAAACCTCAGCCTGGTTTTCCTGCCGCCCTACTCGCCTGAGCTCAATCCGATCGAGCGGCTGTGGCTGCATCTGCGCGACAATCGCCTGTCCCACTGCGTCTTTCAGACGACCGAGGGGATCATCGACGCCTGTTGCGAGGCTTGGAACTGGCTGCTCGCCGAAACCGGCCGCATCCGCTCCCTATGCTCCGATCCGTGGCTCGAACAGGTCAGCAGTTAATCAGGCTGGTATAAGACCGTTACTCAAGATAGGTCTCTGACGACGCACAAACTGCACTGATGAGCATTTCGGGTTGCCGCGTCAAAAACGCTGTTCTGATAGCTCAGACACGATAGACATTCAGTTTCAACTTTCGGGTACTACCCTGCGCTTCACGCTGCCTTCGATTCCTACGAAGCCCAAGACAGAGCAAGAAAATCGACTTGTGTGAAGTAGCTCACACCTAATCGATGATAACTTGGTTAACTTGGAACATCGATGGGACCCGGGAGCTCGAATGTGCGACGCTGCTCGGATCACATCGGCGGATCATGATCGCAGACTAGGCGGCGTCGCACAAGCCCAACCGCGAGGAAAGATACGATTACCTGAATAGTGGCCTTTGAGAGTGGAGGCATGAAAACGATGACCGAAAATGTGACGGTCGCCGAAGCGATAAAGCAGCTCCGCGCGGAGCTCGAAGATGCCCAGCAAGAGGGCTCAGACAAGGGCCTCCGCTTTGTTGCCAAGAGCGTCGAACTCGAGCTCGGCATAGTCTTCAAGAGCGAAAAGGAAGGCGGCGGTGGCGTAAAGGCCTGGTTTCTCGATATTTCCGGAAAAGCGAAGCTGTCGAACGAAACAGTACATAAAGTCACGCTGGTACTGGAGCCGGTGGACCGCGAGGGGAAAACTACCTTGGTAAGTGACGCAGAGCACGAGAGGCAGTGAATGCACAACCAGCCGGTAAAGGCTAACTCAGGTGAAAATTTCGTACGATCTTGATCGTCTCCACCGCGACATCGCGCAGATCCAGCATGACGATGCCGGGTTCGGCACCGGACGACTGGTGGCAGAGAACCTCATTCTCACCGCAGCCCACACGCTTTGGAACAAAGACAAAAACACCGGTCCGGTTCTCAACGATTGGCAGGTGCGTCTCGTTAGGGACCGCACCAGCGCAGGAGCGTGGCCGTTCCGTCACGGCAATCGAGTGGTCTGGTACGACCAGCAATTCGACCCTCAGCACGACCGGGGGGTCGATCTAGCCCTGATCGAACTCGTGAATCCGGAGGGCGGTCCATTGAACCCCGAGCTGCGGCTGCGGGTTGCGACGGTATCGCGCAATGATCCGCCCTCGGTGGAGGCGCGAGGCTACCCTCGCGCATCAAAGAGGGTGGAGGGCCCGCGCGAACTTATTCCGGTGCTCGGCCGCTTGCTCTCGGTAGACCGAGACCGGCCGCTGCGCTTTGGCGTCGAATGCTGTGATCTTCCGAACAAACCCCATGCCGATTGGCCCGGGATGTCCGGCAGCACGGTCCTGCTGCGGGAGGGGCTCAATGAAAACGAAATCTGGGTCTACGGCGTCGTCCGAGCCGTACCGGAGAATTTCGATGGGACGCTGAGCGTTGCTCGGCTGGCCGACGCTTGGCTGGACGTGGGTTTTCGACACCTGCTTACAGCAGCGGGGGCGCCCGACGGTGATGAAAAAGATCCGACTTGGCAACCGGTTAGCGACGCGGTCCAAAAGTTACGCGAGCTTATTCGTAAGATACCGGCTGCAGCCGACGCAGTGAGCCGATCCAGGGAGGCGCTAGAGAATACCGCCGGTCAAATAGAGAACCTGGAGCTGTTTAAAACACTCCACGATGTGTTGCACACGATCGAGAGAGACTGCCTTCGACCACTCCGCCCGCTGCACGGGAAAGATTTTGCGCGCGGCATACGACTTTGCCGGCGGGTGTATTCCGGAGAGATGAGCAAGATATTGGATGGTATTAAGGAATGCGAAATGCCCGTTGTATTGTATGACGATCTCGTAGAGGGGCTGGGTTGGGCAGCAGCGGCTTTTGAGGAAGCAGTCGATTCACCCACTGAGGATGCCCGTCTACAGGTACTCGGAGAACTTGATGGGCTGCTTACTTTAATTTCTCCAAAACTAGATGACGCCATCTCGAATACGACATCCCAAGTTAAACTCGATCAGATCATAAAACTAATAACCGATGTGCGGAACGGGCTTCTTGCAGTAATCGAACCGCAATTCGACGGTACCGTTCAGGATTTCACCCAAGGTATTGACGCGCTACGAGAAGTAAACAACGAGCTAAGACGGCGCGTCATGGAGCACGGCCACCTTCAGCGGCTCGATTCCAGGTTGCGAGCCCTGCACGGGGCGAAGCCTACATCGGGGAACCTTCTCAAAGAGTGGGAGCGAGTAAAAGGGGTGCGTGCGAAGCTCAAGCCTGCCTTCTCCCCCTATTTGGAGGACGCTGAGGCCGACTTAGGGGCATTCGAGTCTGAAATAGAGGCTGCCGTGGGAAGATGCGACGAGAACGTCGCGCTGGATTATCTGGACGCCTATCTCGATACGGTGAGTTCCGTGTTCCGGAACGTCGACAGCAGCCTCAAGGAATTCAGCTTGGGCCTCAGTGGCACCCTAAGTCCCGGGCTGCGGGCGGTTTTGAGCGAAATCTAAGGATGGAGGCGGCTAGTGGCCGACGCATTAGTGATCGAGAGTCCGGCCGCTTTCGAGAGCGCGAGCGAGTTGAGAGAAGCGCACGCGCACCTTTTGGAGGCGCTCGAGTATCAGCTAGGGCAGGTAGGACCGGACGCGGGGAGGGGAGCCGAAGCTGCCGCGCTTGCGCGCCTTGAGCCAGAAATCCGAAAATTTGTCGAGCGCGGAGCGGCTACGGGGGCGTATGTCGAGGAAATCACCGAGCGCATCGCCTGTCAGTCGCTGCTGGACTATTGGGTGTCTAGCTTGTCGCATGCGGGGACGCATATGCGCGGCGTCCGCTTG
>Ga0310917_10000339_pt1 | contig 20669 bp, 28 predicted proteins | sample GREbulkMGLF178_FD_203531 | JGI IMG/M metagenome (GOLD analysis project Ga0310917, IMG submission 203531) | Lab enrichment of tropical soil microbial communities from Luquillo Experimental Forest, Puerto Rico - GRE.bulkMG.LF178 | ecosystem: Environmental > Terrestrial > Soil > Tropical forest >... | reverse complement strand
TCGAGCTGCCATCAACAGCTGACCGCATGGTAACCCTGGCAGACATCGATGCCGACTGGCTCGTTGTCTACTTCTATCCGCGCACTGGACTCCCCGACCGGGATCCTCCCGGCGGCCTCGCGGCCTGGGACTCCATCCCGGGGGCACGAGGCTGTACACCCCAAGCTTGCTCTTATCGCGACCATCATGTCGAGCTCGCGCGCTTCGGTGCAAAGGTGTTTGGCGTCAGCTCTCAGGACACTGCATACCAGCGCGAGGTCGTTGAGCGCCTGCACCTTCCCTACCAACTCCTCAGCGACTCTCAGCTTCAGCTGACTCGGGCGCTCCGCCTTCCGACTTTCTTGGTCGCTCAGCAAACGGTCATCAAGCGTCTCACCCTCATTAGTCGCGGGGGTGTCATCCAGACCTGCTTCTACCCGGTTTTTCCGCCCGACGCCGACGCTGCAAGCGTCCTTTGCTATATCGCAGATCGTGCCGCCTAACCAATCGATGAAGCCACGCCCCCTGAGCGAATAATCGCGATGATGTTTGCCACCGACCCCGCCCTTGGCTTATCTCTTTCTCGTTAGGTGGCTCTGTTATTCCCCGCGCACATTCCTGACTTTGTTCGTCGTCGCTCACCTAACGGGAAAATTTTGATGTTGCTGCTACTGCGCCTCAGTCCTTCTTTAAAAGCTATGAGCACAAGTATTCGCAATCGGCTGCCCGGCAAGATCGAGAAAATTGTTTCGGACAGGGTCGTCTCAGAAGTGCTCATCAACACCGCGGCCGGACCCGTAACATCAATCATTACAACCGGTTCAGTTCAGCGGATGAATCTGAAGGAAGGCGACAACGTATTTGCGATAATAAAAGCAACCGAAGTCTCAGTTGAGAAAGAGCATCTAACCAACCGATGAAGCCAACGGCCCCTTGGCGAAATAAACTCAGCGTGTTTGCCACGACACCCTGCCGTGGCTTATCTATTTCTCGTTAGATGCTGTGCGATCTTGGATTGCTAGTGTTGCGCATCGCGGCGTTTCTGCTCGCATTCACGTTCGGCATTCAAAAGATCGGATGGTACATCGCAGCGTTTCATTCCAATGCACCGTTCGCTTCTGTGGGCCTGGCGCCGTTGATCGCGAAAATGGGCTTTCCGGCGTCGGTTATTCTCGCCTTGTGGATCACATTCAATGAATCGATGGGCGCGTTCTTAATTGGTTGCGGTCTGTTCACCCGTGTTCTCTCAATCAGTTTGACGTTGGGAATGATTGGTGCGCTCTACACCAGCGTTCAGCTCGGTGAAGATTGGTTAAGAGCCGCGCTTTATTCAATTGTGTTCGCCGCCTTGTCTCTAACCGGAGCAGGCCAGTTTTCTATCGGTCGATGGATCCAAATCAGAAAAGCTAAATCAGTTCGCGAAAAGAATTGCTCAGCGTGGCAATGAATCCGAACCAGCTAATCGCCGGACGACAATGGTTATTTGTGCTCGCACGGGTTTATTTAGGAATCAGTTTTTTCTTTAGCGATCACGGAAATGGCCGACCGGGCGAACTCACTGAACTTTTGAATTTGCTAAACAAGACCGCACCGTTCATCCCGATCTGGAGCGCTTCTTCGCCAAGCGCATGGGCGCAACCACCTTTGAGTGCGATAGCAGCCACGTGCCGATGCTTTCCCAGCCGGACTTCGTGCTCGACGTGATCCGCAAGGCCGCTAACGCCTAACCAAGCGATGAAGCCACGGCCCCTGACCAAATGAGCGCGAGCAACCTTGCTACCAACCCCGGCCGTGGCTTATCTGTTTCTCGTTAGGCCTCTTCTTTCATCCTATTTCCTACTAAGAAGGGATGAGCACGATGAAAATACTTGTCACCGGAGGCGCCGGATTCCTCGGAGGTCACCTCATACCGAAGCTCGTGGCGCGCCGTCGTCGACCGTAAACTCGCGACCGATCATTCGCACCAGCGAGCGCGAATGCCGTGGCTTATCTCTTTCTCGTTAGATCGGTCCAGACTTCATCGGCGAGCGAGCTGTCACGTTACGCTAAAGACGCCGTCACACAGATGACGCGTGGACTGTCACACAATCTTTACAATGCGTTTCTCGACAACGTCGCACTCCTCTCTAGTTAAGTAGCGGGGAGAGCAAGGGATAAATCCAAAGATAAGGTTAACGCGCGGCGGGGGTCCAACTCGGCGGGGCCCCCGCCTTCAGTGCCTCCAATACCCCGCTATGTGCAGACATGATTTAGGTGAGACATCGTCGGCAACAAGTGGCGTTAAGAACTCGTCTGCGAAAGACGTTTCTCGCTTTTACAGACGTCCGACGAGGAGCACCGACCTACGCCCCTGCACCGCGGCGGACAAATTCGAGCAGGCTGAGCGTTTGGTGCTCGCGGTTCTCCCGGCTGTGGGAGCACAAAAATCGGCGCCTAAGCCGAGCTTCTGGCGCCTTTAGCCATCACACGTGCTGAAGCCAACGGCTCCCATGCGACGGACGTTCGGTTCCTTTGCCACCGGACCCCGCCCGTGGCTTATCTCTGTCTCGTTAGGCTTGGAAAGAAAAGCAAATCTGAGCTAAGCGACTGGGAGTCGCCAACTGAAAACTCGATAGCGGCCAATTTTGGGAACGGGGCAGGCCCTGTTGAATCAAACATTGTTCGCGAGCGTCTAATTCAGTAGGAGGGTTTATGAAAGACCTGACAGAGAAGGCGCGTGTCAGCCTGCTCAGTCTGTTGATATCGGCTGCCGTGATTCTTGGCATTCTCGCTCACAGAGCCTTTTTGGCGGTTGCGTTTTTGCTAGCAATTGCTGTAGTCGGCGATGCAATTGATAATGCGCTGGAAAGATACGCGCATCACGGAACTCACGGCCATCCATGAATTTGGGAAGGTGCATGCGTGCGCTAGAATGATTTCTGGCGGGCGACGTGGGCAAGATCGGCGAATGACCGCGAGCCTGTTTGCCACACCACCCGCCCGTGGCTTATCTCTGTCTCGTTAGGTCGATGAGCACACGCGCAACACCAGTCCGAACGCATGGCCTGACACATATCGCATTGACAGTTCGCGATGCCAAACGCTCGCTGGAATTCTATCAAAGCGTGTTCGGTGTTGTGCCAGTTTATCAGAAGGAAGGTTTTGTGCAGGCGCAGACGCCGGGCTCGCGAGACGTGCTTGTGTTTGAGGAGCAGCCCGAGCGGGCCGGGCAGAGCGGAGGCGTTGTTCATTTCGGTTTTCGCCTTCGGGAAGCCGCCGACATCGCGGTCGCGTTGGAGGCGGTCAAAGCAGCCGGTGGCGAGGTTCTTGATCATGGGGAGTTTTGTCCCGGCGAACCCTATTTGTTCTTCCGCGATCCAGACGGATACGAGGTCGAAGTTTGGTACGAGCTACCCACGCCAGTCGATCCGAAGACCTAACCAATCGATGAAGCCAACGTGCCCTTTGCAAGAAAACCTCAGTGAGTTTGTCGCGACACTCTTGCCTGGCTTATCTCTTTCTCGTTAGGCCGTGAAGCTGAGCGCGAAGTGCGAAATGAAAAAGACGCTTCTTCTCTTTCTCGTGGCCTTGGCTGCGAGGGTTTGTGCCGCCCAAAGCGATCTCCCTCCTCTTTACACAGTGGTTGTCGATTCTCACCGCTGCCTGGTTTTGGAACCGGACCATTTGCCCCAGAATGCGCCTCTCGTCGTTTTGCTCCAAGGAGCTCATGGCTCAGCCACGAGCCTTATTTACCTTTGGTCCGAACTGCATCTACCTCCCGCCCGGGTCGCATGCCCAGACGGCCTTTTTTTCCTCGAAGGGAAGGGGTTTGGCTGGTATCGCAAGGAGAGTCAAAACGATATCGTGCAAAGCCGCGACCATCTCTTGAAATTGGTCCAGCGGTTAGGCTCGAAAAGGCCGGTGATCTTCGCTGGTTTTTCTCAAGGCGCGGTCATGTCCATCATAACGGGGCTTCATTGCCCGAATAAGGTCCTCGCCATCGTTTCCATGAGCGGCTATGTCCCGAATCCTTCGGAGAATTTGAGGGACCTTAAAGCGCCCAGGTCGACTCCGATCTTGATGGTACATGGACAAGCGGATGCAACAATCCCCATAGCCGATGCCCATTGGGGAGAGACAAATTTGAAGGCCCAGGGTTATCACCCGGTCTTCAAGACCCTTGCCATGGGACATAGGATATCCCAAGCGTCTTTAAATAGTGTTCGTGATTTTTTAGCCGAGGTCCTGCCGAAGAACTAGCAGGTCGTGCGACTGTTGGAGCCACTGTGTCACGACATGTCAGACTGGTGGCGTGCAGTTTCTTATATTGTTATTTTTCCCGGTGTCGTTTGCATTATTTTCGGCGGCACGCAGTGGTTTCTCGTCGGCAAGACTATGAGTGGATTCGAGGTCATAGTGCACAGACGGTCTAATTCTCGTTAGATGATTGCGCGTCTCGTAACATTCATATTTGCTCTGGCGTTCGCTTCGTCATGCCTCGCTGGTGATGAGCAAAGCGATGCACAGTTAACCAAGCTGATGGTTGGCGCCTGGCGATCGCCGCGGCACGATTACATTTACTTCGCAGACGGTACATGGTCGATGGGCAAAAAAGAACGTGGCGTGTTGCATGGCCGGTGGCGCATCAGAAATCATCGCCTTGAAAGCAGCAGCACCTATGGTGATGAACCAGGCCCCGATCCCGCCGAAAGCAGCGAGCCGATTCACAAGCTTACGCAACACGAGATCATTTTTGGTGCTGATTACAGAATGGAGCGTATCAGGCTCGACGACGTGGACAAGCCGAGGTAATCATCTAACCACTCGATGAAGCCACGACCCCGGAGCAAATGATCCAAAGCGACATTGCCACTAACCCCGCCCGTGGCTTATCTCTTTCTCGTTAGGCCGCTAAACAACCATGAGAAATGCACTTGGCCTCGTCGGTGCGCAGCGCGACCTGCTATGCAACGGCACGAGCGGTTTTCTTTTCTGGTGTCTTCCGTGGTTTGCGTTCGCTCTTGGCTGGGCCGTATCGCCCATCTGGAGAACCGTTTTGTGGACCGCGTCCCTGGGTGTCATGGGGGCACTATGTCTGCTCAACGCCTCTCGATGCGGCCGCGTCCACTGTTACTTCACTGGCCCGTTTTTCATTCTCGGTGCGGTTGCTTCCCTTGGATACGGTCTTGGATTTTTGCCGTTTGGACCGCTCGGATGGAAATGGATTTGCGCCGTAACAGTTATTGGCGGTATCGCCCTCACTTGCATTCCAGAACTCATTCTCGGTCGCTATCGACGAAATCGACCAGACGGGACCTAACCAAGCGATGAAGCCACGGCCCCTGACCAAATGAGCGCCATCAACCTTGCCACCGACCCCGCCCGTGGCTTATCTCTGTCTCGTTAGGAGGTTCATGCTTAATGCGCTTCTTTTCGTTTTTCTCTTGGTCGTCGCGGGGTGGATATTTATATCGCCGGTAGTGTATATTTACTGGGCGCTCAAGCCGTCTGAGCGACTCACGCGACTCACTCAAGAAAGCCGGTTATCCTACGTAATCTTTCCCGGCGCCCTACTCGGGTTCGGCATTTTCTTTGCCGCAGGGTTTGACTTTGCCTCGTTCGCCATCGGTCGCCTGCGGGCTGCCGCTAGCGAACATGGACATTTCGTTCACCCTCACGTTCACGCTCCCGGTCCTGTCTCTATTTTGCTCAGCGGCCTAGCATCTTTTTTTGTTCTGTGGCTGATAATTCGTGTAGGAGAGTTAACCGTGGAGAACCACGATTTACACAAACAGCTTGATTCCATGAAGCATCCGTGAAAGAGCAGCTCGCCGCCGTCGTTATTCAAGTCTTGCGACCCAACCTTTTATGCGCACTAGCTACACAGGCGTTCGTCGATTCGCCCTTGCGTTAGAAGGTCGGTGATGGCATTCGAGTAGCTACGGTGCTCGATCCCTTTAACAAGATTCTTGGCGTCACTGAAGATCTCGACTTCAAGCTTCCTCACGCATGAGAGCGCCGCTTCGCGCATCGAACAATCGGCAATTGCGCAATTCTTTCGCAAGACTTTCGACACCGCTCCTAGCCGATGCTTGCGTGCGTTTAAAAATTCCTTTTCGCCTCGCTCCAGTTGGAATTCGGCCGGTAACAAGAAACGCTCGAGTGGCTGGGCGAGTCGTGCCGGTTCGACATTATGGGAGTGTCGATATTTTCGTAGAAGTGTTGGGAACAGCTCAACACGGCGATGTTCTTGTTATCGATAACGGTGGCCGAACAGACGAAGGCTGCGTCGGAGATTTAACCGCCTTGGAAACGCGAGCCTGCGGACTAGCCGGGATAATTATCTGGGGCTGCCATCGTGACACTGACGAGCTTATCCGCATTGGTCTTCCCATTTTTACTTACGGCCGATGTCCGGCCGGTCCTCAACACGTTCACCCACGCGATTCTGACGCACTTATCGCCGCTCGTTTTGGCGACGCAATAGTAACCAGAGAAGATGTCGTTTTTGGTGATGCCGACGGTGCGCTTTTCGTTCCAAGCCGAAAAGCAGAGGAAGTTCTCGAAACTGCCAATGGTATTTTCCAACGCGAGCGCCAACAAGCCCGGAAAATACAGCGCGGGACAAAGCTTCGCGAGCAGCTTCGGTTTGACGAATATTTGACCAAGCGTGCTGCCGATCCGAGCTACACATTGCGTCAGCACCTTCGAGCCATTGGAGGAGCTATCGAGGAGTAGGGTGGGCGATTAAATCACTGGAGAGCCTAACCAGCCGATGAAGCCACGGCCCCCTAACAAATGAACGCTAGCAACCTTGCTACCGACCCCTGCCGTGGCTTATCTCTTTCTCGTTAGGCCCGCCATTGAATCACAGGCTAAACGTGGAAAATTCGTCGTGCGCGATCCCAAAACGCGACACAAACTTTAGTTCACTCAGGAGGAATTCGATGCTCTCCAAGTATTTAATCGTAGGTGTTTTCCTCGCGGGAGGCTCCTTGCTCGCCCAAAGCGAGCCCCAATCGACTCCGACAATAGAAGCGCGGAACAAAGCTGTGGCCATGCGAATGTTCGACGAAATCTTGAATCAGGGGCGTTTTGAAGTGGCAAACAAAATATATTCGCCAGACTTCCAGAATCATGGCGCCCATCGAACAATTGATCTGAAGACAGATCAAGATTATGCGCGCGCAGAGAGAAAAGCATTCCCAGATCTGCGGATTCAAGTCGAGCGCCTAATCGCCGAGGGCGATTTTGTCGCGGCGCTAGGTACCATCCGTGGTACCCATACTGCGGGAGGTTATGGAGGCCTACCTGCAACCGGTACACCAATCGAAATTAGGGGTATTACAATATGGCGCATAGTCGACGGCAAGATCCGGGATGAGTGGACCACTTTCGATGCGTTAGACGGCTACTCCCAAGTGGTCCGTCACGTTCAAGGTAAGCTTTGGATAGCCTTTGGATCTTTTCTGATTTTAGTAGTTGTTGCAGAACGGCTTCTTTGGGCTGGTTGCAAATGGCTACTAAAACTCTTTCGGCGAAAGCCAAGCCAGGTCTAACCAATCGATGAAGCCAGCGGCCCCATTGCGAAATAAGTTCAGAATGTTTGCCACCACGCCATGCCGTGGCTTATCTCTGTCTCGTTAGGCGCTCGGATTCTGCGGGCAGGTGACCAAGCAGAGATATTCATATGAACGTACACAACCAAATCAAAGACCATATCGCAGCTCAGCCAGAGCCAAAGCGAAGTGACATGCAAGAGCTTCATGACATCATTCTTAGAATGATGCCAGACTGTAAATTGTGGTTTCTTGACGGCAGAGATGAGAGCGGTCGGACGGTTTCTAACCCTAATATAGGTTATGGGGTGCAGACTATAAGGTATGCCGATGGAAAAACCAAAGAGTTCTATCAGATCGGCACTAGTGCAAGCACAACAGGCATCTCCGTTTACATTATGGGGATAAAAGACAAAAAATACTTAGCCGAGAAGTATGGAAAAAAGATCGGCCAAGCAAGCGTGACAGGGTATTGCATCAAGTTCCGGACACTAAGAAATATAGACGTTGATACCCTCGTAGACGCAATGCGATATGGCATTGAACAGACACGCGCCTAACAATTCATTTAAGCCGACGCCACTACGCCGCGCGGCTTAATTCAGGCGTTAGGCCCACTGGCGGGGGAACCGACAACTAGCGATGTCTGAGATTGTCTTGTACTTCGCGCCTTAGTTTTTGTTCCATCTCGGGAAACGCACCCTCGTGGTAGTGGAGAATGGTTCCATCTGGTGACACTAGCACTACGCTCGGAAGGCCCGGGTTCCCGTACGCTTTAAACATTTTGGATTCTGGGTCGAGGAGCGTCGCCATCGTGAACCCCTGTGATTTCCAAAATTGCCGAAGCCGGTTCAATTTCTCTTTCGCGTCTGATCCTTGCTCCAAAGTGTTTACTCCGAGAATCGCAACGGGTAACTTTTCGACCACCGCCCAACGAGAAACCGCATCAGTTTCCTTCAGCGCCCTCCAACACGGTACACACCACGTGGCCCAAAAATCGAGTACGACAACGGAACCACGTAGATCATGTAGAGCGATCTTTTTCCCGTCCAAATTTTCGAGCTCGAAATCTGGCGCCAAAGATCCTGCTGCAAGCCGGGGGGAACTGAGGTCGGCAAGATTCTCGACCGCTCCGCGTGAGCCCGGTGTAAACGTGATCGTGGCTTTTGAACCGGCTAATACTTGCGGCGAAAAGGTACCCTTTACACAGACAAGAAATCCCTCCGGCGCATTGGGTGGCTTTACTTCAAATGACACCGTCTTGAAAAAATGAGTTTTTGAATCGATTGCGACCGTGAGCTCTCCGTTGTCCGCAACAAAACGGACATCATCCTCTCCGGCGCCGCTCGACACATGCCGATACCCAGCGATCCTCAGAGGCGCGAGAAGATTGAACCGAAATGTGTCGACGCATGCATCGAGGCTTTTGCCAGAATGCATCGCAACTGACGGTGGCTCGAAAAGAGAGCTGTCGCCAGCGACGCGGCGCAGGTCTGTGCCAAAATCACCGCTGAATGCTGTGGCAACATACCTATCCGGCACATCACTCTGAGTGAGATACAGCTTCCCATCGACCGCAGTCGCTTCTAAAAGCGCGTTTTTGACCAAGATCGTGCCATTGGGTCCGAAAGAGTACTCCTCGGTTTTCGTCTCCTGCTCCGATCCAGGAGCTGTTACCACATAAGATAGCGTGTCGTGCAACGCGACGGCGCTCTTGTACGCTTGAGCAGTTGACTCCAGAACTCGTTTCGCGGCTTCAATTTCCGAGTCTTGGGCAATCGCCGCCAGAACCATCACGATTGACGCTGTTATCGAAGCAAATAGCGCTTGTTTCATTCGCAATCTAGACTTTGGATGATGGTCACGATGGATTTGGATTCAAATATTTTACGAGCGATTCTAACCAATCAATGAAGCCAACGGGCCGATTGCGAAACAAGCTCAACATGTTTGCCACGGCACCTGCCGTTGGCTTATCTCTTTCGCGATGAGAAACGAACCATCTAACCAACCGATGAAGCCACGGCCCCAGATCGCACGACTGCAATCATGATTGCCACCGACCCCGCCCGTGGCTTATCTCTTTCTCGTTAGGTCTATGTTCGTGTTCGTTGTCCCGAAATCGGAACGAGAAAATCCCACAAATACGTTTTTCTGTCGGCCTAGCAGACTCTCGTTGCGCGATAACTTACAAGTAGAGAACATCTTGTATTTACTTTACGTTTCTGGCATGGCTGCTGCAATATCAGTGAGGCAAAGATGCGCTTGCTGAAGACGGGACTAACGTTGGCTGGGGCCGCTTGCATCGGGTGGACCCTTCCGAACCTCGTCACCTCGATTCTACCGTGCTATGTCGCGAAGGATGTCGTGTTGTACAGCTTGGTTCTAACGGCTGGTATCTCGTCGTTCGTCATCGGGTATGGTATCCATCGACGCGCCATATTCGCATGGCTGTTGGGCTGTTTGCTCTATACCGTTCTGGTTGCCTATTTGTTTTGGCGTACCGTGGTAAAGTTAGAACTAAATTCATATTTTCTCCTGCTGGCATTGATCGCCGCATGGCCGTTTGCCGCTCTTTGGTGGCGCTACACAAAGCTCTATTTCGGTGACAAAGCTGATGACTAACGATGTCGACTGCCCGTGTCGCAAGGCCGCTGACGCCTAACCAGGCGATGGAGCGAACGGCGACCGCTTTGCGGCAAGGTGGAAGGAAGAATTATGAAGGATGAAGTAAAAGCAACGCGCGCCTTCGTCCGCCGTCGCTCATCTTGTTCTCGTTAGGCCAACCGAAGAGCGCGGAATCGAAGTCGCACCAAACAAAGCACCCTTAGCTGGCAAAAAGCAGGGCAGCGTCGACGAGGAGGAGCAAGGCAGTCGAGACGTGCACCCCGAACGCGATGGCCTTCGTGCCGCCGTTGCAGAGGACGATGACGGCATCGGCGAGCGGGGCGAGCCCGATGACCAGCATGAACAGGCCGACGGCGAAATGGCCAGCGAAGGCGACGAGTATCAGACCGAGGAGCCCGACGCACGTGTCTCGTACGCCCTTCACGGTGAGGTAGGCCGGGTCCCCGTCCTCCTTGGCTGGGACGCCGTATCCGGCGGCAGCGACGCGTGGTGCGATGAGGAACCGCACGCCGATCGCCACGATGGCGAGACTGAGCACGATGGCGAGTCCGTAGGCTATGGTGATGAGCATGACTTCCTCCGGAGTCTGTCAGACGATGAGACTCACGCCCAGAGTGACGACGGCTAGACCTTGCAGCACCGCTCGAAGCACGATGATTCGGTCCCAGTCGTGTTGCAAAGCGCGAGCGTTGGCCAGCGTCTCGTGGTTGTCGGCTGCGGCGGTAAAAGTGCGGTTGATGGGCGCGCTGATGCGCAGGTACAGCACCATCCATCCGAGCCACAGGACCAACGCGGCTCCCGCGGCGACGGACTGAGCAGTCTGACCGGCCACTGCCGCGAGGGCCGCTGCGGCGGCGGCGGCGATAATGCCGATGACTGCAGGAACGGGCATCCGCCGGTCCCCGTAACGGTGCACGTTGCCCATGACCGTGGTGAGTGCCGAGTCGTCGACCCGAGCGAGAGCCGGCCGCTGGACCAGCGCACAGAACGCGTCGGTGCCGTAGACGATCCCTGTGCCCACAATCGCAAGGAGTGAGGCGAGCTGCGCGAGGAGGGTCACAACCGTGCCCCCGGATCCCCGGTGACTAATACGACTTTATCTGCAAGCGAACTATTATTGTTCATTTCCGTTTCCTTTCATTGTTTTGTTCAATGACTGGTATCGCTCACAATCCTGCAAGTGGTTTTGCAGCACTACCCGAAGCCGATGCGATCAAGTGCAGTTTGACCTCTGCGCGACTGAGCCGAGATTTGCGGTCCCCCAAAGGCCGCATGAAGATACTTGCGAAACACAGTGGAGGACAGTTGGAGATGGTGAATCACTGCGCTGATTATGAAGGCGAGTTGAATCGCGTTTGGCCTCGGAATGGCAAACGTAGGGAAGCGCTAGTCGAGCAAACCGCCTAACCAAGCGCTGGAGCCAACGCCTGGCCGCTCCAAAATCCAGTTTGAACTTATGAAACCGCCCTTTGTGTTTGTTACGCTCGATTCCGCCAGGCGCGGCTCAGCTTTTTCTCGTTAGGCCTTTATGCGCTCAATCGACGGCTACGTTGTGATTCAGCCGGGAGATCTTTCCTGGCGACCCTCGAATTTGATGACGATCCCGAATGCGGATTTCCTGGAGCGGAGCGGAAGCGAAATTCTGGGTGCTCGGCTCTGGCGGCTGCCGCCAAAGAGTGCCAACACTCTTCACAAGCATCCGAAAGCCGAGGAGTTTTATTTTGTGGTGACGGGCACCGGGCGGATCCGAATCGGCGATGACACTCTCACGATTCAGCAGCATGGCGCTGTTTTAGTGGGACCGCAGATGTTACGTCAGGTCTTCAACGATACGGAGAGCGAGGTCCTGTGGCTCATCGTCGGCGCTCCTGAGCGCGAGTTTGAGCCGGGCGAAGCGCACGACGCAGCAGCATTTTACCCGACCGATCCGAAGGAGTTACCGAAAGAACTGCGAGGCGTTTGTTGGCCGCCAGGCGAAGCGGGATAGGCCTAACCAATCGATGCAGCCAACGGCCCCAGACCGAATGATCGTCAACGAATTTGCCACTGACCCCGTCCGGGGCTTATCTCTTTCTCGTTAGGTCTATGTTCGCGCATAATAATGGTCAGCCATGAACACTAGGGCGATCTTTGGACTCAGCGCGTTAGCCTTCTTCATCAGCTCTGTCGTGGTTGCGTGGCTCTTTGCATGGCCGTGGTTACGGGCTGTCAACCTCCCCTTGGCCCTGCTTTGTCTTGTAACACCGCACATGTTTTTCAGATTCCTGGGCTTTAGCTTTCTCGTGCCCGGAGTCGTTTCAGCATCGCTGTCGAAAAGTTGGACAGTGCCAACTGGTTACGGCGACGTTGCGGGCGGGATTCTTGCCATCGTTGCCGTGATAGCGCTGGCCCGCACGGCAACGTGGGCTATCGCAGCGGTGTGGATATTCAATGTATGGGTCACGGCTGACGTCCTATTTGCCACAGTCAACGGATTGCGAATCGGTTTGGATCCAGGTTCTCTGGGCCCAGGGTTCTACATTTTAACGGGGTTCAACCCGCCTTTGCTTGTGACCAACGGGCTTATCTTCATGCTTTTGCTACGCGGCGGAAACGGATGAGCCGCAATCGAACCTCGCTAGCGCCGGTCGCATTATGAGGCCTAACCAATCGATGAAGTCACGGCCCCTAATCAAATGACGGCAATCGGATTTGTCTCCGACCCCGCCCGTGGCTTATCTCTTTCTCGTTAGACCTTGAACACTTTTGCAGCTGATGCGACACGCCATTTTCATCACGGGCTGTACGAGGTGCACCTTCCGGTGACGGACCTTCAACGTTCGGTCGAGTTTTATACCTCCAAGCTCGGCTTCGAGCTAGGCTGGAGCACGCCTGGCGCGTCGAGCGCTCTGCTCATTTACGACGATGAGAGCACGCGCTGGATGTTAGGGCTTTTTCGGGTGGAGACCGTTGCACATCGCAGCCCTGCCGAGTATCATATTTCCTTTCGTGTGGCCGCCGCACAGGCAGACACAATGGTGGCTTGGCTGCGTGCGCGTGGAATCGAACCGTTCCATCCGCCCCACGCTCCAATACAGGGAAGCGTGGATGAACCCATCGTGCACGGTTGGATGCCGGCGGCTGCGGTCTTCTTTAAAGATCCCGACGGGCATTTACTCGAACTCATCGCCGACTTAAACGATCCGCCACGCCCCGACTTCCTATATCGACCCTTGAGCGAGTGGCGGGCGCTGGTTAACGAAAAGGCCTAACCAGATGATAAAGCTAACGGCCCCATTGCGAAGCAACTTCAGCATGTTTGCCACGACACCCCGCCGCGGCTTATCTCTTTCTCGTTAGGCCGAGCTGTGCTCGGGGCGAGGGCTGGTGGGCCTTCAATCGTGTTTACTAAGTTCTCCCTAACGCCTATCCTCACCACAACCGGACCACGGGAACTGATCGCATGCTGGATGTCCATCCACCCCCGCCCGCAGCGCACGGATGGCGTACTTTTTTCGCTCATCTCGCGACGATTGTCATCGGCTTATTGATCGCGCTCGGCCTCGAGCAGACTGCGGAAGGGATTCATCATCGGGCTCAGGTGCGAGAGGCACGCGAGGCGATTGCGCAAGAGCGTGCGGCGAATCAGCATGAGTTCGCCACGAGCACTGAATTTTTCCGGCGCGAAACCAAGCGCTTCCAGACGAATCTCGCCGTGCTTCAGTTTTTGCAGCAGTATCCGGGCGCCAAGCCGGATAGCTGGCCAGGCACAATCAACTGGCACACTTACATTACCTCCTTTTCGAGTGCCGCGTGGGAGACGGCACAGCATACCGGTGTCACCGCACGTATGTCTCCGGGGGAACTGCGCCAACTCGAACAGCTCTATCACCAACTCGGCGTCGTGCAGGCGAGCAGCGCGGACCGGCTGCGGGCCATCTCCGCCGCCCGCCGCTACACCGCGTCCGACGCCGACCCGTCCCGGCTCACTGGGACGCAACTTGCCAATGAGATCGATCTGGCCGAGGCCGTCCTGATCGCGCACTATCGCTTCGGTGGCGACATGCGGAACCTTCACTCTAGATACCCGGACTTCGCCCCTGCTCCGGAGACCGACGAGTTGGGGGCGATTGTCCATGAGCCACTTATTACCGAAGAGGAACGACGTGAACGTGAGCGGCGGTAATCGTTAAGCTAGAACGATCCCAGGTGATCGACAAAGACCTAACCAGTCGATGAAGCCAACAACCGCATTGCGAGGCAACTTTGGCGTGTTTGCCACGACACCCTGCGGTGGCTTATCTCTGTCTCGTTAGGCCGCTTCACACGTCACCCTTATGAGCACAGCTAGCACCAGTCCTCACGGCAAACAAACATGAGCAGTATCAACAATACCATCGCCGGACTCGAACTTGCACAAATCGGCTGGGTGGTCCCGGACATTCACGCCGCCGTCAAATTCCTTGCAAGCGCCTTGGGCATCGCTGGCTTTCCCAAACCGGCACACATCTGCGCACGGGATCTGGCTATGACTTATTATGGCAAGGCGGTGGACGGCGAATGGCTGACCACTCAGACCTATAATGGAGGCACCTTCATCGAACTCGTCCAGCCTGTTTCTGGGCAAAGCATGTTCCATGACTACCTCGCGCGGTATCCCGCAGGTGGCACTCAGCACATTGCGTTTCGTTTGCCGGTTAGCGATTTCGAGCGGGTCACCAGCGACCTGCGCGAACAAGGTTATGCCGTCATCAGCGAAGTGGACCACCCAATCGCGCGAATGGCTTTCTTCGACACCTACCAAACGCTGGGCGTTGCCACTGAGATTATGGGCATCACGTCGGAAGGATGGATTGCCATCGAACAAATGCAGAAAGCCCGGTGAGGATTCATCGTGTTCTCCGCATGACACAACACAGCAGGCACAACCAAACGCGGCCTAACCAAGCGTGGAGCGAACCGCGAGCCGCTGCGCGGCAAGGATTAATTAAAAATTATGAAGTATGAAGTGAATCCAGTGCTCGCTTCCGCTCGCGGTCGCTCAGCTTCTTCTCGTTAGGCCCGATTCAAAGCGAGCAAAATAAATGGCTGAGCCTGCCACAGAAGCGTCCGCGAGAACCAAGGCGAGGTTGGTTGGCATATTTGAAATTCTCGAAGGACTAACGGCCACCTACGGTCAAGTGATCGTTCTTAACAAACTTGTTGTCTCTGGTAATGCGGTGGCCACGGCCAGCAACATCCTCGGTCACGAGTCACTATTTCGTTTAGGTTTCGCGTCGTGCTTTTTTGGCGTCGGCTTTCACATCGCGTGGGCGCTTCTTTTCTATGAGCTGTTTAAGCCTGTGGACAGAAACGCTTCTCTCTTCGGACTGCTGGTCATTGTCGTGGGCTGCGCGATTCAAGCTCTTGCCGCCGTCTTTTACATAGCTCCGCTACTCGTATTGACCGGCGGTAGTTCCTTAACGTCGCTCGCCACAGAACAGTTGCAGGCGCTCGCGTTCGCTTTCATCAAGATAAACGGCGCCGCCTTCAACGCTTACCTTGTGTTCTTCGGGGTTTGGTGCGTCGTTAGCGGCTACCTAATTTTTAAATCGAGGTTTCTGCCAAGAGTGCTCGGATTGCTGCTGGCGCTTAACGGCTTGGCATGGATGACGTATCTGTCGCCTCCATTTGGAAATAAGCTGTTTCTCCTCATCGCCGTAATTTCGGCTATCGCCGAGATACCTCTGCCGTGGTTCTTTATCTTCGGCTTTAACGCTCAAAGATGGATGAAACAAGCAAGCCTAACCAAGCGATGAAGCCAACCGCCCGATTTGCGAAATAAGTTCAGCGTGTTTGCCCACAACACCCCGCGTTGGCTTATCTCTGTCTCGTTAGGCCGACAGCGGTCTGGTTTAGCCGCGACGACCTCCAGTTGCCACTATCTTGCCTGCTTCTTTCGATTAGAAGGAGCGCCGTCAATCATCAGTGGTGGTGATGCTCTTCATGCTGTGGCGGGGTCGACTTCGGCTTTGCGTAGAGGGTTACCGTCGGCGAGGGCGATGGGCTCTTGGTAGTAATGGGCCCGGTAACTGGTGGATGTATTATAGGTTTCCCAGTTAAGGGAGGTGGCGATTTACCCGGCGGAGGTTGAGCGACCCCAACGGGTGTCGGAGGCCGTATAATGGGTCTGGGGTTGGTTGGAAGAGGCGGAGGCTGCGCACTACTGACGCCGAAACTTCTCATGCACCTGTTAAAAGCATTTTGCGCTCGCCTTTGGCAGTATTCAATGCTGTGAACGTAGTTTCCCTTATCGTCTTTTAATGCTGCGCATTGCGAATATAGGTAAATGTAGCGGCCATTACAGGTGTCGTTGGGGTTTGCTGCGAAGAGGACACAAATCAAAGAAGCAGTGGCAAGGATGGTCAAGATCAAGACCCGCAATTTAAGAGTATGAGAGCTTTTCATATTCATTGTGTTCTTTCGGTTCATAGCGTTGGTGACCGGAACGAACTCAGCCCTGTATTCGATGCGTTACGCGCTGGCACAAATCCCTATCCGTTAACAGTGACGCTTCTTCTATCAAATTAGTCACCGTTCGATCAAGTGAGATTTGCCACAGGATCAAACAATACTAAACCGACCGTAGGAAAGGATAAATTTTGTATATGTCATATGATTTGCCTAACCAACCTATGAAGCCAACGGCCCCATCGCGAAACAACTTCGTCGCGTTTGCCACCGACCCCGCCCGTGGCTTATCTCTATCTCATTAGGCCCTACTGCATAGCTTCGCCACATCGCTTATGCCAGATCGCACTGCACCAGAGATCGAACTGCTCCGCGCAGCCTACGCGGCCTTCAACGCGCGGAACATTAACGCTGCCCTCGCTCTCATGACTCCAGACGTGGCTTGGCCGCGAGCGTTCAAAGGCGGCTTTGTCCGTGGACATGAGGAGGTCCGCACTTACTGGAGGGAGCAGTGGAGCAAGATCGACCCACACGTGGAGCCGATGGCTTTTCACTCCGAAGGGGACGAGCATATCTTGGTCCATGTGCATCAGGTCGTGTGGGCGCTTGTCGGGACGGGATTCTTGATCGCAGCTTTTTTGTTATTTCAACGCCAAAAGCCAAAATGATTCAGCTAAAGACGTGCAACGTAAGCGCGCCGCAAACGTTGACCATCTAACCAAACGATGAAGCCAACGGCCCCCTCATCGAATGACTGCAAGCATGTTTGCAGCGAACCCCGCCCGCGGCTTATCTCTGTCTCGTTAGGCGTTTATCAAACACGCGCGAACAATTTCAAAGTAAATAAGTATGTCGAACCAAATCCAATCAAAGGAGACAAAATATGCCAAAGACAAAAAAGAGTATCGTATTCTGCCATGGGCTCTGGGCCGATGGCTCGTGCTTCAGTAAGCTGATCGTTCCCCTACAGGCGGAGGGGTATGAATGTATTGCGACGCAGCACGGCCTCAACACAACGGCGGAGGACGTTGCCGTGACGAAAGAAACCATAGGCCGGGTCAGCAGTCCTGTTATTCTCGTCGGCCACTCTTACGGAGGAAGTGTTATCACCGGCGCCGGAACTGACGATCGTGTTGTCGGGCTGGTTTACATCGCCGCGCTCGCGCCGGACGCCGATGAAACGACTCAGACGCAGCAGTCCAACTTCCCGAAGACGGACATTTTTTCTCACGTGGAAGTCGTCGACGGACGTATCTGGCTGCGTCCTGAAGGCACAAAGTATTTCTGCGGCGACCTTTCGGAGCAGGAGCAGAAGCTCGTTTGGGCAACCCAGGGCGCACCGAAACCCGATCTGTTCGAGGCGAAAGTCGGGGGAACTGCCTGGAAGTCGAAGCCGAGCTGGTATATCGTCGCCAAACAAGACCGAACCGTTCATCCCGATCTGGAGCGCTTCTTCGCCAAGCGCATGGGCGCAACCACCTTTGAGTGCGACAGCAGCCACGTGCCAATGCTTTCCCAGCCCGACTTCGTGCTCGACGTGATCCGCAAGGCCGCTGACGCCTAACCAGGCGATGGAGCGAACGGCGGACCGCTTTGCGGCAAGGTGAAGGAAGAATTATGAAGGATGAAGTGAAAGCAACGCGCGCCTTCGTCCGCCGTCGCTCATCTTGTTCTCGTTAGATGCCATCCGCGCGTTTTGTGTAAGACGATGAACGAGAATATTGAAACCAAATCCCCAGGAATCGACAAAGGCCCTGTAATACGGGCGTTTGGGCAGGAAGCCCATGTTCTGGTAACTTCTGAACAAACGGGAGATGCCTTTAGCGTGTTGCGATTTTTCATGCCGCCGGGCAACGTTACGCCGCCGCACCTTCATCGCGCGACCGATGAAACATTTCTGATCGAATCCGGTGAAATCGAGATAAATCGCGGCGGAGAGCTGCTCCGTGGAAGAAAAGGTGACGTCATCTATCTTCCCAAAGGAATTCCCCATGCGCTAAGGGTGATTGGGAACGCCGAGGGCGTCGCGCTCGTGGCGTACGTGGTGCCAGGCGGTTTTGATCGTTTTTTTGCGGCTTGCGCTGAAGAATTCAAGAAAGGCGAGCCAGAAATGCCGCTCCTAGTCAAACTGGCGGCTCAATATGGAATCGAGTTTCAAAGTGGTCCACCGTCCTGAAAGCAACCGCGCGCCTTGCAATGCCTGCACTGCCGTCTGGACCCCTGATGGCATCTAACCATTCGATGAAGCCAACGGCCCCTCAGCGAAATAAATTCAGTCTGTTTGCCACGACACCCTGCCTTGGCTTATCTCTGTCTCGTTAGGTGGCAGCTTTAATGATTGTCGACCACTAGTTGCGGTGAAGGTTTGTTCGCTTCAAGCTGTGCGCTCACCTTCTGTAGGCCCGCAGTCAGTGCTACAACTTGTTTCTTCAGCTCCTCCACCGTGCGGTGCTCTTCCACGAACGCTTTGTGCTCTTTTAAGAACTCATTGAGCAACATCGCGTTGATCTCCTCGTAGCGCACCGTGTAGGGCTTGCCGTCCCGATCACGAGTAATCAGATCGGGGTTCACCTTTTCTACTTCCTCAGCCATTTGTCAAGTATTTGCCAAGTAAGAGCAGCGCTACCTTGTGGCATCCACGGCTCTATGAACCGTCGCTTTCTTCGATTCGGTGCTGGCCGATTGCTAGACGTACGACCGGCGTGTGGCTATGAGGTTCTATCCCGCCGGTTTCAAACGGTCGCACTCGGTCTGGTAAGCTTCGATTAGCTCCGAGATCTTGGAATGAAATGCTTCCTCCGCCGAGTAAACGGCTCCGATCGCTTCCACAAACGCCTTTTGTTTGAGCTCGTCTTCGATTGTCAAACTTAGCTCGGCGAGCTTTTCGATGTTGCTACGCGAGTGAAACTCGAATTCCTTGAGCTTGGCCAAAACCGCAAGCGATTTCACCAGCTTAACCGCGTCCGGTTTTTGTTCCAACTTGGGGATTTCCGCCGTTTTCTCAGGCGCACGTTCCTCGGTGACCCGTTGACTCTTTTCAACAGCTTGCGTCTTGCCTTTATGATGCTTCTCCTGACTAACTCTCTTGGCGTGCGCTACGTTTCGTGGGTCACCCATCGTATATAGAGCGATTCTCAGCTGCCCGCTGGCCGTGTCTATTCTCTCGTCTTTCGAAAGAAGAATGAACTATGCCGACGTGTCCAGGGCGATCCGATTGCCTTCGGAATCGATGATGACCGCGGGAAAGTCGTGCTCGCAGAATTTTTCCGCAGTTTGCACGCGCCGCTTCAACGGCTTAATCAAGCCGGCCTTCAGCAAGAAGATAAATCAGCGGACCGTTAGCCGACGGGCGATTATCAACGCCGCCGCTGTCGCTCCGAACGCAAAGACAACCGGACGCATTTTGTTCTTCGTGCGGCAGAAGTCTGTATTCTGTTCCGCCGTCCGATACCTTCTTCACCTCTTCGCCGAGAACAGCGGAATAAAATTTAATCGCGCGATCGAGGTTTCTGACCGGAATGTCGGTCCAACAAAGTGTGTCGGCGTTCACCCTGCTCGTCCCCCTTTGCCATGATTTGCTTCGTTTGCCTACGTTAATCTATTGCTGAAGTGACCAAGCCGCTCGCGAAGATCGAGGACTATGCATTTTTGAGTGACACCCAGACCGGCGCGCTGGTGAGCCGCGATGGCTGTGTCGATTGGCTTTGCCTTCCACGGTTTGATTCGGGCGCGTGTTTTGCGTCGCTTCTGGGCGAAAGCAAAAACGGGCACTGGCGATTTTTTACCGAGGACAAGATCGATAAGGTGAGCCGGCGTTATCGCGGCGAGACACTGATTTTGGAAACTGAATTTGAGACGAAGGCTGGAACCGTACGTTTGATCGATTTCATGCCGCCGCGCGGCGAAAACCCGGACATCATCCGGATCGTTGAAGGATTGCGCGGCGAGGTCGCGATGCGGATGGAGTTGATCATCCGCTTTGATTACGGGCGAACCATTCCATGGGTGCGAAAAGCGGATGGTGGACTGGAGGCGATCGCAGGTCCGGACGGGCTGATTTTGCGGACGCCGGTTGAAACTCGCGGGGAAGATTTG
>Ga0310917_10000338_pt1 | contig 20695 bp, 23 predicted proteins | sample GREbulkMGLF178_FD_203531 | JGI IMG/M metagenome (GOLD analysis project Ga0310917, IMG submission 203531) | Lab enrichment of tropical soil microbial communities from Luquillo Experimental Forest, Puerto Rico - GRE.bulkMG.LF178 | ecosystem: Environmental > Terrestrial > Soil > Tropical forest >... | reverse complement strand
GCCGTTTTCGATCGTTGCGTGCGCCAGCGTGATCGGCGTGTGGGTGATCCCGGGTCCGCGGTGACCATCGATCTCGCCGGCGATGATGCGTACCAGCGCCCCGCCATCGTCTGACGCGACCAACTTGGCGTCGCCGCCTTCGATGGCCTGATACCGAGGTTGGGCGAACTTGTCTTTCCTCGGCAGGTTCACCCATAGCTGGATCCCGTGGAAGACGCCACCGCTTTCGACCAATTCCGCGGGCGGGGTCTCGATGTGCAGGATGCCCGAACCGGCCGTCATCCATTGCGTCGCGCCGTCCGTGATCAGGCCGCCGCCCCCGTGGGAATCCTGGTGGGCGAACTTGCCGTCGATCATGTAGGTGACGGTCTCGAAGCCGCGGTGCGGATGCCAATCGGTGCCTCTTGGCTCGCCCGGTTGGTAGTCCACCTCACCCATCTGGTCCATGTGCACGAAGGGATCCAGGGCGGCGGTGCTGACCCCGGCGAACGCACGGACCACCGGGAAACCCTCGCCCTCGTACCCTCGTGGGCCGGTGGTGACCGATCGGACGGGCCGTTCGGTGTCGGCCGGGCCGGCGGCGCTGATCCGCGCCAACGTGAGCGTGTCTGCCGTAACAGCAGGCATATTTCCCTCCTAATTTAGAGCTATCCATATAACCGGACTGCGGTCCAGTTATTCCCACTTGCCCTAAGATGGCCTGATGCCTGAGGGCCCACAGTGAGCGAGTCAACGGATGACGAACCGCAGCCCCCGGCGGCCCCGGCTCCCGCAGCCGGCGGACGATTCGGGGCATCGATCAGGAAGTCGGGCTACCTGCAAAAGTGGTTGCTGCTCGGCGTCACGATCGGTTTTGTGTCCGGCCTCGGAGCCGTCGTCTTCTACCTCGCGTTGAAATACACGGGCGAATTTCTGCTCGGCTACCTGGCGGGCTATCACATCCCGACGCCCGTCGGGGAGGGCGGCAGCCACGGGTCCGCCGGCTTTCAGCGCCCGTGGGCGATTCCGTTGGTGACGACGGCCGGCGCGCTGCTGTCGGCATTTATCGTTGCGAAGCTCGCGCCTGAGGCCACCGGCCACGGTACGGACGAAGCCATTGAGGCGGTGCATGGCGATCCCCGCACGATCCGCTTCCGCGCGGTGTTGGTGAAGATGGTGGCCAGTGCACTGACGATCGGCTCGGGTGGTTCGGCCGGCCGCGAAGGCCCGACGGCGCAAATCTCGGCCGGCTTCTCCTCGCTGCTCACCCGGCGGCTGAACCTGTCCGACGAGGACGGCCGGACCGCGGTGGCGCTGGGTATCGGCGCGGGCATCGGGGCGATCTTCGCCGCGCCCCTGGGCGGGGCGGTGCTGGCCGCGTCGCTTCCCTACCGCGACGATTTCGACTATCGCTGCCTGCTGCCCGGCTTCATCACCTCGGGCACGGCATACGCGGTGCTCGGGGCTTTTTTGGGCTTCGAGCCGCTGTTCGGTTACATCGACGCCGAGTATCGCTTCGAGAAGGCGTGGCCGCTGCTGTGGTTCGTGCTGATCGGTCTGGTCGCGGCGGCGATCGGCTATCTGTACGCCCGGTGCTTCCACGCCACCGTGCGGATCACCCACCGGCTGCCGGGCGGGCCCGTGCTCAAGCCGGCGCTGGGCGGGCTCCTTGTTGGCCTGTTCGGCCTGCTGATTCCGCAGATCCTGAGCAGTGGCTACGGATGGGCACAGCTGGCGGCCGACCGCGGATCGCTGTTGGCCATCCCGTTATGGATCGTCGTCGCCCTGCCGATCGCCAAGATCGTCGCCACGTCGCTGTCGATCGGCACTGGCGGATCCGGCGGACTGTTCGGCCCCGGAATCGTGATCGGCGCCTTCGTGGGAGCCGCCATCTGGCGGCTGGGCGAGCTGTCCGGCCTGCCCGGGGTGCCCCACGAGCCCGGGATTTTTGTCGTGGTGGGGATGATGGCGTGCTTCGGCAGTGTGGCGCGCGCGCCGCTGGCGATCATGATCATGGTCGCGGAGATGACCGGTTCCTTCTCGGTGGTGCCCGGAGCGATCCTCGCCGTCGGGATCGCGGCGTTGGTGATGTCACGCACCAACGTCACCATCTATGAGACGCAGCGGCTGGATCGTGAAGCCGCCGCGGCCGAGCGCGCGGGCCGGGCCGAAGATGATCGCTAGGAATTGCCACGCGCGCTCGTCGCAAGCTAAAGCTGACTGATCTGCTGCACGGGTAGCCGCGCGCCCCGCCGCGGCTCGTATGCCAGCCCGCTGGCTTCCAGCAACCGAACCACCCGGTGGCGGTGCGGTCGCATCGGTTCGAGCAGCTCGAGCATCACCGCGTCGTCGACCGGGCGGCCCAGCAGTGTCCAGCCGATCATCTTCGGGATGTGGTAGTCGCCCACCGACAGGGCATCGGCGTCACCGAAGGCCCGTTGCGCGGTTTCGGCGGCGGTCCACTCGCCCACCCCCGGCAACGACGTCAAGGCGTCGCGGGCCTGCGCCGCCGGCCGCGACGCCAGCCGTTCCAGCGATGCCGCCCGTCGCGCGCAACTCACCACCGTCTGAGCGCGCCTCGGGTCGACGTTGGCGCGATGAAACTCCCACGACGGGATGTTTCGCCAGCCCTCGGCTGACGGCGGCACCCGCATGCCCGCCGGAGCCGGACCGGGCGCCGGCGTCCCGTGCCTGGACACCAGCAGCCGCCACGACCGAAATGCGTCGGCGCCGGGTACCCGCTGCTCAATGACCGCCGGGATCAGGGCTTCCAGCACCAACCCGGTCCGGCCCAGGCGCAGGTGCGGGACCCGTCGGTGCGCGGCCGCAACCGTCGGGTCCCGCGGCACGAAACCCGAGGCGTCGTCGTCGGCGCCCAGCAGCGCGGGCAGCGTCTCGACGAACTCCTCCGCCCCGCTACCCCACGCCACGCAGTGGGCGGCGTTGGGGGCGGCGCGGCTGATCCGCGCCGTGACGGGTCCAGTGGACAGCAGGCTGGTTCGCCATATGGTGCCGTCACCGGGGGCCCGGAAGCACGGGTCCAGGGAACCCCGGCGCAGTGGCGCCAAAGTGTGCCCGAAGCTGGCCACCCCGGCAAATGTGACCATGCGCGCGCTCTTCACCAGTAGCGCTCCAATCTCAGCAGATCACAACTCCAAACCCGACGGCCCGCGCTGATTGACCGTGAACTACTTCCCAAGACAATATTGCGATGTGATGACGCCGTTCGATGGCCCGCAGGCCGAACTGGCCTGGATGTTCTTGCAGAGCTTCAGCGAGGACGGCGATCTGGACGAGGGCTTCGCGCTGCTCAGCGACGACTTCACCTACTGGAGCCTGTTCACCCGTGTTTCCTTGGACAAGCCGACGCTGCGGCAAGGGGTCGACCGGCTCAAAGGAACGAAATTCACCATCGACCTGGTTCGCTGCGTCAACGAAGGGGAGACGGTGGTCGTGGAGGCGCGTGCCCAGGGCATCACCGTCGACGGCGTTCGATATGACAGCCCGTTCGTTTGCATCTTCGAGACCCGCGACGGCCTCATCGTCTCGGTGCGCGAATACAGCGACACGCGGGCGGTGGCGGATGCGTTCCCCTGGGTGGGCTTATACCGCTAGGACGCTGACTTCCGCCTTGTTGGGGTAGAAGGCGACGTGCCCGACGATCGCGGCGACGGCCGGATAGGGCTGTTCGTACGTCCAGATCACATCTTCGACGGTTTCGCCGGCCGAGGTGGTAACGCTGTAGTAGCTGGCGTCACCCTTGAACGGGCAGTGCGTGCTGGTGTCGGTCCGGGTGAGCCGGTCTTGGACCACATCGACTATCGGAATGTATTGCACCGCAGGCAGAGTCGCCTCGCGCAACTCCAGGGCCGCGGTGGAGTCGGCGACCAGTTCGCCGTTGACGCGAACCTGTACGCGTCCCTTTGTCGGCTCGATGGTGATCGGGTGCCCAGCGCTGGGTTCTTTGACTTCCGGATGGCTCATGGTTATTACCTCCTCAGGCGCGAGTGATTGGTGCAACACCAGCCGCCGTTCAACCCTTCCCGGGGGCCGGCCCGAATGCGTAGCGGTGGTATTGCGACATATTCCGCAGCGCCGGGACCGCCGCCATCGCCCTGCCCACCCGGCGAAACAGCGGTGGCACCAAATCCCAGGTGTCGCTGTCGAACGCCGATTCGCACGCCAACAGCCGTACCCCGGGAATGGCGTCGAGAATGTCGCCGGGCCCGTCGATCCCCCACCGCAACCTCGACCCCGAGCGGCGGACCACGGAGTTGATCCACTGCGTCCGAATGGCGAACCCGCTGAAGGCGTCGAACTGAAGTTCCCCCGACCCGAACCCGTCGACGACGCGGCGCAACAACGCAAGTCCGTCGTCCTTCGTCAGGTACATGGTCAGGCCCTCGCCGAGCAAGAGGACGGGACGACCGGCCGGTATGTCGGCCAGCCAGGATGGATCGGTGACCGACGCCGGCAGCATTCGGTAGTTCATCCGGCCGGGGTACACGCGTTCACGCAACGCGATGACGTCCGGGTAGTCGATGTCGTACCATCGCACACCTTCATCGGGATCCAGGCGATACACGCGGGCATCCAGTCCGCATCCCACGTGCAGCACGACGGACTCCCTATGTACGGCCAGGAATTGGCGCGTCCAGTTGTCGAAGTGCGCGCTGCGGACCGCGACCGATGGGGCCCGGCGCGCGCCGATCGTTGTTGTCTCCCAGTCGTACTCGATGCGCGCCACGGCGGCTTTGGCGTAGTGGTCGCTCAGGATCGAGTGAGGCGCGTCGGCGTCGAGCGCCTTTGCGTACAGCGTCGCCAGCATGGTCTGCGGCGGCCCGTGGAGGTCGACCCGAACGCGTTCCACCGGGCCGAGCTTATTCGGCCTGGGCGGCGGCGCTGTTCTTCGTGCCTTTACGAGCGGTCTGCGCGCCCTTCAGTGCGGCCCAGAACCGAGCCGCCTCGCGGATGGATGCCTCGACCGGGCGCGGCTGCCACCCCAGCTCACGGACGGCCTTGCCGTGATCGACCTCGGCTTCTGCGCGCATCATGCGCACCGACGCGAGGCTGAGTTCGGCATCTTGGCCGGTGATCCGGGCTCGCAGGCTCCCCAACGCACCCAGCGCGTACAGCATCGGGACCGAAATCGAGCGTCGCGGTGGCGGCACGCCGGCCTCGTCGGCGGCGATCCGCACGACCTCCTTCAGCGCGATCATCCGTTCGGAGATCAGGTACCGCTCACCGATGCGCCCGCGCTCGGCGGCCAGGATCATGGCCCGGGCGGCATCGTCGACGCCGACGACTTCCAGTTGGACGCCGTCCATCATGAACGGCAGCTTGCCGAAGACCGCGCCGGCGATGAAGGCACCGTGCGGAGTGCAGCCCCAGTCGCCGCTGCCGTAGGTGGTTGAGACGCACATCGCGATGGCGGGCAACCCGGCGTCGGCCACGTACCGCATCACCAAGTCCTCGGCCTGAACCCGGGACTGGACATAGGGAGTCAACCCTCGGGAGCCGATGACGTCCTCTTCGGTCGCCACGTGCCCGTGTCGCCGGCCCACCGTCGCGTAGGTGCTGGTGAAGATGAACCTGCGCAGGCTGGGCTCCTTGATGGCGACGTCAACAACGTTGCGCAGGCCTTCGACGTTGGTGCGGAACAGGGGCGACGGGTCGCGCAACCACGCGCGTGTGTCGACGACGCAGTAGTACACGTCGTCGACACCGTCCATCGCCGCACGCAGCGCGGCGGTGTCGAACACGTCGCCGTGGAACCGGGTGACCGCGAGGTCGTCGATGGCGCGGGTGTTGGCGGTCGGGCGCACCATCGCCCGCACTTCTGCGCCGTCGGCGACGAGCCGGCGGGTGACGTGGGACCCCAGAAAACCGTTGGCGCCGATGACCAGCTTGGGTTTGGTGCTCACGGTCGCTCACCACCGTTCTCTTGCATCCAACGCGCCGCGTCCTCGTCGAGCGTGCCAAGGGCCTGCGCCTTGCGGCACCACTTCAGACCCGCCCGCAGGAAGCGCAGCGGGTTGTAGATGTCTTCCTGGCGGCACCAAAGGCCGCCACCGGCATAGGTGACGATCGAGATGTTGGTCGCGCTGATGACCGTCCCGTCACCGGGATCGGCCATCGGGTTGTCCAGTTCGCAGATGATCCGGCCGGTGGCTTCGTCGATGACCGACCACAGCGACGGGAACGCGACCATGTGGCTGCCCGGGAACGTCGTCATCGTTCGCTGAATCCACTCGCGCACCTCGTCGCGGCCGCGCATGGTGCCCGCCGCGTGCTCGATGTACTCGACGTCCGGCGTGTAGTGGGCCACCCAGGCCTCCCAGTCTCGCGTTTCGGCGGCCCGGGCGACCGTCTGCTCGAACTTTTCGAACGCGCCGGCCAGTTCGCTGCGGGAGAACTCTCGCGTGGTCACGAGGGGTCCTCGGCGCCGTTGCACGTCACCGCCGGAGTGTAACCTGAGCAACATCGCCGGTCCTTAATGGAGGACTTGCCAAGGAGGACAACGAATGACGGGCACACAAAAAGCGATCCTTGCCGGCGGCTGCTTCTGGGGGATGCAAGACCTGATCCGCAAGCAGCCCGGCGTGATCTCGACCAGGGTCGGATACAGCGGCGGCGAAACCCCCAACGCGACCTACCGCAATCACGGCACACACGCGGAGACCGTCGAAATCGTCTACGACCCAACGGTTACCGATTTCCGCACGCTGCTGGAGTTCTTCTTCCAGATCCACGATCCGACGACCAAGGACCGCCAGGGCAACGACCGGGGAACCAGCTACCGCTCGGCTATCTTCTACCTCGATGACGAGCAGAAGCGGGTCGCCCTGGACACCATCGCCGACGTCGAAGCGTCCGGCCTATGGCCCGGCAAAGTGGTGACCGAGGTGAGCCCGGCCGCTGAGTTCTGGGAGGCCGAGCCCGAGCACCAGGATTACCTGCAGCACTATCCCAACGGGTACACCTGCCACTACGTGCGTCCCGGCTGGAAGTTGCCGCGGCGGGCTACTGCCGGCAGCTGAATTCGCGCCGCGGGTTCACCGCCGGTGAACCACGATCCGCCCGCCGTCCTTCGGTGTGAAGGCGACACCGCGGGCGTGCCAGCGCTCCTCCGGCGCCGTCGTGGGCGCAATAGTGAAGTGGCGCAACACCGTTCGGAGAACGACGTCCATCTCCATGTTGGCGAACGCGGCGCCCACGCACCGGCGGGTGCCGCCACCGAAGGGGATCCACGCGAAGGCGGACGGCTTTTTGTCGATGTACCGTTGCGGGTCGAAGCGCTCCGGGTCGGGAAAGAACTCTGGGTTGTTGTGGATCTGCGCGATGCTCACGATGAGCGAATACCCCTGGGGGATAACCCATTTGCCGAGCTGAAAAGTGGGGGGAAAGACGCGGCGGGGAGCGAAGTCGATGACCGTCCTGTTCCGCTGCACCTCGAGGATCGTGGCCTGGCGTAATTCCTGACCGCCGTTGTCGGCCTCCTCGACCAGGCCCGCCAGCACGCCCGGATGCCGGGTGATCCGCTCGAACGCCCAGCCCAGGGTGGAGGCTGTGGTTTCGTGGCCCGCGGTAAGCAGGGTGAGCAGCTCGTCGCCAATGTCCTTGCGCGACATGACCGAACCATCGTCGTAGGTGCTGCGTAGCATCAGCGCGAGCACATCGGTCCGATCGGCGAAATTCGGATCCGCCCGCTCCGCGTCGATCAGCCTGTCGATGACGACGTCGTACTGGCGACGCCATTCGTCCAGCCGCCCCCATGGGCTATAGCGACCGTAATTGCGTTCCGGTTTCGGCACCGTCGCCATTCGGGAGGCCAGCGTGACCCACGGCGGGATGAGCCGGCGCAGCTCGTCGAGTTCGGCACCCTCGGCCCCGAACACCGCGCGCAGGATGGCGTTGAGCGTGATGCGCGTCATCGACGGCAGCGTTGCGAACGGCCGGCCTTCGGGCCAGTCAGCGGTTTCGCGCAGGGTTTCCTCTTCGATGATCGTCTCGTAGTTCTTCATGCTCTTGCCGTGGAACGGCGGCGCCAGCAGCCGCCGCCGTTGGCGGTGGGCGTCGCGGTCGAGCGCGAAGACCGAGCCGGAGCCGAGCAGGCGGCTCAGATTGGGCTGGATGTTGCCCAGGTCCTCCGGGCTGGTGGTGAATATCTGCTTGGCCAGCTGCGGGTCACAGACCACCACGATCCGGCCGTACATCGGGAGATTGAGCATGAAGACGTCGCCGTGGCGGCGCGCCAGCAGGTTGATCATCCGCCGCCGTGATGTCGCAAAGCCAATGGCCTGGAACAACTTCGGCAATCGGGTCGCGGGAGGCAACTTGACGGCAGGGGCTGTGGACGGGGCGGTGGCTACTTCGCTCATGGCGCTGATGCTCCCAACATCTGCCCCGAATCCGGGGGGTGGTACGACCGTGTACCGCAGGCCTTTCCCGGTACGGTACTCTGTAGTACCAAACCTGACAAGGGTGCCGTACCCACCGAAAGGGGCGCCGGCCGTGACATCAGCGGTGACAGCGGCGGCTGACGATGCGGTTCTGGGCGAGGACGATCCGTTTCGGCTCAGGCTGCTCGACGGCCTCGGCACCTCGATCGGTGAGCGCGGGTACCGCGCCACCACGGTCGCCGACATCGTCCGCCACGCCCGCACGTCCAAGCGCACCTTCTACGACCGGTTCGCCGGCAAGGAAGAGTGCTTTCTGGAGCTGCTGGGGGCCGACGTCGAGAGGCTCGCCGAGCGCATCGCCGCGGCGGTCGATCCCGAAGCCGACTGGCATCAGCAGATTCGTCAGGCCGTCGAGGCGTACGTCGGACATATCGAATCCCGCCCGGCCCTCACCTTGAGCTGGATTCGTGAGCTTCCGTCGCTCGGTACCGCGGCTCGCCCGTCGCAGCGCCGCGGGTTGACGTTGTTGTCCACCTTGCTGATCGACCTCAGCGCCAGCCCGGGATTCAAGCGGGCCAGCCTGCCGCCGTTGACGGCGCCGCTGGCCGTGATCCTGGTGGGTGGCCTGCGCGAGCTGACCGCGCTGGCCGTCGAAGACGGCAGACCCGTCCGAGAAATCGTTGAACCGGCCGTGGATGCGTCCGTAGCCCTGCTCGGCCCCCGACACTAGGTTCGCGCGCCGTACGCGTGCGTGGCCTGGCCCGGTTGCCGGACGTCCGCTAGGGTTTGCGGTCTGATGGCCGATGGCATGGCGGCGTTCGAGGCGCCGGAAACCGAACGCGCAGCAGGCTCCCTGCGCCCTGTCGCGCATCGCAACTACTGGATCGCGGCCGGGCTGCTGATCCAGCTCGCCGGCGCGGCCGCGCCGATCGCGGTGCTGTTCAAGCGCGCGAAGAGCGAGAACCTGCTGGAACACGTGACGGGCCTCACGGTGAAGCTCGTCTGGCACCAGGCGATCCACGACCCCCACGGCCGCTCGCTGATCATCGCGGGCACGGTCGTGTTCGTACTCGGCTCGATGGTCCTCGCGCGGCCGTTCGTGAAGCACGTGCTGACGCTGGTACTCGCGGTGCCGCTCGCGGCGCTAGTGTTCATCGCCGCGCTCGGCGCGGTCGCGCTGGTCGTGGTGATCCTCGGGCTCATCCTGTGGGCGTTTGGGGACTCCTTGGGCTCGAGCTCGGGCACGAGCTGGGGCTCGGGGCGCGAAAAGAAGAAGACGCAAGACGGCGGAGCGGCCGAGGGCTCGTAGGGCGGTCCTTCATCTGGACCAAAACCATCGACCAGTTCATCCCGCACGCATGAAAGGTCAACAAACTTCACTAGCGCGACGCTAGGGTCGATCCCGGACCCCGCGCACAGAGAGGATCGCCATGCGGCTATCGACCCGGAACCAGCTCAAGGGAATGATCACCGAGGTCGATCTGGGCAGCGTGATGGCTATCGTGAAAGTCAAGCTCGACGGCGGCGATCAGATCGTCACGTCGTCGATCACCAAGGACGCCGCACTCGACCTCGGTCTCAAGGAGGGTCAGCCGGCGACGGTATTCATCAAGTCCACCGAAGTCACCATCGGCGTCGAGTAACCCGACACGCCGAAAGCGTTGCAACAGTTTAAGTTTCGGCCTTGAGAAACGACCTGAGTCGGTCGAGTACCAGCTCGGGCCGCTGCTCCACGATCCAGTGGCCGACCCCGTCTACCAGCTCGACCTGGAAATCCCTCATGCGGTCGGCATATCCGTCCAGCAGATCCGGGGTGAGCACTGGATCTTTGGTGCCGCTCAGCCAGCGGACCGGCACGCCTACGCGAACGTCGTCGTATTCGCCACGCATCCAGCGCACCATCTCCCTGGTCTGAAACGTTCGATACCACCGTGAACCGGCCTCCGCGTGCCCGGGCTCGCGCATGCACTCGATGTAGAAGCGGACGTCGTCCTCGGGCACCAGGAATCCGCCACCGACCCACTTCGCCAGCAACCGGTAGAACCGGGCCTTGGGATCACCGATCACCCGCGGACCGATCACCGGCAGCATTATCGGGATCTGGTACCAGAACCGCCAGACGTTGCGGAGCATCGCAAGGTCGCGCTTGAGATAGGGCGCCGCGGTGTTCATTCCGAAAAAGCCGGTCACCTTTTGCGGATGGCGCAGCATCATGATGAACGCGACCGGCCCGCCCCAGTCATGGGCAACGAGTTTGACGGTCGCGACGCCCAAGTGATCCACGACGGCGGCCAGGTCGTCGGCCATGTCGTTCTTGCGGTAGCGGGAGCGCGGTGCGGAACTCCAGCCCGCGCCTCGCAGGTCGGGACACAGCACGCGGTAGCCGTCGGCGGCCAGCGGGCCGATCAATTCGTGCCACTCCCACCAGTTCTGGGGAAAGCCGTGCACCAGCATCACCGCCGGCCCATCGGCCGGGCCCGCGTCCGCGACATGGATCGTGATACCCCCACCTAGTTCCACGTACCTGTGTTCGACGCCGTCGAGGGCGGGCATGATGACCATGCGTTGAGACTAGTCGTGCAGGAACCGCTCGACATACGGCGCGAAGCGCGCCCGCAGACCCTCCTCGGTCAGCCCGAACATCTCCCACGACGTTTCGACGTTTCCCAGCCGGCCGCGTTGGTGGCCCGCCAGGTAGCCGGCGATTGCCGTGCGCGCTTCTTCGGTGAAGGGTTCGCCGGCCAGGGCGTACACGTGCTCGGCAACGCCAAGTTCGTTGGCCATGAAGTCGTCGAAACGGATGTCGACCGAACGTTGTGGACCGATGGTGTCACGGTCGCGGACGAGCGCGGTGAGCATCTGCTCGAGGCGGTCGATCCAGGAAGCCGCGATCTGGTGCACCGGCACCGGTGTGCGGTGCATGCGGGCGGAGTAGGTGATCATCGCGATCATCGACAGTGCCACCGGCACCGGATCACGATGTGTGAAAACGACGATTCTGCCTGGGAAGACGCGATCCAACACCGGCACCTGCTCAAGATGCTGGGGCGACTTGAGCAGCCAGCGCCGCCCGCCGCGCAAGAATTGCATCGCTTTGAGTTGCCTGGCGAGGTACTCGTAGTGGGGCGTCTGGTCGTGGGCATGGTAGTAGTCGCGCCAGCGCGGCACATCGGCAAGCGTCTCGAAGAACATCGTCGAAAAGTCGTTGGCGAGCAATTGGATTTCTTCGTGGACGTGTTCGGTGGTCATCTCGTGCATCAGGGGGAAATGCGGCATCACGGTGTTGATCACGGCGACCGCGACGTCCATCCGCGCCCGCCGCGGATCCGGCTCGACCCCAGCCTCCGCCGGCAACGGAAATGGCTCGACGCTTTCCCAGTACGGCATGGTGCGGAAGGTGGGTGGCGCCGCCAGCAGGTTGTGCAGGTGGGTGGTCCCGGTGCGGGGCAGGCCGGCGATCACGACCGGCGGTTGCAGTTCAATGTCGTCGATCTCGGGATGACGGCGGAGCAGGTCGGTGAACAGCAGCCGGTTCTTGAGCAACTGCAGCAGCTGCCCGTAGAAGTTCACCACCCCGGCGGCGTGCAGCCCATCGATCTCGCGCAGCGCGGCGAGGTAGACATCGAGTCGTTCCCGGTAGTCTCCCGCGCCGAAATCGTGCAGGCCGGTGTCGGCGCTGGCCCTGGCGTGCAGCGCGTCGGCGTCGAGCGGACACTGCGGGGCCATCGCGGCCATCATGTCGAGCATCTGCTGTGCCTCGGGGCCGAATCGCGGCTTGGCCAGGTCTTCAAGGCGAATGGCGGCGGTCATGGCGACTTATGTTACTCTGAGTTTCGTAATGGTAGTAGACTTTGGCCGGCCCCGTGACCCCCGCATCGACGGTGCGGTGCTGCGCGCGACGGTTGAACTCCTCGGCGAAACGGGCTACCCGGCCCTCTTGGTATCCGCCATCGCCGAGCGGGCCGGTACCAGCAAGCCCGCGATCTACCGGCGCTGGCCGAGCAAGGCGCACCTCGTGCACGAGGCGGTGTTCCCAATCGGCGCCGCGACCGAAATTCCCGACACGGGGTCGTTCCCCGAGGACTTGCGCGAGATGGTCTGCCGCGCAATGGTTTTCCTGACGACACCGGCCGCCAAAGCGGCCCTGCCGGGGCTCGTCGGCGAGATGGCGGCCGACCCGACCCTGCACGCGGCACTGTTGGAACGCTTCGCCGGCATCATCGGGGGTGGCCTGGCCGAGTTGCTCGAACGAGCCGCGGCCCGGGGCGAGGTCCGGGCCGACGTGACCGCCGCCGAACTCACCGAGGCCATCGCCGGCATCACGCTGCTGGGCCTACTCACCCGTCCCGCCGAACTCGACGACACCTGGGTCGATCGCACCACCACGTTGCTCCTGAAAGGAATCAGCACATGACGCACGAATCGACCGCAGCTTGGCGAGAACTACTGGCGACCGTCGGGGACCTCGACCGCTCATTCCTCGAGGGCGACCGCGCGGTCACCGACGATCGGCAGATCGCCGACGGCTACCGAATGCTCGCCGCCACATTGGGTGTCGCTTTCGACACCTATGTGTTCCCCGAGCCCGGCCGGCCACAGTTCGTCGCGGTGAACACACCGTTCCGACGCGATCGTCGATGGGGTGGTGACAACACGGACGCTTATTACTTCATGTGTCCGGTCGATCCGAAGCGGCGCTACCGCATCAGTGGCAACAAGGGCGACAGCGTGTACTTCTCGGTGACCGCCTACAACGAACCGTCGCCGGGGGCGTGGTCCGATCGGGTCGTTGCGATCTTCCGGGACACCGATCTCGACGTCGACGCCGACGGCAACTTCAGTTTCGAATTCCCTGCAACGCCCGACGCGGCTGCGCTGGTGACCCGTGACTACCAGGCGGACCCGCTGACCGGTCGCCCGATTGCGTGGCACATCGAGGCGCTCGACGAACCGGACCCGATCCGACACGGCGACGCGGAGACCGCCGCAAACCTGCGCGCGGCCGCCACGTGGTTGCGCACCATGTTTGCCATCGTGCCGCTGGCCGTGGGGGATAGGGTGAGTGACCAGGACGGGGCCGAGCACCGACTCGGGCACGAGACCGCCCATGCGGCAAATCAATTCGCCGACCCGTATCAGGTTCCCGACGCCAACTTCGGCTGGTCGGCGCGCGATGCCTGCTATTCCTACGGAAGCTTCGTGCTCAACGACGACGAGGCGCTGGTCATCACCCACCGGCCCCCGCCGTGCCGCTTCTGGAACATGGTGGTGTGGAACCAGTTCATGGCCACCTTCGGCGCCTCAGAGGGCCCCGACGCCCGCTGCTCGGTCAATGGCCACAGCGCCACGCTCAACAGTGACGGCTCCGTGACGATCGTCCTGTCCCGCGGGATGACGTCCCACCCGAATTCGATTACGACACTGGGCTATCCGCGTGGCAACCTCGCCTTCCGGTGGTTCCTCACGGAAGGGGGGGTGCCGGCGCGGCCCGAGGTGGAACTCGTGAAGGTATCAGAGGCACCCACAGACGTGCGCTGACGCCGAGACTGCGTCCAGAGCTACTCAAATCGAGAAGACACACTCTGTGCGCAGGCTCGGCGCCATCCGCGCAGGCTCGGCGGCCCAGCGGTGCGAGATTATGCGGCGACCGGCACTCGATCGGCCGCCTTGTCAGCCTTCGGCTTCCGCACCCACGAGTCCGGGAAGCTCAGCTTGATGATCTTGCGGACTACCGTGCCGAACTGCCGCAGCAGTGGACCCTTGTTGTACGGGATGCCGTAGCGCTCGCAGATCTCTTGCACCTCGGGTGCGATGTCGGAATACCGGCGGGCCGGCATGTCGGGGAACAGGTGATGCTCGATCTGGTGCGACAGGTTGCCGGACAGCAGGTGAAAGATCTTGCCGCCGGTCAGGTTCGCCGATCCGAGGACCTGACGGAAGTACCACATGCCGCGGGACTCGTCCTTGGTCTCTTCGACCGTGAATTCCTGCGTGCCGTCCGGGAAGTGACCGCAGAAGATGATCATGTACGACCACACGTTGCGCATCAGGTTGGCCGACACGTTCCCAGCCAGGACGAACGGGGCGAACGGCCCCGCCAGCAACGGGAAGGCGACATAGTCCTTGAGCGTCTGCCGGCGCGTCTTTTTCCAGATCTCCCGAAGCGTGTCGCGCTTGTCGGCGAGTCTGATCTCTCCGGAGCGGATGCGCTCGGTTTCCAGCTCGTGCAGCGCGACGCCGTACTGGAACAACACCATCAGCAAGAACGCGTAGAGCGGGTTGCCGATGAAGTAGGGCTGCCAAGGCTGGTCTTCGCTCATCCGCAGGATGCCGTAGCCGATGTCCCGGTCCATACCCACGATGTTGGTGTGGGTGTGGTGCATGTAGTTGTGTGAATGCCGCCACTGATCGGCCGGGCAAGCCGTGTCCCACTCGAACGCGCGACCGGAGATCGCCGGGTCACGCATCCAGTCGTACTGGCCGTGCATGATGTTGTGGCCGATCTCCATGTTGTCCAGGATTTTCGACACGCCCAGCATCGCGGTGCCGAGCAGCCACGCCGGCGGCAGGAACAGCAGCGCACGGCCACCGACCTCCAGGGCACGCTGGGTCTTGATAACGCGGCGGATGTAGTCGGCGTCCTTTTCGCCGAGGTCCGCCATCACGCGTTCCTTGATGGCGTCGAGTTCGCGGCCGAATGCGTCGGCCTGCTCGGGGGTCAGTGTGATCTTGTTGTGTGACATGGTTTTTCTCCTCAAGTCGAAAGTTAAAGGGACAGATCGACGTCACCGACGGGGACGGACACGCAGATCTGCACGTCCTCGTCGGGGGCGGTGGAGACGGCACCGGTGACCAGGTTGCGCACGGTGCCCGCGGTCTTGCGCCGGGTGCAGGTGTGGCAGATGCCCATTCGGCATCCGTTCTGCGGGGTCAGGCCGGCCGATTCGGCCTGCTCCAACAGCGAGCGACCGTCGTCGACGACATCAACACCGCTGTCGGCAAACGTTATTCGTCCGCCCGACGGATTGGCCGGCGTCTCGAGGACCGGTGGCACGAAGCTCTCGGCGTACACGTTTTCACAGTGTTCCCGTACGGCCTCGACCAAAGTTGCTGGTCCACAGACGAATACCGCGTCTGGCGAAGGCATGGCGGCGGCCAGGTGGTCTGCGTCGAAGCGGCCGGCGAGGTTGCCGGCGTCCGAGCGGGTATAGCCGTGCAGAACCCGCACTCGGGGCAGATCATTATGGGCGGCAAGTTCGTCGCGGTAGCAGGCCTCCGCGGGCGTGCGGGCGTAGTGCACAAACGCGATCTCGCCCTCATGGCCCTCGGCGATCAGTGTGCGCAGCATGGCCGTGACGGGGGTGATGCCGCTGCCGCCGGAGACGAACAGGATCCGCCTCGGCCGCACCGCGGGCAACACGAAGTCCCCACCGACACCGGCCAGCCCGACCACCATCCCGTGGCGGGCGCGCTCGTACAGGTAGTTCGACACCAGCCCGCCGTCGTGGTGACCGATCGTGAGCTCGAGGTTGGCGCTGCCTTCGGCGTTGGCCGGTGAATAGCAGCGGGTGTGCCGACGGCCGTCGATGTCGACCGTGAGGTTGACGTACTGACCGGCCTTGACGGTGTGGGTGGAAGTGAAGGTCTGGTTCGGAGCCAGCGTGAGGGTGACGCTGCGCGGCGTTGTCCGGCGCACGTCGATGACTTTGGCGCGGGCCTCGCCCAGCGTCCATGTGGGCGCCACCAGCTCGGTGTATCGGTCGACGCCGTGCGGACCGGTGAGGAGGTCCAGCAGGTCTGAACCCAGGACTCGCTTCCGAAAGCTTTCAGCGAGGTTCCTGGTAGGCATTTGAGTGAACATACGTACACTGTGAGAGGAGTAGCCGCAGGTCGTCAAGGTTTATCGCAGGTTTGTGGTAGGGTTCACATAGTGAACAGCCGTACTCCTAGCTCACGTCCGCATCGGTCGGGCCGCGAGCGCTCACGCGAAAGCCCCTCGCGGGAGGAGCGCAAGGAGGCCACGCGCCGTGCCATCATCGCCGCGGCGCTGAAGCTGCTGCAGGACCGCAGCTTTTCCAGCCTGAGCCTGCGCGAGGTGACCCGCGAGGTCGGGATTGTGCCCGCGGCGTTCTACCGTCACTTCGAGTCGATGGAGGCCCTCGGGCTGGTCCTCATCGACGAATCGTTTCGCAGCTTGCGCGACACGCTGCGCGAGGCGCGCGCCGGCAAGCTCGACCCGACCCGGGTGATCGAGTCATCTGTCGAAATCCTGGTCGGCAGTGTCGCCGCGCGACGGGAGCACTGGCGTCTCATCGGCCGGGAGCGCAACAGCGGGCTGAGCGTGCTGCGGTACGCCATCCGCACCGAGATCCGGCTGATCACCTCCGAGCTGGCCACCGACCTGGCGCGCTTCCCGGGACTGAACGAGTGGAGCACCGAGGATCTCAACGTCCTGGCGAGCCTGTTCGTGAACTCGATGATCCTCATCGCCGAGGCGATCGAGGACGCGCAGAGCGCGGAGGCGCTGGAAGACATCCGGCGGATCGCCGTCAAGCAGTTGCGGATGATCGCCATCGGCATAGCCGGGTGGCGAAGTAGCACCTGACGCACACGATTTCGTGGGTGACGTGGCACTGGGCCAGTACGAAACTTTCACAATTCCCGATGCGACTGGCCCCGCAGGCGCATAGGCTGCCGTATCTCGGGCAACTTCACCAAGCGAGGGGATCTCGCCGCATGTTCTTCCGTGCATCTCTCACCGCAACGGCCATCTTGGCGGCTGGGACGGTGGTCGGGCTTCCGGCGCTGGCCCAGGCGGACGTGGCCGACGACCACTTCCTCCAAGCCCTCGATGGCTACGGCCTGCAGTACGGCACACTCGAAAACGCGATCCTCGTGGCCAAGGCCTACGTTTGCGACCAACTGAACAACAACCCCGGCGAAACGATCAATGATGTTGTTTTCGGCGTGGCGAACAACACCAACTGGTCGAGCGCCGACAGCGCGTTTTTCACCGGGTCGGCCATCGCCGCGTACTGCCCGCAATACCAATCCATGGTCAATTCACCACCACCGGTGGACGGGCCGACGAACATACCGATTTCCTAGGCGACGCCGCAGGTTCGTTAGAGCTGCCGTCCCGCTATCGCGGGTTCCGCCACATCGGCCACATGGTCGGGCCGCCGTCGGGCAGCACGATCTCGCCGCTGACCTCGAAGCCGAACCGCTGGTAGTACGGGACGTTGTCGGCTTTCGTCGACTCCAAGTACGCCGGGGCGTGTTCGGCGTCGACGCGGTCTAGGCGCGAGCGCATCAACGCCTGTCCGTATCCTTTGCCGCGCACGGCGGGGTCGCTGCCGATTACCCCTAAATACCAGTGCGGCTCTTCGGGGTGCTCGCGCTTCATCAGTTCCTGTACCGCGCGTCCACGCATCGAACGGAGGCCGAACACCCGGAGGAACGTCGGGGTCATCGCGAGCTGCGCGCGGCGCGTTTCTTGCCATTGATTCGGCGGATCCCACAGCGCCGCGGCACCGATGTCCGGTCCATCGCTGGCTACTTCCACGCCACCGCGGGCCAGATGGTGGTGACGGGTCATTGTCGCGAACACCCGGCATAGCTGCGCCGTCCGGGGCTTCTCGTCGGGTAGTAGCCAGATCATCACCGGGTCGTCGTAAAACGCCCGGGCGAGGGTGCGCGAGAGCTCGCGGACGTCGGCTTTGCGGGCCGGGCGCGCCTGTGGGCTCACCCGAGTCAGGCTAGCGGGTGACTGGGCGGCTAGAACGAACAGTCGCGGAAGGTCATGACGAAACCCGATCCCATCACCGACAAACCGCAGCGACGACTGATCCTTCGACGCCGCCAATTAGGATGGTGTGGCTTCATCGACGAGGCCGGTGCGTCGCCGCACCGGGGAACGGTTGGCCACGGTGTGGGACTTCGAGACGGACCCGGAATACCAGGCGAAGCTGGATTGGGTCGAAAAATTCATGGTCGACGAGCTGGAACCGCTCGATCTGGTCGCCCTTGACCCTTATGACAAAAAGAACGCCGAGATGATGGCGATCCTGCGGCCGCTGCAGCAGCAGGTGAAGGACCAGGGACTATGGGCCGCGCACCTGCGCCCGGAGCTCGGCGGCCAGGGCTTCGGTCAGGTCAAGCTCGCGCTGCTCAACGAGATTCTCGGGCGCTCCCGCTGGGCGCCGTCGGTGTTCGGCTGCCAGGCGCCGGACTCGGGTAATGCCGAGATCCTCGCGCTGTTCGGCACCGACGAGCAGAAGGCCCGCTACCTGCGGCCGCTGCTCGACGGCGAAATCACGTCGTGCTATTCGATGACCGAACCGCAAGGTGGTTCCGACCCAGGCCAGTTCGTCACCGCCGCGACCCGTGACGGCGACTACTGGGTGATCAACGGGGAGAAGTGGTTTTCCACCAACGCCAAGCACGCGTCGTTTTTCATCGTCATGGCGGTCACCAACCCCGAGTCCCGGACCTACGACAAGATGTCGCTGTTCATCGTTCCGGCCGAGACACCCGGCATCGAGATCGTGCGCAACGTCGGCGTGGGATTGGAAAGGTCAGGATCCTCCGCCAGTCACGGCTACGTTCGCTACACCGATGTCCGCGTGCCGGCCGATCATGTACTGGGCGGCGAGGGCCAGGCGTTCATGATCGCGCAGACCCGACTCGGCGGCGGCCGCATCCACCACGCGATGCGCACAATTGCGTTGGCGCGCAGCGCGTTTGACATGATGTGTGAGCGTGCGGTTTCGCGCCAAACCAGGCACGGGCGACTGTCCGATTTGCAGATGACCCAGGAGAAGATCGCCGACAGCTGGATTCAGATCGAGCAGTTCCGGCTGCTGGTGCTGCGCACCGCGTGGTTGATCGACAAGCACCACGACTACCAGAAGGTGCGCCGCGACATCGCGGCGGTGAAGGTCGCCATGCCCCAGGTGCTGCACGACGTCGTGCAGCGGGCCATGCACCTGCACGGCGCGCTCGGCGTCTCCGACGAAATGCCGTTCGTCAAGATGATGGTGGCCGCCGAGTCACTGGGCATCGCCGATGGTGCCACCGAGCTGCACAAGATGACGGTGGCCCGCCGCACGCTGCGCGAATACCAGCCGGTGACAACGCCTTTCCCGTCTCAGCACATACCGACGCGGCGCGCGGAGGCGCAGGCTCGACTGGCCGAACGCCTCGAACACGCGATCGCCGAATTCTGACGGCCGAACATCGACTTGTTGGGCTCAAAGCCCAGTTTTAGCCCGACAAGTCGACGTTCGGCGCGTTATTTCAGGAGATGTAGCGAACGAGGCTTTCGGCCACGCACGCCGGCTTGGGCGATCCCTCGACCTCGACGGTGGTCGACACGGTCGCCTGCGCGGCGCCGTTGCCCAGATCCTCGACGCCGACCAACGAGCTCTGGGCGCGCACCCGAGAGCCGACGGGCACCGGGGCGGGGAAGCGAACCTTGTTGAGGCCGTAGTTGATTGCGAGCTTGACGCCGTTGACGGTGTACATCTGGTGCTGAAGCCGCGGTAGCAGAGCCAGGGTCATGAAACCGTGGGCGATGGTCTTGCCGAACGGACCGGCGGCCGCGCGTTCGGGGTCGACGTGGATCCACTGGTGGTCGCCGGTCGCGTCGGCAAACAGGTTGACGTCTTCCTGGGTGATGGTCACCCAGTCGCTCTGCCCAATGGTCTCGCCCGCGGCGGCAGCGAGGTCGGCGACTGACTCGAAGGTGCGCATGGGTTTCTCCTCTGCTTGGGGTGATCAACATCGTGCCACTCCCCGATTTGGGATCCGGGATGCGGCCTGCAGGTCCACCCGCTGACCGCCGACTAAATCTGGCGCAAGATGACCGTGTGAGGCTGCTGCTGATCGCCGATACCCACATCCCCAGACGCGCACGCGCCCTGCCCGCGCAGGTGTGGGACGAGGTCACCAGGGCGGACGTCGTCGTACACGCCGGCGACTGGGTAGCACCCGAATTGCTCGACAAGCTCGAAGCCAGGGCCGCCCGGCTGCTGGCGTGCTGGGGAAACAACGACGGCCCGGCGTTGCGCGCGCGGCTACCCGAACGCGCGGACGCGATGCTGGACGGGCTGCACTTGACCGTGGTCCACGAGACCGGCGCCGCGGCCGGTCGGGGGGCACGGATGTCGCGGCTCTACCCGGACAGCGACGTCCTGGTGTTCGGGCACAGCCACATCCCTTGGGATACGACGACGGAAACCGGGTTGCGCCTGCTTAATCCGGGCTCGCCGACGGATCGCCGCCGGCAACCGTTCTGCAGCTACATGACCGCC
>Ga0310917_10000331_pt1 | contig 20892 bp, 17 predicted proteins | sample GREbulkMGLF178_FD_203531 | JGI IMG/M metagenome (GOLD analysis project Ga0310917, IMG submission 203531) | Lab enrichment of tropical soil microbial communities from Luquillo Experimental Forest, Puerto Rico - GRE.bulkMG.LF178 | ecosystem: Environmental > Terrestrial > Soil > Tropical forest >... | reverse complement strand
ACCCCGAGCTCACGCAGGATGCTGGCGCCGGTCAGTTGGACCGTATAGCTCTCGAGCCCGTAAAAGCGCAGATAATCGGCGCCCTGATAGGCGATGACGACCCCGATCAGAAAGGTGAGAAGACCAACGATGGGTAGTGCATTCACACCGGTCTGCTCCATCTGGGCGACGATAGCCGTGACGCCAAGCCGGCGCGGATAGCGCACCAGCCGGACTGCAGTCGTCGAGACCAGGCCGAAGAATCCGAGGATGCTGTACGCCCGCGCGATCAGCCCGAGCGAAACCTCCCCAATGTGGGCGATGAAACCGGCGATCGTATGATGGGCCGGTCGCGGATGCCGTGCGGGGGCGATGAATCCGGCCGTACGCACCTGATCGATCAGCGGCTCGAAGCTCGGCCGCAAATTGCGCATTTCGACGGCGCTGCCACGCTCTGTCAGATCGTGCTCAGTTCGTAGCAATAGCCAGGCGCCGGCAGTATCGAGCCGATCGATCCCCCTCAGATCGAGCAGCACCCTCCCGCCCTTTGGCGCCTCAATTCCTCGCAGCCTTCGATCGAGGTCGGCGGCAGTCTCCACCAACCATTCCCCGGTTGCCGCCAAGACGAGCGACCCGGCCTCTTCGGATTGGACGAGGGTTGCGGTGGCAGACGCCATGCAGTCCAAAGCCTAATTCGGGATCTGCCGGGCGGGCCTTCCCAACCGAGCAGAAAGTGGTTATGTCGCGACGCGGACGAATTCGATCGCCGAGAATGGACGTCGAGGAATTGCAGCCATGGACCTCAAGCAGCACATCCGCTCGATACCTGATTTTCCGAAGCCCGGTATTCTATTCTACGACATTTCCACACTCCTTGCCCACCCACATGCTTGGCGCGCCACAGTCGAGCGCCTGGCCGGAGCGTTGCGGCCGCACCAACCTGACCTCTTGGTCGGCATCGAATCCCGTGGGTTTCTGGTCGCTGCTCCGCTCGCCTACCAACTTGGCCGAGGCTTTGCGATGGTCCGCAAAACAGGGAAGTTGCCCGGCCCCACAGTGCGTTTCACCTATGATCTCGAATACGGGACCGATGCCATCGAGATCCAGGAGGATGCGATCACTCGCGGTCAACGTATAGTGGTGCTTGACGATCTCGTAGCAACCGGTGGAACGATGCAGGCTGCCATTGACCTCGTTCGTCAGCGCGGCGGCGACGTGGTCGCCGCCGGTTGTATCATCGAGCTTAATTTCTTGCGGGGCCGCGATCGGATCGACGTCCCGTTCACTTCGATGGTAGCCTTCGACTCCTAATCATCACCGACCGGAGGTGCCGGTCCAAGGCTGCGGCCGATTACCGCATAGAGAGGGTCTCCGCCTCCCGGTGGAGTTCGATCCAGACAGCGGATGTCACTCCAATTGCCGGCCTCCGCGAAATTATGGGCGATAAGGCAAAGATGCCCGGCATCGTCAAAAAGATGCCAGCAAGCGATGGCGCGCGTAGGCAGGCAGCAGTTCGAGAAGGTTACGATCAGCGGTGCTCCTTGCTTTAATACCCGGCCGACTTCCCGGATGACCTCACAAGGCCTCGTTAAATATTGAATTGACACGCAAATCGCCGCACCGTCGAATTCCGCGGTCGCGAATGGGAGGCGGGGATTGCAGTTCAAATCCTGTACGCGCCATTCGTCGAGAAACGGGTTCTCCGCCAGTTCACACGCGCTGATGCCGACGCCGACGACTCGTCGATAGGGGATCTCGGGAGGCAGATGGCTTACCCACCCTGACATCAGATCGAGGATGGCGCCGCCGGCCGGAAAGATCTCGCGATAGAGGTTGGTGACCGCCGCGATTGCTGCATCGTCGATATGCCGCACCAATGCCGCCTCGGGACGGGCCGACGTATCGAAAAGCGGATCATCTTGTACAGGTCCGGCCATCGGAAGGAGCGGCATTTCCCCCTCTCGAGCTGTTTCCTGTGTGAAATGGGGACTGCATGGCTGGCGGTCCATAGCCGAAAGGGCAAGCTTTTGATGGGTCAGGCCATCTTTTGCCGATCCCACCGCTTCGCAATGCTTCCTGCTGCGCTCAGTCTCTAACGGCTCGGTCGGGCGCTGTCAGTGGTAGTTTGAGATCGCGAGCGACGGCCGAATGGGTAATCCGCCCCCGACAGACATTGAGACCCGCCCTTAGGTGGGGGTCTTCAATCAGCGCCCGCTGCCAACCATTGTCGGCAATCGCCAACACAAAAGGCAACGTTGCGTTGTTGAGCGCGACGGTTGAGGTGCGGGCGACCGCTCCCGGCATGTTCGTCACACAGTAGTGAACTACCCCCTCCGCGATATAAGTCGGTGCCGCATGTGTCGTCGGCCGGCTGGTCTCAAAACAACCTCCCTGATCAATCGAAATATCGACCACCACAGTGCCCGGCCTCATCTCCCGGACGAGTTGGCGACTTACAAGCTTTGGCGCCGTTGCACCCGGGATCAGCACCGCGCCGATCACGAGATCGGCCGCGACGACTTCGCGTTCGATGTTCTCCATGGTGGAAAACAGTGTGTGAAGTTGCGCTCCGAATTGCAGGTCGAGTTCATACAGGCGCGGCAGCGACTTATCGATAACGGTAACGTAGGCCTCCATGCCCATAGCCATACGCGCCGCATTGGTGCCGGCGACGCCCCCGCCAAGAATGACGACTTTGGCGGCGGGGACTCCCGGAACACCGCCGAGCAGCACGCCGATTCCTCCCTGCTCCTTTTCGAGGCAGTGGGCGCCGACCTGCACAGCCATTCGGCCGGCGACCTCGCTCATCGGGGCGAGCAACGGCAAACCACCCCGCCCGTCCGTGACTGTCTCATAAGCAACGGCAACAGCACGCGATTGAATCAGCCCTTCGGTCAGCGCTTTGTCGGCGGCGAGATGCAGATACGTGAACAGGACTTGCTCCTCACGCAATAGCGCCACCTCCTGCGGTTGCGGCTCCTTGACCTTGACGATCAGCTCCGCGGCAGCGAACACCTTCGCGGCATCTCTGAGGATGCTGGCACCTGCAGCCTCGTAGGCGGCGTCATCGAAGCCGATCTCATCTCCCGCCCCCGCCTCTACCACCACTTTATGGCCGTGGTGCGTAAGCTCGCGAACGTTCCCGGGAATCAATCCGACGCGATATTCATGCGTCTTCACCTCTCTCGGGACGCCGATTAGCATCGATCAACTCCAGCGCGAACCGGTCCCGCCAGAGGTGGAACCGTCGGTCCAATGATTGCGCCGGCGGCGCCGATCCGAACCCTCTTACGCCGCCCTCTCCCAGACGGGTCGTTCAGCGCCTGTCAAGGCTAGCCGGCGTACAACCCGTCGGCGAGCGGCATCGAAGCCGTCAGTCCCGGCGATTCGATGCCGTAGAGGTTCACCAACCTCGGCACGCCATGAATCTCCGGCCCCTGCACAACGAAATCAACGGCCGGATCGTTGGGTCCGCTAATCTTTGGCCGGATCCCCGCATATCCGGGCTGCAGTGTGCTATGCCGTAATTCCGGCCAATAGCTCCGGATCGCTGCATAGAACGCCTCGCCCCGCTCCGGATGCACCGTGTAGCCAACCTCGGAAACCCAATCGACATCCGGGCCGAATCGCGCCTGTCCCGCGAGATCGAGGGTGAGGTGCACGCCCAGGCCACCCGGTGGTCGAACCGGGTATACGAGGCACCGAAACGGCGCCCGACCGGTCAGCGAAAAATACACCCCTCGACAGAAATAGGCCGGTGGGATCGTCTCCCGCGGTACCCCGTCGATTGTCCGGGCGAGAGCAGGCGCATAGAGCCCGGCTGCGTTGCCGAGACAACGACAACGGATCGAGGGCGGCTCGTCCCCGCCAATGGCCAGATCCAACCCGTCGCCGCACACCCGCCGGCCCGAGAGCATCGGAGTACGGAGTACGACCATTGCACCGGCCGCCTCGGCCTCACCTTGGACGGCGAGCATTAGCGCATGGCTGTCGATGATACCGGTGGAGGGTGAGAGCAAGGCGGCAACGCAACGCAAGGCTGCTTCAAGCCGTTGCACCTGTGTCGCGGTCAGCCATTGCAATCCGTCGACGCCGTTTTCCCGGGCGGTTTTGGCAATGCGCTCGATCCCCGCGATTTCCGCGTCTTTTGTAGCGACAATCAGCTTGCCGACTTGGGCATAAGGAACCCCGCGCTTGCGGCAATACCGATGCAAGCGCTCACGCCCGGCAACGCAGCTGCGGGCTTTCAACCTACCTGCCGGATAGTAAAGACCGCCATGAATTACCTCGCTGTCGCGCGAGGAAGTCTCAAACCCGATCGTATTGGCACGTTCGGGGACGAGCACTTCCCGCCCGGCCAATGCCAGCGCCCGGGCCGTCGCAAGCCCGATCACCCGGCACCAATCACCGCGCATTCAATCTCGTCCAACTCGCCTCCTGAATCATCAGCGATGATACGCGGGCCCCGAAGCACCTCTTTTGTCGACTGCTCCCACAGTCGCGGGAAACGCTCGGTTGCAGCAAGTGTATAAGCGCACGCAGTAATCGTGTGTGATCCGCTTCACAGTTGGCGGCGGACCAGCGCCATCGAGAAATAAGGGACTTTCGCTGCGTCGACATGGGCGAACGCCATTATACGCTGGTTCGGCAAGCTCGCATGCTCGACATACAGTGCGTTGTCAAGCAGGCCGAGCTCATCCAGCACTCGGTGCACCTTCGGAAAATGGCGGCCGAGCTTGATGATCGCCACCGCATCAGTGGCGGCAATGCCTCGGGCAATCTCGACTTCGCCGAGGCTCGCCGGAAGCACCATGAGGGTCTCTTCGCGGGCCGCGAGCGGTGCCGACGCTGCAGCGGCGCAGGCGGTCAGAGACGAGACGCCGGGGACGATCTCAATGCGATATCTCCCCGCTAGCCGAGTCCAAATATAGATAAAGCTGCCGTAAAATAATGGATCCCCCTGACACAGCAACGCCACATCATTACCGCGGTCGAGCTCGGCGGCCAGCTCGCCCGCTGCAACGTTGTAAATAGCCGCGGGCGGCGGCCCAGGCCGCATTGGAATGCGGACTGCAATCTCGCGTTGCCCAGCTCCGAGCCAGCTCGCAACAATCGAGCGGGCGAAGCTGTCGCCATGCTCCGGCGCCGCATACGCAACCACCGGAGCTGCGCGCAGCAGCCGGAGCGCCTTCAAAGTCATTAATTCCGGGTCTCCCGGCCCGACGCCAAGCCCAAAGAGGCATCCGGTGGTTGCCGCCACTTCAGCACCGCTCCGTATCGTAGACGATGAGCGGCGCACGGTCCGGATCACCGATCACCACAGGAGCTAGGAGCAACGAGCCGGCGCGAAGCTCGCGAGCGACAGCGGCAGCACGATAAAGGTGAGGGCGCCGTGCGATCTTTCGGGAAGCTCGTGTTCTGTTCTTCACTGGCGGAAACAGCCCAGCGAGGGACCCGCCATCACCCGAGCATCGGACTCCGCGCCAAGCGACATGGGGCATCTTACTGGGGTTTCGATACCGCCAGCTGGGTCACCGGAACCAGCGGCCGCCAAATGTGGTGAGAGCCGACGAGTTCGGCGCGGCTGACGGCGATGCGGGTCAACGCGCCGCCGTGGCTTAACTGCCAGTCGAGGAGCCGCGCTTCCCCCTCCGCGGTAACGACATTGGCGACGAGGCGGCCCCCAGGCCGCAATCTCTCCCATAATAGTGGTAGCAGGGCCGACTCGCGGATCCCGCCGCCGGCAAAGATGGCGTCGGGCATCGGCAAGCCGTCGAGCGCCCCGGGGGCTGCGCCTGCGATAATGCGCAACCCTGGCACTCCCAATTGCACGGCGTTGCGCGCGATGGCTGCGGCGCGCGCTGAGTTGCGCTCGACCGCATACGCTGAGCGACCGGCTCCGGCGCGCAGCCATTCGATAGCGATCGAACCGCAACCGGCTCCAACATCCCATAAGGTCTCGCTCGGCAGCGGAGCAAGAGCAGCTAGCGTCGCCGCGCGAACCTCGCGTTTAGTCAGCTGCCCATCGTGGTCAAAAGCATCGTCGGGCAACCCGGCGAAAGGCGGCAGCGCGCGGACTCCCGTATGGCCGGAACAGGTGATCGCTATCGTGTTAAGGGCGGCGACCTGCCGATCGCCCCATGAGTGCGCCTCGCCTTCGACAATCGCCTCCCGCTGCCCGCCAAGATGAATGAAGACAACGAGGCGGCTCAGCCCCCAGCCGAGCCGGGCCAGAAGTTGCGCAACCGCTCGCGGTGTGTCGCCATCCTCGGACAGCGCCAGGATGCGGCGACCCGGAGCGAGATGGAGCCGCAGCGTGTCAAGCGGTCGCCCGTGCAATGTGACGGTCGTGCAATCAGCAACTGGCCAGCCAAGTCGCGCTGCGGCCAGATTGAAAGCGCTCAGCTGCGGCACGATCGTCATTTCGTGAAGTGGGAAACGACGGACCAATGTGACGCCGACGCCGTACCAGAGAGGATCGCCGCTTCCCAACACAGTCACGTTGCGGCCGCGTTGTGCGGCGATCGCCTCGATCGTACGCCCGAACGGCCGTTGCCAGAGAAGCCGTTTGGCGCCGCTCTGCGGCACCATGCCAAGGTGGCGAGCACCGCCAACCAGCAACTCAGCGGTCCCGACGAGCGCCCGCGCCGCCGGAGCGAGTCCGGCCAGCCCGTCCTCGCCGATGCCGACTACCGCAAGCCATGGCCTCACGCGACGCTCACGAGAGCATTGACGGCCGCCGCGGCGAGCGCGCTGCCACCTCGAGGACCATCCAGTGTGATGTGGGCGATTCCGCGGCCAAAAGCTGCGAGCGCCGCCTTCGCTTCAGCCGCGCCGACAAAGCCCACCGGGAAACCGAGGATGAGGGCTGGTTTTCCAGCCCCTGCGGCAATGATCTCGAGCAGATGGTACAACGCAGTCGGGGCATTTCCGATCGCCACGATCGCACCCTCCAGATGCGGACGCCACAACTCGACTGCGGCCGCAGACCGGGTCGTGCCCAGGGCAGCAGCTATTCCGGCCGTCCTCGGATCGCGCAGGGTGCACAAAATCCTGTTACCGGCGGCGAGCCGTTCTCCGCTGATGCCGGCCTCCACCATCGTCGCGTCGACGAGGATCGGCGCGCCGGCGGCCAGGGCCCGCCGCCCCACGGCGACCGCCCCGCCCGACCAGGCAAGATGATCCAGAATCGTGCTGTCGCCTGCTGCGTGCGCCATGCGCAACGCTAGCGGGCGCAGAGATCGGGGGAAGCGGCCGAGATCGGTTTCGGCTCGAACCAGCGCGAAAGAGCGGCGCGAAATTTCCACAGGGTCGCGGAGATAGGTGCCGTTGATCGTCTTCTCTAGCACGATGGGAGGAGCGGCATTCCCGCCTGCCCGGCGTGGCTCCATCACACCGAGGGTCCAGGCTTCTTCTGCGACGATCCGCCGGACTTCGGTTTCGTGGACAGGTGGCGTGAACCAGCATGCAAGCTCGCCAGCGCGGTCGCGCGCGGCAAAGAGCGCAGCGACAGTTCGTACCTGTGCCTTGTCGTTGGGCGGGCCCAGCTCTTGCCGACCCCTCCACCAGGACGGCCAGACCTCGGCGAAGATGATCTGCGCATCGTCGGGTAACGACAAACCCGTCTCGAACGGCCAGATGCGCGCCCGTGCAGCCCAGGCCGAGTTGCTGCGCAATTCCCGTACTGCCGGGATGCCGGTCAACACTTGGCTGCCGACGGAGCCGGTGTAGGCGAGCTTCCAGCACGGTTGCGCTCCGCGCATCCAGCAATCGATCAGGCGTTTCTCGGCGAGCCTCTCATGATGGTGGCGGCTGTGGTGCTTTGGGCCGAGAAACTCGTGGGAAAAGTGTGCTGGGCAGCCCCAGAACGGGAATCGCCCGCCAGAGACGCGACGGTTCAGTTCGGCCCCGACCAAAAACCGGTTGTTGCGGTTGTCCTTGGTGTCTTGGAGCAGTCCGGCGATTTCATCCCAAACAGCCCTCCACGGCGTCCCGTCGAGCCCGAGCCGAGCGGCAAAACCAGCGGGATAGCCGAAAGGAAAATCGAAGCCGATCAGCACCCGTTCGCCGCGTGCTATCGGTTGGGCCAGCCAGTCGGCGAGCAGCGCCTTCGCCTGGTGTCGGGTGGCCGGATTGGCGAGCCTCTCGCCCGCTCGATCATGCCAGCAGATCCAGATGCTGTCCCGACCGGTCCGCGGCACATTTGCCGCACTCCAATCGACTATTACATGCGCATCGAACATCAGCGATGATGGTGATGCGGATGATCGTGTGCGGTCCCGATCCCGCGCACATGATGGTGGTGAGCCGCTTGCGGCAAGCCGGCATCGCTCTCGTAACCGACGATCTGGGTGCGGTATTTGCAGAGCTGGCAATTCATCGCCGGCTGGGCTTCCCGAACCTCTCCGACGCGGTCGCAGAACGCACCGATCACATCGGGATGGTCCCGAAAATAAAGCGCCTTGACAAATTCGATCTCGGGCAAATGACCGGCAACTACATCGGTTTGCGCATAGATGCGTTTGACCAGGACCCCGGTAAACAGGAAATAAGGAAACACAATGATTCGCCGGAATCCAAGACGCGCACCGCGCATCAAGGCGGCGTCGACACGCGGATGGGCGATGCCGCTAAAAGCGACCTCTGCCCAACCGAACCCCATTCCTTCCCACAGCATGCGCGCGAGCTTGGAGATGTTGGAGTTTGCGTCGGGATCGTTGGTGCCGCGCCCGACGACGACGAGCAATGTTTCAGCGCGAGCGATTGAGGCATCGGCCACCGCCGCTATGCGGTCGGCGGCGGCTCGCAGCAGCTTCGGGTCGATCGCCAGATCACGACCCAAGCGCACATCGATCCCCGGATTGTCGGCCATGAAGCTGTTCACTTCCCAGGGCAGATCATTTTTGACATGGCTCGCTGCGAACAACATCCCAGGTATCGCGAGAATCTGGCGCGCACCCCGTGCCGCCAAGGCGGCGAGCCCATCGCGGATCGTTGGGCGCGCGAATTCGAGATAGCCTGTGGCGAAATCAAAATCGGGCAGACGCGGCCGCAGCGCCGCCGCGACCAGCTGGAATTCGGTGGTTGCTTCCGGATCGCGGCTGCCGTGTCCGCAGATCAGCACCGCGGTCTCGGTCATGAGCTGCCTCTCCGGAGTCTGTGACACGGCCTGAGCTGATGATTACGCCACCCGGTGCTGACCGATTGGGCTTGCTCCTCGCCGGCCTCGCTGTCGACGCATTGCTCGGCGACATGCCTGGAGTTTTTCGGCACGTCAGCCACCCGATCGCCCTCGCCGGGCGCGCGATTACCTTTTTTGACCGGAAACTCAATCGCGAAACTCGCCCAGAGGCTGCGCGCCGTGGCCGCGGCATCATCACGTTGATTTTCTTGGTCGGCGCTGCGGCGATCCTCGGACTCGTCATCGAGCGGCTCTGCCGCAACCAGCTGTTCGGTGGGGTCGTCGAAGCCCTGCTGATCGCGGTGCTCGTCACCCAGCGCAGCCTGTACGAGCACGTCGCCGCCGTGGCCGAGGCGGTCGACACAGGCGGGGTCAAGGCAGGCCGCGCGGCGGTCCGACACATCGTTGGTCGCGATCCGACGAGGCTGGACGTCCATGGCGTAGCGCGAGCGGCAATCGAAAGCCTGGCGGAGAACTTCAGTGATGGGGTCGTCGCGCCGGTGTTCTGGTATCTGCTGCTCGGTCTGCCTGGACTGTTCGCGTACAAAATGGCGAACACGCTCGACAGCATGATCGGACATCGCACCCCACGCTATCGGAGTTTCGGTTGGGCGGCGGCGCGCTTTGACGATCTGGTCAACCTTATGCCCGCGCCGATTAGCGGGTTGCTGCTCGTAATCGCCGCGGTATTTGCCAAAAACAGCCGCCCAGACCGTGCGCTGGCGATCATGCTGCGCGACGGACGCAAGCACGATTCGCCGAATGCCGGCTGGCCGGAAAGCGCGATGGCGGGGGCGCTCGACCTTGCACTGGCGGGACCGCGCCGTTATTCGGGGGGCCTCGTCACGGACCCCTGGCTCGGTGACGGCAGTCCGCGGGCGGCAACCTCGGACATCGTCCGCGCGTTGCACCTCTATAAGCTCGCCTGCCTGATCGAGGCCGGTCTGTTGTTGGGTGCCTGGCTCGCCGCGCATTTCACGCTACCGATTTGAAGAGAGGCGGCCGCGCGGCAGCCAGCAGCCCCGCTAGATCGAGGTTTTCCTCTAGATGTTCGGCAAGGGCATCGAGGGTCTCCTCGATCTGCTGCTCGTAAACGAGTTCGCCAGCATCGGCGCCAAGCCCTTTGAGAAAGGCGCGGCGGAACGCGTCGCTCGCGAAGAGCCCATGCAAATAGCACCCAGCTACTCGGCCGTCGCGGCTGACGCAACCATCAAAGCCGCCGCTGAGGCGTAGCATCGGCCGCTCGAGTTCCGCGCCGGTCGTGCGACCGAGATGCATCTCATACCCTTTAACCGGCCTGTCGGTGGCAAGTTCGACGCCGGCGGTCTCGACGAGCCGCTTGACGCCGCCAAGGACGGTGTCGACTTCGAGCAGCCCGAGCCCATCGACGGTCTGGTTTCGCCCTTCGATGCCGAAAGGGTCCGCGATCGTCCGTCCGAGCATCTGATAGCCGCCGCAGAGGCCGAGGACATGCCCTCCTTGGCGCCGATGAGCCAGTAGATCAATGTCCCACCCTTCCCGGCGCAGAAATTCGAGATCACAGATCGTCGCCTTGGATCCGGGCAGGATCACCAATGCCGCGTTCCGCGGCAGCGGCTGGCCAGGCCGCACTATTACCAGCTCGACCCCGGGTTCGGCGCGCAGCGGGTCGAGATCGTCGAAATTGGCAATGCGCGGCAGCAGCGGAACCGCAATCACGACGTGCGCTTCTTCCACCAAGCGGGAAGTTGGCGAGTGACAGACGAGCGCCAACGAATCCTCAGCCGGCAGCCGAGCCACCGCTGGAAAATACGGCACCACGCCAAAGCAGTGCAGCCCGGTGCGCTCACGCAGCGCACTGATGCCGCCATCGAACAGCCGGATGTCGCCGCGGAACTTGTTGACGATGTAGCCGGTGAGCAGCGCTTTTTCCCTTGCCGACAGCAGCTCACAGGTGCCGACTAGCTGCGCGATGACGCCACCGCGCTCGATGTCGCCGATCAGCACGACCGGGACGGTACCGGCCTCCGCAAATCCCATATTGGCAATGTCGCCGTCGCGCAGATTGATCTCGGCCGGGCTTCCAGCCCCTTCGACCAGAACCAGATCAGCGGCCTCCGCGAGCCGGGTGAAAGCAGCAAGCACGCCAGGCAGCAGGGCGGGAGCCAGCTGACGATATTCGCGGGCGCAAGCCGTACCCCAGACTTTGCCGTCCAGGACGATCTGCACCCCGCTCTCCATTTGCGGCTTTAACAATACCGGATTCATGTCGGTGACAGGCGGAATGCCGCAGGCGCGAGCCTGCAGCGCCTGGGCCCTGCCGATTTCGCCTCCATTGGCGGTCACCGCAGCGTTGTTCGACATGTTCTGTGGTTTGAAGGGACGCACTTCCAACCCGCGCCGCGTAAAGGCGCGGGCCATCCCCGCCAGCAATACCGATTTGCCGACATCCGAGCCGGTGCCTTGCAGCATCAGCGCCAGCGTCATCAGAACTCGATGCCGATCTGGGCTTTGACGCCACCGCGGAAGGGATGCTTGACCAGGGTCATCTCGGTCACGAGATCGGCGTCTTCGATCAATTCGGGACGGGCGTTGCGGCCAGTGACGACGATATGCAGGCCCCGTGGCTTTGCATTCAGTGTGGCGACGACCTCGCCGAGCGGCAGGTAGTCGTAACGCAAGACGATGTTCAGCTCGTCGAGCAGCACCAGCCGGTAGGACGGGTCGCTGATCATTGCCTTCGCCATTTCCCACGCCTGGCGCGCGGCGGCGATATCGCGGGCACGGTCCTGGGTATCCCAGGTGAAGCCCTCGCCCATTGCCCGGCAGGTCACAAGCTCGCCGAAGCGATCGAGTGCGAGACGCTCGCCGGTGGTCCACACGCCTTTAACAAATTGGACGATGCCGACTCGCAGTCCGTGGCCGAGGCAGCGGAGGACCAGCCCAAAGGCGGCGGTCGACTTGCCCTTTCCCTTGCCGGTATGGACGATCAGCAAGCCGCGCTCCTCGGTCTTGGTCGCTAGCATGCGCTCCCGCGCCGCCTTGCGCCGCGCCATCTTTTCGTTGTGGCGGCGGTTGATCTCCTCCTCGGTGTCAATGAGAACGGTCACGACGCGCTCCAGTGGGCAAGAGCCTCGCGGGCGCTGTTGCTCCGCGGGCGCCACAGCCCGCGATCGATCGCCTCGGCGAAGCGCTGGCGGGTCTCGGCGAGGGCTGAAGGATTGTGCTCGGCCATGAACCCGCGCACCCCGTCGTCAGCGATATAAGCGTCGTAGAGTGCGTCGAAATGCGTGTCGTCGACCGCCCGAGAAGTGGCGGCGAACGCAAAAAGATAGTCCACCGTCGCGGCGATTTCCGCCGCACCCTTGTAGCCGTGGCGCATCACCCCGGCGATCCAGCGCGGGTTTGCCGCGCGACCCCGGACGACGCGCCCGAGCTCCTCGCGCAGGCTGCGAATACGCGGCGTCTCGGGCCGCGAGTGGTCGTTGTGCCAGACTGCTGGCGCGCGGCCCGATAGCTGCCGCACGACAAGGGCGAGCCCGCCTTCGAACTGGTAATAATCATCGCTGTCGAGCAGGTCGTGCTCGCGGTTGTCCTGGTTGTGCAACACCGCGTCGGCAGCACCGAGACGCGTCTCCAGCATTATCCGATCGGCAACGCCCTCGGCGCCGGCGCCATAAGCATAGCCGCCCCAGCCGAGATAGGCATCGACGAGATCCCCTTCGTCTCGCCAGATTCGCTCGTCGATAAGAGCCTGCAGCCCGGCCCCATAGGCGCCGGGCTTCGACCCGAACACCCGATAGCCGGCGCGGCGTTCCGCCTCCTCAGGGGCGACACCCTGAGTTTCGAGTGCATGCCGATCAGCTCTGACTCGGGCGGCAAGCGGGTTGGTCTCCGGTGGTTCGTCCAGCGCTGCGACGGCGCGGGCCGCCGCGTCGACGAGATCGATCAGCCCCGGAAACGCGTCGCGGAAGAAGCCTGAGACGCGCAACGTGACATCGACCCGGGGCCGATCGAGCACCGATGCCGGCATGATCTCGTACCCGCTCACCCGCCCACTCGACGGTTCCCATACCGGCCGCACGCCCATGAGCGCCAGCGCCTGGGCAACGTCGTCGCCGCCAGTGCGCATGTTCGCCGTACCCCAAGCCGATAGCGCGACCCGCGCTGGGTAGTTGCCGTATTCCTGGGCATGGCGCTCGAGCAACATTGCCGCCGATTCCCAGCCGAGCCGCCAAGCCGCCTGAGTCGGCATCGCGCGGGTGTCGACCGAGAAGAAATTGCGGCCGGTCGGCAATACGTCGGGGCGGCCGCGGCTCGGCGCGCCCGAGGGGCCGGGCGACACGAAACGCCCGTCCAGTCCGGCGAGCAACCCAGCGAGCTCGGCTTCGCCACATCCAGCGACCGAAGGGCGCAATTGCCGCTCGATCCAGTCAAGAACGGCTTGGGTCCGCAGCCAACTCGGTTCCGAGCGGGCTTCGCCGGTAACCAGACGCAGAGCCAGGGTCTCGAGACGCTCTACCGTGTCGCCGACGCTGCGCCATAGTCCGGCGCCGGCCAACACCGCTGGACGCGGACCGGACCAGGGCTCGGCGAGATCCGAGGCAAGCGGATCCTCTCCGAGATCGAGATCGGCGGCGAGGGCACGTAACAGCGGGGCATCCTCCGGTGCCGCGCCGCGCCCGGCGCGGGCAAAGGCGAGGAGCAGCGCAGCGAGCTGTTCGGCCCGGGGACTAGAGCCCAAGACGTGGAGCCCATCTCGGATTTGCAGTTCCTTGAGCTCGCACAGGAACCCGTCGAGCTTACGTAGCGCGCTCGCCTGGTCGTCCTCGCCGGTGATGCCGCAATCGCCGTCGAGCCCGGCGGCGCGAGCCTGCTCGAGGATCGCGGCAGCAAGCACCGCAACGCGCCGAAAATCGCCGTGCGCGGCTTCGTAATACTCGTCGATCAGCCGCTCGAGTTCGGCTAAGGCGCCATAACCGCCGGCCCGCGCCAAGGGCGGCGTCAGATGGTCGACGATCACCGCCTGCGCGCGCCGCTTGGCCTGCGTCCCCTCGCCGGGATCGTTGACGATGAACGGATAGAGATGTGGGAGCGGTGCCAGCACCGACTCGGGAAAGCATTCGGCCGACAACGCCAGTGCCTTACCCGGCAGCCATTCGAGGGTGCCATGCTTGCCGAGATGAATAACCGCATCGCAACGAAAATCATCCGCGAGCCAAGCATAGGCGGCGAAATAGCTATGCGGCGGCACCAATGCGGGATCGTGATACGTCGATTTCGGATCGATGTTGTAGCCGCGTGCTGGCTGGATCACTACCGCGACGTTACCGGCGCAAAAGCCGGGAATGGCAAATCCGCCGCAATCGAGCCGTCCCGGGCGGAAGAACGGATCGCGCTCGGCCGGGCCCCAGCGCGCTTCGACAGCCTGCCGCACGGTCCGCGGCAAGGTCGCAAAAAACGCCGAATACTCGGCAAAGGATAGCGATTCCTCGGCCGGCCCTCCGGGGTTCGCGTTGGTCGGACCAGCGAGCAGACGACGGATCAATGTCTCGCCGTCCCTCGGAGCATCAGCGATCCGGTAGCCTGCCTCCGAAAGCGCCCGCATGATCGCGATCGCCGAGGCCGGCGTGTCGAGCCCGACCCCGTTGCCGATGCGGCCGTTCCGGTTTGGATAGTTGGCGAGGATTAGCGCGACGCGGCGATCTCCCGCCCGCTTTTCCCGCAGCAGCGCCCAGTTGCGCGCCAGATCGGCGACAAAAGCGACGCGGTCGGCGACCGGCCGGTAACCGACGAGGTCGGCCTCCGTCTCGGGGTCGCGGCCGAGCGGCGCCTTGAACGAAACCGCGCGAGACAGGATGCGGCCGTCGATCTCGGTCAATGCCACATTCATTGCGAGGTCGCGGGGGCCAAGCCCGCGGGTTCCGCTGCGCCAGCTGTCCTCGTCACTGCCGGCGAAGACGAGCTGCAGGATAGGACGGCCGGCCGCGGCGAGCGGATCGCTGGCAGTAGCAGCACGGGCGGAAAACCCGGTGGCGTTGAGGATCACCGTGGGCGGGGTGGCGAACGCCGTGCCGAGCAATGCCGCGGCCTCGCCGTCCTTGAGGCTCTGTACAAAGATCGGTAGGGGCCGAAGACGGCGCGCTAACAGCGCGCGGACAAGCGCGTCGACCGGCGCCGTATTGCCCGACTGGACGAGCGCCCGATAGAAGATGATCGGAATGATGCCGCCATCGCCGCGCCATTCCGCAGCGATCTCCTCGAGGCTCAGCAATGCGCGATCGGGCCAGTAGTATCCGGCGCGTAACAGGGTCGCAGGCTCGGCCCACTTCGCCTCGTGGCCGATCTGCGAGCCGGCATAGCGTAGCAGATTCCAAGCATTCTCCGGGCCGCCTTCGACGAGATAGCGCCACAACCGGTGCACCGCGTCGGACGCGAGGGTCGACACCCCCGACAGCTCGGTGTCCGGCTTGTCGTCTCCCGGCAACAAGGCCAACGGGATGCGATGGGTGCGGCAGGTCTCGACCAGACGCTCGACACCGTAAGGCCAATAAGCGGTGCCGCCGAGCAGACGGGCTACGACCAGACGGGCGGCGGCCACCGTTTCCATATAGAGATCGACCGAGAAATTGTGGCCGAGCCGTAGGATCGAGGCGAGACGCAGGCGCGGCCCCACCGGATCATGCGCCCGAAGCCGCGTCTGGGCTGCCGCGAGCAGCGCCAGCTCTGTATCGGCGCTCGACAGCAGCACGATGTCGCCCGGGGTCTGGGCCAGGTCGACCGCCGCCGACCCGTCGGGGATCGTCCCACAGATGGTCGCGAGCAAATGCATTCAGCCGCCCGCCAGCCCGAGCGCCGAGCTGATTGCCGCCCGGTCGAGGCCTTTTTTGCCGATCACGACGAGCCGCGTCTCACGCCTCTCGCCGGCCTGCCAGGGCCGATCAAAATGGTGTTGCACCCGACTGCCCACCGCCTGGACGACCTGGCGCCAGTCGCGCCCCGGCCGATCGACAAAGCCCTTGACCCTCAGCACGTCGTGCAAATCGATCGTAGCGCGCAGGCGGGAGAAGAACGCCTCGCCATCGCGCACCGCGCCGGACATCACAACAAAGCTCTCGAAATCATCGTGATCGTGCTCGGCTTCGAGGTCGTGCAACGAAGGCCGGCCCGCGAGGTCATCCTCGACGGCCGCGGCAAGCCCGAGCGCGACCTCGGGCGACACCCTGCCTTCTCGGGCGGTCATCAGCTTGACCCCGGGACGGAGCTGCGCCTCGATCTCGCGGCATAGTAGGGTCAGACGATCGGGCCCGATCAGATCGATCTTATTGAGGACGACGAGATCGGCACAGGCAAGCTGATCGGCGAAGACCTCCTCGAGCGGGTTGTCGTGCAGGAGCGCCGGGTCCGCCGCGCGCTGCCGCGCGACCGCGTCCGGATCATCGACGAAACGCCCGGCGGCGACCGCGGCGCCGTCGATCACGGTTAGCACCCCGTCGACCGTCGTGCGCGTGCGGATTTCCGGCCAGGCGAAGGCCTGCACCAGCGGCTTCGGCAAGGCCAGCCCCGAGGTCTCGATCAGGATGTGCTCGGGCGGGGCGGGGCGGTCGAGCAGCCGCGTCAGGGTTGGCAGAAAGTCATCAGCAACGGTGCAGCAGATGCAACCGTTGGCGAGTTCGACAATGTCATCCTCACTGCACGCGGCATCGCCGCAGCCGAGGAGCAGCTCGCGGTCGATGCCGAGCTCACCGAACTCGTTGACGACGACCGCGAGCCGCCGTCCGTCGGCGCACGCCAACAGATGCCGCACGAGGCTCGTCTTGCCCGCACCGAGAAAGCCGGTAATGACCGTGGCCGGGACGCGGCGCATCGGCTCAACCCTCCTTCAGCACCAGCGGCAGGCCCGCGGCGACAAAGACGACGCGGTCGGCGAGAGCGGCAACCTCTTGATTGAGACGGCCGGCAACGTCGCGGAACTGCCTTCCGAGGGGCGTCTCGGGGACGAGGCCCATCCCGACCTCGTTGGCGACCAGCACGACCGGGCCTTCGGCCAGCCGCAATGCGGCGCAGAGCGCTGCGGTCTCGTTATCGACCGGCTTGCCCGCGAGCAGCAGGTTCGACAGCCACAAGGTCAGGCAGTCGACGAGCAGCGGACGCACCTCCTTAGCCTCGCCCGCGATGACCGGCGTCAGCGCTAGTGGAGTCTCGACGGTATGCCAGAAGGGGCCCCGCCGCGCTCGATGCTCGGCAATACGACGGGCCATCTCGGCGTCGCCAGCTTCCGCCGTAGCGCAATAGATGCCGCCCGAGGCGGCAGTCTCGACGAGCCGCTCGGCATAGCGGCTCTTGCCCGATCGCGCGCCGCCCAGCACCAAGGTGACCGGCGGCAGAGGTGCTGGAGTCGCGAGCGATAATTGCAACGGTCTCTGCTCCTCCACCCGAGGAATCGTACCAACAGCGGCGATACGGAGGTCTCCTGGCTCGGGGTCGTCGCCCGCGGCGCCTTCCCGGCCGAGCTGTCGCCCAGGCCAGTGGCTATTGCCGCGGACTCGCCGCTAACAGTTGCGGGGGCAGCGCCGGTGTTGCACCGGACTTCCCTGTCGCATCGCGGACACCAAGCTAGCACGCGGCGAGACGAGCCGTCATCCGGCTTTCGCTGTTCGACGGGAAAATACCGGGAAAATCACCTTTTGAGGTGGTTTGGAGCCCGTTTTCCGGCCGGTAAGTCATTGGAATTCAATGGCTCTCCCGGCAAATTCCCTAAGCAACCGAACAGAGAAAAAATGGGCCGAACAGGGAATTAAATCGGCCGAACAGAGAGGCACCAGGGGGGACCAGGCCGCTCTACGCCCGGCATCACGCGATATTAATACACATGGCAGAGCATGACGGGTCCCGCATGCGAGGCTTTGATCGATGACAAGGACGAGCAAGAAGGTTCATCACCGCATAACCTGGGAACCAGTGGCGGATCCCGCAGAAATCATTCGATCGTCGATCGGCGGATATCCGATATTGCCCGCGGGTGAATCTTTGCCGGTTTGCGCAGAGGACGGGTGTGATCAGACGCTGGCCCTGTTCGTTCAAATCGAGCTGGAGGACAGGTTCGGGCTGCCGTTCGAGAGTGGCTCGATCTTGAGCATCTTCCAGTGCATCAAGCACGATGACCCCTTTGAAGAGTTAGACACGCTGTTTCCCAAGAAGCCGTATAATCGCCTTCCGGATCAGTATTGGAATCACCTGAACTATGCAATTTTCTTTTCCACCCCGAGAGGCCAGCGGCAATTTACCGACCGCGAAGCCTTTCTCGACTATTCTAAACTTATCGTTAATTCTGAAAATGAACCCCCTGCCCGGTCTGTAGAAGCGTTGAACTACAAGAACATCAAAATTGGCGGTTCCCCTTTCTGGGTTCAGAAAGCCAAGCTATGGAACTGCTCGTGCGGCGCAAATATGGAGTTTGTCTGTTCAATGCCGAGCAACCTTCAGTATCCGCGCACCGCGGATAGCCCACGCCAGCCGAATGGACGGGTGAACAGCCATTTCTTATTCCTCGGGCTGTCGACTTATGTTTTTGCTTGCCGTGCCCGCTGCCACTCTCGTGCCGTCGCAGCTGTACGGCAGAATTGAGACTCTTTAAACCGTACCAGTCGGCACGGGGCTGTTCTGGCCGCTTGGACACCCGCCAGGAGCGTTTCTTTTGCCGGCTCGGTTGCAGGGCCATGACGCTCAGCGGAATCGAACACACCTAGCCCAAATCTACGAGGCGATCGGCCAGAAACGTTCATTTTGGACTCATCCATGCGCGCATGCCGTCTTTATCGGCTTCAACTTTGCATACGTAATTGCCGCGCTGCGTGCGACCGAACCAAGGGTCGCCTTTAAAGTGATAGTTCGCGCTTGATGTGTTGAGCCATACGATAGTGTCGGTCGGGCAATGCCGCTGCGCCGCTTGCTCGCTCGCAAAGGTCTGCATCCCCTGACCGAGCGCTGCGCCAACAGCCAACAAAATTGCCGCCCCTAGGAGCAGCCCGTAAGCGATTCGTCGCGTCATCATTTTCCTCCCATCAACTATGCCCCGAGAAGCACCAGCGCGGGCGTCCGAGGGACGATGAGGACCGCCAAGTCCAAGACTTTGCGACGCTCCGCGTACGGCAGCGGCTGGGCAAGGAAAGGGTCTAGCCCGAAGGCTCCCTCCGTGGGATCGGGGCGCCGCAATCGAGCGCTTCGTCGCGGAAGGCCGACTGCCAGTTCCGGGTCACGACCAGCTGAGCGCAGTTCAGGAATTGCGCGCCATAAAGGAAAGCCCCGGCGAGATCGGCGTTATCGAGCACCGCCTTGAACATGTTCGCTCCTTCCAGGTGCGCGCCGCCGAGATTCGCCGCGGAGCAATTGGTTCCCCGCAGATCGGCGCCCCGCAGGTCGGCGCGAGAAAGATCGAACCTGCTCAAATCGAGGCCGCGCAAGCCGGCCCGAGACAAATCCGGCGCGTCGTCGTGTTGCGCGCGCCAGGCATCCCATGCCGCGACGCCGCGTCGGAGCACGGCAAGATGCTCGTCATTCGACATCAGCTTTCTCCCTTCAGGCCTTCGGGCAGCCGTGTTCTGCCATTGCAATGCGCCCGATCGATTTGCGTCTGCGTCAGCCCATCCGTTGCGCGCAGATCCGCGTCCGAAAGATCGGCGCCATCGAGCTTCGCCAGACGCAGATAGGCGCCGCGCAGATCGGCGGCGCGGAGCGAGGCCGCGGCAAGAAACGCGCCGCCGAGCCGTGCATCCCGGAGGTCGGCCTCGTCGAGCCGGGCACCGCGCAACCCCGCCCCGCGCAAATTCGCCTCGCGCAGATCGGCCTGCGACAGGACGGCGTCGTCGAGCAGCACGCCGCTCATGTCTGCACCCCGCAGGCCAGCGCCGCGCAACACAGCCTTAGCCAACAGGGCGAACTCCATTTCCACTTTGGCAAGGCAGGCGTTTTCGAGCCTCGCCGAAACCAGGTTTGCGCCGCCGAGGCGCGCGCCGGAGAGGTCGGCATCATCGAGGCGGGCCTCCTCGAGTATCGCGCCGATCAGATTCGCCCTCTGCAGCCCCGCCCGAGTGAAATCGGCGCCCCTGAGCAGGGTGCGGTCCATCTTGATCCCACGCAGGTTCAGCCCCGAGAAAACGCGTCCTGTCAGGTCGGCCGAGGCGAAATTTGCGCGGTGGCCCTGCCGCCATTCGGTTTCGAGGTAAAGTCGGTGCGCCGCCAGCTGTCGCTCGATCTCGTCAGGCGAGAGCGTACGAACAGGTGGTCGAGCCGAGAAATCGAACTTTCCGGCAAACGGCGATTGCGGCCGTTCTGTCTCCGACACCGATCGCTCCGGCGGTTCCGTGGGACTTATATAGCGACGGTGACCTCCCTGTCCCCGCTCGCGGGGAGCGCGTTGCTGTGGGGCATGCTTGCCTTGGGAGGTTGTCGGTGTTTTTTACAGCCGTATCGGCGTCCCGGCCCTCTGCGATCCTCCAAAAGATGCTAAGCCGTTCATATTTATGAACGTTCGATTTTCGTTCACGGTGCCGGAATTTTTTACAACTATATCCGCCTCCGAACGCTTCGGAATGCGCCAACATATGATGATGGCGTTAATATTTATTAAGGTTCGAGTTTTTGTTCACCCTGTCGGAGTTTCTTACAGCTTTCGTAAACCCGTCGTGCCGCCTGGATCATGAATCGGAATTATCTTACTGATTTTACGATATTTTCGAATTTTAATTTTTGCC
>Ga0310917_10000329_pt1 | contig 20919 bp, 10 predicted proteins | sample GREbulkMGLF178_FD_203531 | JGI IMG/M metagenome (GOLD analysis project Ga0310917, IMG submission 203531) | Lab enrichment of tropical soil microbial communities from Luquillo Experimental Forest, Puerto Rico - GRE.bulkMG.LF178 | ecosystem: Environmental > Terrestrial > Soil > Tropical forest >... | reverse complement strand
AAAGAGTTGCTTTGTGCCAGCGAGGGCGCTGCCAGCCAAAGAAGTGAAAAAGAACTTGCGGCGAGACCAAAGTTCCATCTGCACAGCCTCCTGGAAGTCCGAAGGGCACTATATAACATCAGCGCGGAGAAGGTAGCGGCTAGATGCGAGAGAAAGGCTGATTCTTTCATCGTCAAAGCGCCACGAGCAGCCCTGGCTGTCTTCCTATTGACATTCTATAGGTAGACGGACTAGGATTCCTATCGACTCTCGATAGGGGACAGAGGCCGACCGCCCTTCTCGAGGGCGGGTTAAAGCTTGCTGGTTTTGCCATCGCTTGCTACCGGCGGGATGCACGGACTCCCGATTTTCGCGCTGGATCCGGCCGGTCACCGGAGGGACGCTTGGTTAAGCCGGGCTCGCTCTTTCCCGCTCCGCAACGCATGGAGGAGGGCCGGACCTCGTCTTCTGGGGAGACTCGGAAAACCACCGCCGCACGAAATAAGACTGCTTGACCAAGGCGGGGCGGAAGCAACTCGAAGCGGAATCCAAGCGCGGGGGCGCATTTCCCGGGCGATCGCGCAGGCATGGGAGGCGTCATAATCGCGCACTGCCGAGGAAAGGGACAGGTCCGGAGGAGAACCAGTTTTATTCCCAAGTTGTGAGTTCCAAGCAAAAGGCGTAGTTGAGGTGGTGGTCATGCTGCTGTTTGCAAAGGCCCGTAGTTTCCTGAGAAATCTCCTTTTCACCGAGCGAGTGGAGGTAGACCTGGACCAGGAGGTCCGCTCGCACCTCCAAATGCTGGTTGACGAAAACATTCGAGCGGGCATGGGACCGAGGGAAGCCGAGCGAGCGGGGCGAATCGAACTCGGCGGCGCGGAACAGGTCAAGGAGCAAGTACGCGAGGAACGGCTTGGCAGTTCGCTCCATTCGGCGATGTCCGATTGCCGCTTTGGTCTGCGGCAGCTTCGCAAGAACCCTGGGTTCACTCTCACGGTAGTCCTTACCCTGGCGCTCTCGGTCGGCGCGAACACGGCAATTTTTTCTCTGGTGAACGCGCTCCTCCTCGAGGGCCTACCTTACCCGCATCCGGAACGTATGGGGACAATCTACACCCGTATCGCCGGGTCATCCGCCGCCTCCGATGAACGGCACAACGTAAATGGAGAGCAATGGGAACTGCTTCGCGACAATGTTCCGGCATTGACCTCGTCGGTATCCTCCGTAGGCACGTCAGGCGTGAACCTCAAGGGCGGTTCCCATGTGGAATATGTCCATGACGGGCGGGTGTCGACGCATTACTTCGAGGTGTTCGAGCTTCAGCCCATCCTGGGGCGAAGCTTTTCGGCGGACGAGGACCGGCCTGGCGGACCTAGAGTCGTCATTCTCAGTTACAACCTCTGGCGGAATGTCTTCGGTGCGGACCCACGCATTCTTGGGCAACCCGTCCTGCTGCGAAGTGAGCCCTACACCGTGGTGGGCGTGCTGCCGCAGGGCGCGACCACTCCGTTGAACGCGGATGTGTACACCCCGCTCCAGGCCAGCCGCGAGGGTGAAGGCGGGGGAACGAACTTCAGTTGCATCATCCGGCTGCGCGATGGCGTGACCTGGGAGGAGGCGGATGCCCAGATCAACCGCACCTGGTTAAGGCGCACCGGGCGCTACGAATTGGTAGACAACCCCGGCGCAAAAGTGAGCTATCACACGGTGCCGCTGCAGAAAGGGCAAACCGACGCGCTGCGCCCCAAGGTGCTGGCACTGATGGTAGCCGCCGGTTTCATCCTGCTGATCGCCTGCGCAAACCTGGCTGGACTCACCCTGGTGCGTATGATGCGCCGTACGCCAGAAGTAGCCACGCGGCTGGCGCTGGGTGCCTCGGGCTGGCAGATCCAGCGCCAGTTTTGGATCGAAAACCTGCTCCTGGCCTTGGTAGGCGGAGCGGTCAGCGTGGGCGTCGGCTTTGTGGCCCTGCGCGAACTCTTCCTGCTGTTGCCCGAACACTTTCTCCCGGTTGCGAGCGTGCCGCTCGACGGCCGCGTGATGCTTTTCACGCTGGTCATTTCTGTTTTGACGAGCGTGCTCTTCGCCATGCTGCCGGCCTTGGCCGCGCTGCGAGTGGATCTGCGGTCGTCGATGGCGAACCGTTCGGTGGCCGGGGTTGGCAGCTTGCGGCTGCGCCAGGCGCTGATTGCCGGCGAGGTTGCGCTTACCGTCATGCTGCTAGCTGGTTCCGGCCTGCTCATCCGCAGCCTGATCCATCTGGAAACGTTGCCGCCGGGATTCAATTCAAGCGGCGTGATGGTTGCGAAAGCCTCGCTCGACGATGTTCGTTACCATGATCCAGCAACATTCCGAAAGCTGTTGGACGAGAGCACGGCCGCCATGCGGCAGATTCCAGGAGTCGAGAATGCTGCAGTGGGATCGAATCTGCCTTACGAGTTCACCGGAAACGACTGGATCACTCTCAGCGATGGCAAGGAGGCGGGCCACCAGGGTGGGGTAGACTGGGTCTACGTCACGCCGGGATTTTTCGACACGCTCGAGATGCCGCTGCTTGCCGGTCGTGTCTTTAGCAATGCGGATGGTCCCGATTCCCAGCACGTTGTCGTGGTGAACCAATCTTTCGCACGGAAGTTCTATGGCGGAACGAACCCGGTGGGGCGGTACATCGACCAGTACGGGCTGATTGTGGGCGAAGTAGCCGACGTCCCACTCTCCTCTGGTTTGGATCCCGTTGCGCCACTCCAGACCGAGGAAACGATGTACGTTCCCGCTGCACAAATAGGAGGGACGCTTCTCGCCCTGATGCATGTTTGGGTTCAGCCAAACTGGATGGTCCGCACGGCTGGTCGGACAGCAGGTTTGACCGCGGAGATGCAACGCGCGCTCGCAACGGCTGATCCAAATTTGCCCGCTTCCGGCTTTTACACCATGGGGGACCTGCTGGCCCGCACGCTGACGATGCAGCGCATGGAAGTGGCGCTGCTCGGCGCCATGGCGGCGCTGGCGCTCCTGTTGAGCGCGGTCGGCGTCTTTGCGCTGGTGGCCAACATGGTGGCGCAAAGGACTCGGGAAATCGGTATCCGCATGGCTCTCGGTTCGAGTATCGGTCAAGTGATGGTCGAGATCGCACGCTCCGGCGTGGCCGCTTCCCTATTCGGTGTCGTTCTGGGGCTGGTCCTTTCCGCGGGAGCGCTGCGCGTCATGCGCAGCGTGCTTTATGGCGTAGGCGTTTACGATATAACCACCAACCTGCTGGTGGTGTTGACGCTTCTCGTCATTACGCTTCTCGCGACCCTGCTGCCGACCTTAAGAATTGCTAGGATCGACCCGGCCAGGACGCTGCGCGAGGAATAGAAGGTCCGCGGGGCGCCGTCCAAGTACCCCCCCAAAAATGAAGGTCAGCGTGAAATCTACGGAGGGCCGGCTGCGTACCATATGTGGGAGGCACATATATGGGGACCAAAGTGGAGGAGGCCTGGAAGAAGGGGAGCGCGGAGCTCCTGGTTTTGTCCCTCCTCGAGGACCAGCCCCGACATGGGTACGAAATCGGCAAGCTCATCGAAGTGCGCTCGGGAGGCACGCTCCATTTTCACGTGGCCTCGCTCTACCCGCTGCTCTACCGGTTGGAAAAACGAGGTTGGATCGAGGGGCGGTGGGTGGAGAAAGCGAATCAAAGACGACGCAGGTATTACCGGCTGACCGCGGAAGGACAGCGCGTCCTCGAGCTGCAACGTAGGAAGTGGCAAGAGTTTGCCGGAGCCGTGGGCCGAATCGCCGGGGTGCAACATGCCTGAATGGGAGCTTGAAATCAGGAAACATCTGGCCGGACTGAATCTTAGGCCGGAACGGGAAGCGGAAATCATCGAGGAGCTTTCCGATCATCTTCAACAAAGGTACGAGGAACTCGGTGCCGAAGGAGCGGGGCAAGTACTGGCGGAAATCGACTGGAGAAACCTCGTCCCAGAATTGCAGGCCTCTGCGAGGACCCCGGAGCGCGGTTCGGTGGCCGAGGGGGCAACTCCGAGCGGGCACCTGTTTTCGGATTTTGCGAAAGACCTGCACTTTGCACTGCGCATGCTGCGCAAGAGCCCGGGCTTTACGGCCGTTGCGCTGTTGACGCTGGCTCTGGGCATCGGGGCGAACACCGCGGTCTTTACGGTGGTAGACTCGCTGATCTTGAATCCGCTTCCCGTCGAAAAAATTTCCGGGCTTGCGGCCGTTAACACGACGCAACTCAAGAAGACCTCACAATCCGGTGACTTGCAGGCCATTTCCTACCTGAATCTCAAGGATATCCGGGAGCAAACGCGCGCGTTCCGGACTCTTGCCGGGCATTCCTATCCGATGGCGGTCACCATGACCGACAAGAACGAGCCGCACCGGATTTTCGCGGAAATCGTGACCGCGAATTACTTCGATACGCTCGGCATTCATCCTTTCCTCGGACGCTTCTTTCTTCCCGGCGAGGATCGAACGCCAGGCGCCGCTCCGGTCGCGGTGCTCGGCTATACGGCGTGGCAAAGCCGGTTCGGAGGAGTTTCCGATATTCTCGGGAAAACCATCAAGCTGAACGAAACGCCGTTCACGATTATTGGTGTCGGGCCCAAAGGTTTCAAGGGTGTGTATGCCGTTTTTGGACCTGATCTTTGGATTCCATCCATGATGGCCGCGCAAGCCTTGCCGGCCGAGCAGCGAAATGCACTAACGGATCGCGGAATGCCTCTGTTTACCGGAATCGGCCGGCTTCAGCCGGGAATTACGCTTGCCCAGGCGCAAGCGGAGATGAAAATTTCCGGGGCGGCCCTCGAAAAAGAGTATCCCGGCGCCAATGAGGGGAAGAGCCTTACGGTGACGCCTTTGCTTGAGGCCGCTTATGGACCGGAGCGGCAGCCGGTGGTGTTGGGCGGGATTTTGCTGATGGCCATCGTGTCGTTCGTGCTGCTCATCGCCTGTTCCAACGTGGCCAATCTGCTTCTTGCCCGCTCGAGCGTTCGCCGGCAGGAGATTGCGGTCCGCATCTCGCTTGGTGCCGGGCGTATGCGGTTGATCCGCCAGTTGCTCACCGAGAGCGTTCTGCTCGGCCTCTTTAGCGGAATCCTCGGCTTCTTATTCGGTCATGGTGGATGCCGGATTCTGGAATCGTTGCGCCCCGCGGAATATGCCGAGAACCTGGCGGATCTAAGACTCAACGCGAGTGTGTTCGTTTTCGCATTTGCTGTGGCCATACTGACCGGGCTGATATTCGGCATTGTGCCCGCACTGCGAACTTCGCGGGTTTCTGTTTCGGAAGTCTTGAAAGAGGAAACGCGCAGCCGAGGACGGAGCCGCGGTCGGGTCGCCCTGGCAAATATGCTGCTAGCCGGGCAGGTGGCGGTTTCCCTCGTTTTGCTGGTGGTCGCCGGTCTTTTCCTGCGAAGCATCGAGCGCGAGTATGCCATCGATCCCGGGTTCCAAACGGAGCATCTGGCGCTGTTCATGCTCTATCCCGGGCAAGCCGGGTACGATCGCGTGCGTACAGAACAGTTTTACAAACTGGTCCTTGACCGGGCTGCCAGGATTCCCGGAATCTCGTCGGTCTCCTGGGCGTCGAACCTGCCGCTGTGGGGACGCCAAGAGACGGGTATCGCGATCGAGGGGCAAGAGGCACGGAAGAGATCCGAAGCCATCTCGGCCGTCATCGACACGGTGGACCTCAACTATTTTTCCACGATGGGCATCCCGTTTTTGGAAGGCCGAGACTTTACGCAAAATGATCGCGACGTTTCGACGCCCGTGGCCATCATCAACGAGACCATGGCCGCCCAATATTGGCCAAATCAAGACGCACTCGGTAAACGCTTCCAATTGCCTCAAGACAGGGAGTTCCTCGAGATAGTTGGCGTCGTAAAAACTACGAACTACCAGACGCTGGGGGAGCCGCCGCAGGCGTGCGCCTACATCCCGCTGCGGCAGCATTACACCGACAGCATGATCCTATATGCAAGAAGCGAACGCGATCCATCGACGGTTCTGGCGGCCGTTCCGACAGAAATTCACAGCCTCGATCCCGGGCTGGCGGTGGAAGACATCCGCACGGGGAGCAAGGTGATTGATCAGGCGCTTTGGTGGTCCAAGATGGGCGTGGGCCTGCTGGGTGCCTTCGGACTGTTGGCGCTGGGCCTCGCTTCGGTGGGGCTGTACGGAATTATGGCCTATTCCGTGAGTCAGCGGCGGCGCGAAATCGGAGTGCGTATGGCGCTAGGAGCGGGCCCGGGAAGCGTGTCGTTCCTGGTGCTACGTCAAGGGATGACGGTTGTGGCTAGCGGCGTTGGTGTGGGCATGGCGCTGTCGCTCCTGCTCGGACGCGTGCTTGCGCGCTTCCTCTACGGCGTAAGCGGGAGCGATCCGATCGGTGTCGGCGGCGCATCGTTCGCGCTGCTCGCGGTGGCATTTGTTGCGTGCTACCTGCCGGCGCGGAGCGCGAGTCGACTCGATCCACTGGTTGCTTTGCGAGAAGCGTGAGGCGCGGTCTTAAACGGCATCGGGTTCGAGCCAATCGGCGAAACCGTCGTGGCTTGTCGTCAGTTTAGAGAACTTAGCGGCGCGGATTGGGAGCCGAGGCGCTAGGCGGTGTCGCGGACCTTTAGAGGGGCAAGCAGTGTGCCAAAGAGCGAGTCCGCGAAGACGGCTCACACCAATCCTTTTGGCGCGTCTGTCGCGAAACCCGAAATGGGCGCGGGTCCGTTGGCTGGCCACTCCTGCCTCCGGCCCGCGTCCTGTATGGGCAAGGCGCAATGGAGTCCCAAAACTTAGCTCAGCTCACTACGGACAAAATTTAGAAACGTATGTTGCGACGTCGGTCCGAGAGCGGATTTCCTGTGTCGTCCGGTCTGTGGTGCCGTCGTCAGCTTCGAGCCGAAGTGGTTTCGGGCCGACCTCGGCCAACATGGCTCGGCCCGGCCGACCCGGTAATGGCTGCAAGCGACTGACAGACAAGGCCTTGCCTTCGCCTCCCAAAAGCTCTCAAGACCTTCGATCGAGACCTCCGTCTTGACTCACTTTTAGCTGATTCCCGCGTCAGAGTAGAGCAGTGGGGAGTCTCGGGGTGACCGATTCTTTGCATCTAGATTTTCCCGTTGACTTATTGCCTGTTTCTTGCAACCTACGTTGCGGCATCATCCTGGGAAGCCCGCTACACCCGACGAGGCGGTCCTGCTTCATGGCAGGGCCCTCGCCTGGCTTCAAAAACACCCGGGAAGTTGCGATCGGAAGCGTTTGAGGAGGGGAAATGAGAAAGCGGAGACCATGGGTGTTCGTCCTCGGGATTCTCATGTTGTTGTCAGCTTCGACGTTCGGGCAAATTGCCACCACGGGCAAAATCGCGGGAGTGGTAACGGATTCGTCCGGAGCCGCCGTGCCGGATGCCACGGTGACGGTCAAAAGCACGGCGCTGATGGCGGCGCGCACGACGAAAACCGGCTCGGACGGCGCGTACCTTTTTGACCTGCTGCCCCTTGGCAGTTATGAATTGGCCGTGACCTCCAGCGGTTTCAAGGGCTTCACCGAAACAGGCATCGTTCTCACCGCCGGCTTCACAGCCACGGTCAACGCCAAGCTCCAGGTTGGAGAAGTAACTCAGGTTGTCCGGGTCGAGGGTGAAAACGTCGTCGATCTGCAGGGCGTTCAAACCTCAACGACGTTTGACCAGACATTGCTGCAGGACATTCCGAGCGGCCGCGACCCGTGGTCTACGGTGGCGCAGATGCCTGGGGTCACATCCAGCACCTTCGACGTCGCGGGCAACAACAGCTACCAGCAGTCCGCGATGCAGGTCCATGGAAGCACCCAGGCAGAACAAATTTACAGCTTCAACGGCCTCGATTTAAACTGGCCGGGAGCGAACGGCGGCTACACGCAGTTTTACACCAACCACGACTCGTTCGATGAGTTTCAAGTTGTCTCCGACAACGCTCCCGCTTCCGTGCCCATCGGCGGTATTTATATGAATATGCTGACGAAGTCGGGGTCGAATGAACTGCATGGGCAGGCGGCGCTTTATTACTTGACGGCCGCCACGCAGGCCGGAGTAAAGCAGCCGGTGTTCCAGGGATCTCCCGTGCCAACGGGCTCGCCCTTTAACATGACCCGAGATACTTCGGCGAGCCTGGGTGGACCCATCCTGAGGGATAGGTGGTGGCTGTTTGGCTCCTACCGCCGGTACGACCTGAACCAGCGGATACTGGCCGTAACCAACCAAGCGGGCGTTCCCGTCGTGGACATCAACCATCAAACCAACACGGACTTGCGCAGCGATTGGCAGATTAATCCGAAGAACAAGTTCAGTTTCATTTGGCTTTACAACGAGCAGAACCGCTTTTTCCGCCGCGACACTTCCTATCAATTCGTTACGCAGGACGCCAGTTGGCTCCAGATTGAGCCGGCTTACATTCTCGAGGGGCTTTGGACCAGTCAAATCACCAATAACTTCTTGCTGGATTTTCGCATCGGTTGGAACAAAATTGTCTTCCCGCTGAGTTACCAGCACGGCTCTACCGGGCTCAATCTGCAAGACATCGGAACCTCGACCGAATCGGGCGCGGCCCCTTATGAATTTATAAACCCGGCGTGGGTGCTCAAATGGTCTGCAAGCGGTTCTTGGTACAAAGCCAATTGGGCTGGCGCGCACAATTTCCAATTTGGGTTTGAATGGGGCGACAGCTACAACTCCTACATCTATAAAGTGAATCAAGGGATCAACGCTCTCTTCAATAGTCCGCAGGTCTCCTTCACCGCACCCTTCCAAGTCATGGCTTACAACACCCCGACGACTCAGAAAAACTACTTTCGCGATACCAGCTTCTACCTGCAGGACACTTGGAAGCTGAACCCCCGCTTCACGCTGAATCTGGGGATGCGATACGACCGGTTCACTACCTATTACCCGGCGCAAAAGACCGATCCCAACCTGACCTTCCCGCAACTCTTCCAGGTTACGAGCTTCCCGGGGTCAGGAGACCTGGTGGATTGGAACACCGTCTCGCCGCGCATCGGAGTGGCATTCGATCCCACCGGCAAGGGAGACTCGGTGCTGCGTTTTGCTTACGGCATCTATTACATCATGCAAGGAACCGGGCTCGCTGAGACGGCGAATCCCGTCGGGCTGGTCACGCTATCGTTTCCGTGGAACGACTCGAACCACGATAACATCCCGCAACTGAACGAATGGCTGCCCACCGGGGCGACGCCCGTGGCCTCGTCTGGTGCAGCACAGATCAATCGCAACATGAGCCGCCCTTATTCGGAGGAAATCAGCGCCGGGTATGAAAAGCAGCTGTGGCGGGACCTGCGCGTCGGAGCAACCTACTACTACCGAACCAAGAAAAACCTGTTTGGAATTGAGAACGCTGCGGTTCAGAAGTCGGACTACGTTCCCATCACCTCGCTCAACGGCAGCCCGATCATGAATCCGATCACAAACCAGCCGATGACTCTGTTTAGTTTTCAACCCGCCGATACAACCAAGTACGGAAAGTTTAATCTCCTGGTCACTAACTTTCCGCAGCTGGATGACAACTCTTACCACGCCGTCGAGTTCACCGCGGTTAAGCGTCTGTCTCATAAATGGCAAATCCTGGGTGGGTTCACCATTCAACGTCAGAAGGGCGTTTTCGGACGCGGTTTCTCGGATCAAGCCACCGGGGACAACTTCACCGACCCAAACAATGACATCAACCGAAACAACAACTACCTGAATCTCGATGCAACCTATGTCTTCAAAGTCGACAGCACCTATGAGCTACCCTGGAAATTCGCTACCAGCGTCAACTTCCAGCACTATACCGGCTTTCCCCTCCAGCCAACGGAGACTTTTTCCGTGCCAGACGGTCAAGGCGTACCGATCGCGGAGAACGTCATTCTTCAACCAGCAGGGATCCTGCGGTTGCCCAGCGTGAACCAATTGAACCTGCGATTCTCCCGTGAGTTTGTCTTCCAGGACCGCTGGCGCCTGATGCCCGTCGTCGATTTCTTCAATTTGACAAACTCGCAAACCACCATCGCGGAGGTAACTCAGTACACGCCTCCCTCCGGGGGATCCTATTTGAAGCCGGCACTGGCCATCAATCCGTTCGTGACGCGGTTTGGACTGCGCTTTACGTTTTAGCGCGGTCTAGCAGCGGCAGGATAGCTATCCGGATTTTTTGATCGGCGGGTGGCGGAGGGGCCGCCCGCCGATTCCTTTCTCTGGCAGCCTATCCGCATTTCACATAAACTCCGCTTCGCAGATACTCCGGAACCAAGGGGAGGCGCGATGTGCAGAAGGAAGCACGTACTCGGAGCATGTGTGGCCCTCGCGACGATGGCAGGCGCGAGCGGGTTCGCGGCGCAGGGCGAGAGCCGCAAGTCTGCGCTCACGATTGAGCAGCTGATCGAAATCAAGCATCCGTCGGACCCGGTATGGTCACCGGACAACAAGCATATTGCTTTTATCTGGGACCGCGCGGACATAAAGAATCTGTATGTGGCGAACTCGAATGGCAGTGGCGCGCCGCTTGCCCTCACAGCGTTTCCCGAAGGCGGAGTCGCCGACCCGTTCTGGAGCGAAGACGGCGAAAGCGTTTATTTCGTGCACGAGGGAGAGTTGTGGAAGGTTCCCTCGGCAGGAGGGCAGGCCCAACCAGCGTGGAGCAAGCCGGATCAAGGCAGCGGATTCGTGCCTTCTCCGGACGGCAAGCGCGTGGCGTTCGTACGCGGCAACCGCGCCGAAGGCCAAAGCGCGCGGCAGGGGAGCGATCTGATCGTTCGCTGGCTTTCTGATGGAGCAGAGTCCACCGTCACTCACGATGATGTGAGCATTCGCGGCATCGTGTGGTCGCCGGACGGAAACTCCGTTGCTTATACGGCCGGGTCGAAGATTGTCCATCACGACGAATCTCCGGCGTACTCCGGCGCGAAGATTATTTATCGCGTCTCGGAATACGTGCCCGGGCAAATTTACGCGCTGAAGCTGAACGGAGGAAAACCGGTGCCGATCAGTGCGCCCGGCAAATATGGAGGGCTGGCCTGGATAGACGCGAAGAGCCTGGTTTTCGATGGACAATCGAACGACTTCAAGAAATATTTCATTTACGTTGCTGATGCCGCGACCGGTTCGGCCAAAACCATTCATGAAGTCGACGAAGAAAAGTTCTGGAGCATTCCTGATTGGGGTGAAGCCGGTGCGCAGCCCTGGCCGTCACCGAACGGCAAGTGGATCGCGTTCCTCAGCGATCAGGACGGCTGGGATCATCTATATGTGATTCGATCGACGGGCGGCAATGCGTTGCAGATCACCAAGGGCAAGTTTGAAGCCTGGCGCCCGGCGTGGTCGCACGACAGCACGCGCATCGCTTTCGACGCGAACACGGAAGATCGCCCGGGCGACCGCCGGATCGGCGTCGCGACGATCGGCGACGACCCCGCCGAGCCGAAGATTGCGTACATCACTGAGGCGGCCGGAACGAACATCGAGCCGCACTGGTCGGAAGGAGACGGCAGGCTGGTCTATCAGCATACCGATGCGCACAACAGCGCGGATCTCTGCACCGTTGCGGCCCGCGAAGGCGCGCAACCGGTCCGGCTGACGGATTCCATGCCCGCGGGCATCGACCGCACGCGGTTTGTCGAGCCTCAGTTCGTCCACTACCCGGGGCCGGATGGACAGCAGGTGCCGGCCTGGCTTTTTGTGCCCAAGAATCTCGACCGCAGCAAGAAACATCCGGCGATTTTGTGGATTCACGGCGATGGCGTGAACCAGAATTACGACGGCTGGCACGTGCAACGAAACTACGCCGTGTACTACAGCATTCACCAGTATTTTCTCGAGAAAGGCTACGTGGTCCTGGCACCGGATTATCGCGGGAGCATCGGTTACGGGCGGGATTGGCGCGCCGGCGTGTACCTGGACGTGGGCGGGAAAGACGCGAAAGACGCATGGCTGGGCGGGAATTATTTGAAGAGCCTGCCGTACGTAGACGCGAACCGCATTGGGGTATGGGGTTTGAGCTACGGCGGATTTTTCACGCTTATCGCCATGACCGACCAGCCGACACTGTTCCGCGCCGGCGTGGACGTTGCGGGCGTCGTGGATTACGCGATGTATTATTCCGATCCGTATCACGGTGACTGGACGGCAAGCCGCATCGGAACTCCTGAAGAGCATCCGGAGGTTTACGCAAAGGCTTCGCCGATCTCGCATATCGACCGGCTGGAGCGGCCGTTGCTAGTATTACACGGCACTGCGGACGTCAACGTGCCGTTCCTCGAGTCGGTGTGGCTCATCGACGAAGCACTCAAGAAGCACAAGGGCAACCTGGTTTCGTTCATGATGTACCCGGGCGAGTTTCATTATTTCAGCCGCGAGCACGTGCTCGGCGATGCCTGGCATCGCGTCGAGGAATTTTTTGACACCTACCTGCGGACGCCCGCCACAACCTCCGCCGCTAGGAAAGCACACTAAGCAGAACAAATTCCTGCCATTGCTGAACGAGGCGTGCTTCTCCTACGACCGGATCACCGGGGGAAGCGACAAGACCAGTAGAAGGATCACGATAAGCGACACGAGGAATTTCATCGAGGACCCACTCCCTGCCCGTCCGCATTCCCGAGGCGACGAAGCCCAGGCGTGCTGGACCGGCTTCCTTCAAGGATGCCGGCAGTCTATGCCTCCCGACGCCAAGCGAGATACTGGACCGAAGACGCGAAACCGGGCAGCTGACCGCTCCGCTAGGAGGGCCGTCCGGAAGGCTAGTAACCGCAACTTGAAAGTGCCAGAGTTTAGGCGATGGGTCGCTCCCCGGAAGAAGAGGCTTGCCCTGCCAATATCTCGTGTCCAATCAGCCGAACGAGCCAGAGGAGTTTTCGAGCAGAGCCGCGGGGCTTGGAAGCTCGCCCCACGGCGGAATCAGCCTTGCTGTGTTGCGCTGTGAACCGACGAGGGGAACTCGTGCTCCCAGCGAGCGATGACCACGCAGGCGAGGCAGTTGCCGAGGACATTGACGGCCGTGCGGCCCATGTCCATGAGTTGATCAATCCCAAAGAGAAGAAAAAGCGGCTCCGTCGGCAGATGAAAGGAAGCGGCTGCAGCCAGGACGATCACCAAGGATGCACGCGCTACGCCGGCCGTGCCTTTGCTGCTAACCAGAAGAGTAAGCAGCATAACCGCTTGCTGGCCGATGGTGAGATGAATGTCCGCAGCCTGCGCAACAAACAGTAAAGCGAGCGACTGGTAGAGACTGGAGCCATCGAGATTGAAGCTGTAACCGGTGGGAAGGACGAAAGCGACCGTTTCACGCGGAACACCAAAAGACTCCATCTCCTCCATGGCGCGAGGGAGAGCGGCTTCGGAACTGGCGGTTGCAAAAGCGATGGTCACCGGTTCGGTGGCGGCTCGGAGAAACTTCTTCACCGGAACTCGCGAGAGCAGCGCGATGGGAAACAAAACGCAGGCGATAAAAAATACGAGTGCGAGGTACATGGTCGCGAGCAGCTTTAGGAGCGGCAAAAGTACACTCAAGCCGAGATGGCCGACGGTATAGGCGACGGCCCCAAAGACGCCGACCGGCGCAGCGTACATGACGATGTTGGTGAACTTGAACATGGTTTCCGAGAGGCTTTCCGCCAGCGACAGCAGGGGACGCCGTTTTGCTTCGGCAACCAGGATGAGCGCCATGGCGAAGAGGATGCTGAAAACGACGACCTGCAGCACCTGGCCCTCGGCGACGGATTTGGCGATGTTTTCGGGGAAGATGTCGGTGATGAGTTGCGCCGCGGTGTGTGGAGCGGCGTTGAGCGATTCGGCGGCAGCCGACGGCGGAAGGCGCACGCCCTCACCGGCGCGGCTGATACTAATGGCCGCCCAACCGATGACGAGCGCAATGGTCGAAACCACTTCAAAGTAAACAAGCGATTTGGCGCCGAGGCGGCCGACTTTTTTCAGGTCGGCGTGGCCCGCGATGCCCACGACCAAGGTGCCGAACAGCAGCGGTGCGATGATGACCTTGATGAGGCGCAGAAAAATCGTGCCAAGAAACTGTAACTTTGCAGCCGTGCCAGCCGCGTCATGGCCGAATTCCGCGCCGGCGAACAGACCGACCAGAATCCACGCGGTCAGCGAGCGCCGATAGGTTGCATAAGCCGCAGCGAGAACCAGGGCGAGCCAGCGCAGCGCCAAGGCGGCAACTGCGGGTACGAGCGCGATCGGGGTGCCGGCAAAGAGCGAAGCCAGGATGGCCACCGTTGCCGAAACGATGGCCAGTACGAGAAGTTTGTTTTTCATGGGAACGGCGTCAGCGGATTCATGCGAGGCGAAACTTAGACGGGTTCGGCTGAAGTGTCAACGCGTTTCTATTCGGAATGTTTCTATTCGGAGGCGCCGAGCGGCAGGAAGTATTGGGTACCTTTGACGGGATCCTGGAGCCGCCTCAGAAGCTGCTGCAAGTCGTCGCTGCGCTCGACGAAATCGATCTCCGAGGTGTTGATTACCAGGAGGTCCGAAGCGGAATAGCGGAAAAAGAAGTGCTCGTAAGCGCGCGCGACCTCCTCGATGTATTCGAGCGAGATTTGCGACTCCTCGCGCGAAGCCCTTTTTGCGATGCGGGCGCGCAAGACTTCCGGTTTGGCTTGCAGGTAAATGACCAGGTCGGGAGCGGGGAGATCGGCGGAAAGAAGCTCGTAGTAGCGCTCGTAGAGCTTGAGTTCCTGGTCGTCGAGATTGAGATTGGCGAAAATGCGATCTTTTTCGAGGAGAAAGTCGGAGAGGATGAGGCCAGGCGCTTCGACGGCCAGGCCTTCGCGAAGATGCTTTTGCCGCTCGATGAGAAAATACATCTGGGCGCGGAATGCGGCTCCTGGCTTCGCTTTGTAGAAATCGGCGAGAAACGGATTGTCTTCGCAATCGTAAATGCGGCGCGCGTGGAGGCGTTCGGCAAGGATGCGTGCGAGGGTGGTCTTGCCGACGCGCAGGGGACCTTCGATGGCGATGAAGCGCGGAGGCTGAGGGCTGCGCTGAGGAACGAGCGCGCGCTTGGCGGCCAAGGAGTCGTTGCCTGGCATCGTTGAGCGTGACTCCGACGCGGCCGGAGCCAGCGCCGCGAATTATAGCAGAGTTGCCATAGGTGCGAACTCGGGAGCGGGCACGGCGTCAGCGCCATGTGCGGCCCATGGCGCCTGCGCGGAGCCAAGGCCGTGTTGAGCAGGCTCATACCGCAAATGTGAAAATGTTTTCACAAAAATGGCTTAGTACTCTCGTTACATGGTTTTTCAACGCGGGGCTTCGAGTTTCGGTACTAGTACTTAAATAGGACTAAAGGACCAGTGTTTGGTGCCTTTGTGGCCGATATGGTGGGCTCATTGCGAGTGGGGCTGGACTTGCAAGTCCACTGGCAAACTGAGGTGGTGAATGGTCCTTGCAGCGCTCCTTTGGGTTTGCGCCCATCCGCAGACCGACGACGCGGCTAAGCTTGCGGCAGCTTGGAAAGCGAATGCCGAGCGGCAAACCCTTGCTGTCACGCCTTTGGACAACAGCTCAAAAGATTCGATCGTTAATGCAGCCTCGCCTTCCGCGCCGGAGCCGAAGGTAAAGTCCGAAACTGAACCGACGGCGCTGCGTTCGTCAACGGAACCCTTTCAGCCTGTGCGAGCAAAGGCAGGACGGCTAGGCGAAACCTCGAGGCAGCGGAAGATGTGGTACGGACTGATGACCGCAGGGCACGCGGCAGCCGGATTTGACGCCTGGACCACACGCCGCGCCATTTCCGGCGGATACGGCCGGGAGGCCAATCCATTTCTGAAACCGTTCGCCAATTCCAATGCGATTTATGCCGCCATCCAGGTGAGCCCGACGGTCATGGATTTCTTGGGCAAGCGACTGATGGTCAGCCAGAACCCCTGGATCCGGAAGGTCTGGTGGCTTCCTCAAACGGCGGGAGCAAGCTTGTCGTTGCTGGCTGGCCGGCACAACCTGGGCGTGGTGCCCTAGAAAGAGTTGGAGGCAAACCAAGAAAAGAGTTCCCTCGAAGGCCCTAAATTCCCTCAACCCCCAACGAAAAGCGTCTCGGCGCCCCTCCCGCCGGGACGCTTTTGCTTTTGGCATCGGTTGGCCTGCTGCCAGAGGAAATCCGCAACTGGGGCGGAAATGAAAAAGGGGAGAGCTCTTGCTCTCCCCTTTTGATTCTGCAGCTTCGAACTAGAAGTTGAAACGCAAACCAAGCTGAACCCAACGGCTGCTTGCATTTCGATTGGCCGGGGTCAAGGACTGTGACACCACGCCGAACGTGGGAAGGTTGGTGAGGTCCAGGGTTGGGTCTTGGAAGTTGACGTGATTGAACGCGTTGAATAGAGCAGCCGAAAACTCAAAGCTGTAACGCTCGTGGATTTTGGTCTCTTTTCCGATGCGAAGATCGAAGTTCCAAAGACCAAAACCGCGAAGAGGTCGGCTCCGGCCGGTTCTGCCGTCGGAAGCTAGCAGGATGGGCCGGAAATCCTTGAGAACCGCAGAGGGATCTTTGAAGTAATCAAGCCCCGTTCCGTTCAGAGTCGTTCCCGGGGGATAAAGCGACTGGCAGCCGGGGCCGTCAGCGGTTGAGCCCGGATTGCCCGGTCCAGCGCACGGTAATGAGTTCAGTCCGCCGCCGATGGAGCTGGGATTCCTCAACGGAATGGCGGCTTGTGCGAAGCCGAAGATCAGCCCGCCACCCAAAGAACTTCCGGATTGGCCTTGGACCACCGTTAGAGGAGCGCCGCTATTCGCCCGGAAAATGCCAGAAGTGAACCAGCCACCGATGATTTTGTTTAACGACTCGTGGTTTGAGCTGCCCAGCCGATGTCCACCTCCGAAGGGAAGATCGTAGTTGTAAGTCAGATTGAAAACATGCGTCCGGTCGAAAAACGAAGGACCATACTCGTACGCGGGATTGAAGCTGGAAGCAAAGTAACTGGCGGAGTTCTGCACTGTTCCGATCTGGTCCAACGACTTGGAGTAGGTGTAGTTAAGATCGAACTGCACACCGTGCCAACCTCGATTGTGTAACGCCAGGAAAGCCGCGTTGTAGTTCGAGAAGTCGCGATGCGTGCGGACGAACATGTCGAGAATATTTAGGTTGTTAAAAGTTGGCAGGCCGGCTCCGAGCCCCCTTACTATATCCATAATCAAAAACAGATCGGAGACGTTGAAGCTGGTGAAGTCCCCGGCGTCACCCTCAGCCAGGCAGCTCGTCGAGCTCGTGGCCGAAACTCCGAGTACTCCGTTGCACGCAGCAAGCGGAATGAGATTTTCAAACCAGGGCTGAGGCGTAATCGTCTGTTTATTGAGGACCTGGGCGCTCAGGGCGTCGTATGCTTGGGCAAAAGTCTGTCCAGAAACCTTATCTTTGAACATGATCGGTGACGAATTGAAGTTAACATTGTTTAGCAGGTCCCGCGCGAAGCGACCGATGTACCCCATTTCTAGCAACATGTTGCCGCGCATCTCTCGCTGAATGGTAAAGTCCACCATGTGGCTGCGACCTACCTTGAAGTCGGGGTCGTTGGCAAAGCTTAGGGTTTCGGCCAAAAACCCCTGCGGGACCACGGGTATGGCTTGCTTGCCAAGCGGGGCAGGGGTCGGGATTGCACCATCCACGCCCACGCGAAAGATCGAGGCGCCTGCAGTTTTATTGACGGCACAATTGGCCCCCGGCGTGGCGCTCGCCGCGCATCCTGGCGCCGCGACAGTGAGAGTCTGAGCGAATCCGACGCCGAGCATCGGGATAATGACGCTGCCGACCGTGTTGATGCGGTCGTAGGCTATGCCGTAACCGGAACGGACAACGGTCTTGCGGTCTCCGAAGAGGTGCCCGAGGAAACCACGCTGGTAGGAAGGGTTCCAAGCAATCGAAAAACGAGGCGCAAAATCCCCGTAATCCACATTCATCACGTTGTTGCGGCCAGAGCTCCGAATCGGCAGGTATCCGATGGTTGGGTCATAAAAATTCCCCGCGGCCGCGGCTGCCGCTTTTGCATTCAGATAATCCTTGGCGGTAAAGATCTGGTTTCCGCTGCCGGCGTCAACCATGAATGTTTGTTTCCCGTCCCTCTCTTGAGGCGTGGTTTGCCACCCGTAGGAAAGGCCATAGGTCAACGTCAGCGAAGGTTTCATGCGCCAGGTATCCTGATAAAAGAAGTTATAGGCGCGCAGGGTGGTGCGAGCGATCAAGGTTGAGCCAAAAGGCAGCGGGTTGAGGTTCCCGTCGCTGGCGGTCAGGATGCCCACGTTGTCGACCAATCCCAGGGAGGCAGCATACAGGCGATCCCACTTGGTTACCTCAGAAGCTGCAATACCCGGCGGCCGGTTGGCGGTGGGAATCGCAAAGTTATGATCTCCGTCGATAGCGGCTACTAGCGAATTCAATGAACCAATAACCTTATCGTCTCGGTCGTGAATTGTAGGCAACCAACGCATTTCTCCTCCACCCACGATGGTGTGCTTGCCCTTGGTCCAGGTCAAAAAATCGCCATATTGTTTGTTGCTATCGTAGATCGCCTGGTGGCGCGCGCGCTGCGTATCAACGTCGACCACGGTATCCAAGAAACCCGAGCCAGTAGCAAGGCCGGGAGCCAGCGCAATGTAGCCGGTCTGAGACGCGCTGGAAGCGGTGCCGGGCAGTTTTAGCTCCGCGGCTGAAGAGCTTGGGCGGATGACTGTAAAGTCCTGTCGGCTGCGTACCCAACCGCCGCGGAAGGTGTTGAGCAGGTTCGGGCGCAACTGCCAATCGAGACCGGAGATGATGGAATCACCCCGGAGATTGGAATCGCTCGGATTTGTTGGCGCACTGCCCCTCAGGTCGATTTGCCCGCCGTTGGGTGTGAGACTCCGAAAATAGGAATATCGTCCGAAGAAATGCACCTTGTTGGTGAAGGCGTGGTCGAGCTTGAAGGACACCGCATCGTTCTTTGTTGGAGCAGGGACGTTTCCGCGGAGCCCCAGGATGTTCACGCCATCCGCACCCGGGACCGTGTTGTCGTTTCCCGTAGGCATAAGATTCCAAACGGCTTGTACCGTGGGGCTGATACCAATGCCTCGTGGGTCACATGGAAGATTGCCGCCCGACCCGCAGGCTGTCGAGTTTGCCAAGTTGTATTGCACGCCCCCAAAGGTCAGGATGCCCTGCTTCAACGTTGCGCTTGGCACCAGCCGCGTGAATTCCAGCGACTGGAAGAAGCGTCGGACTTCGTAGTTTCCAAAGAAAAATGTCTTGTCGTGCCTGAGAGGTCCACCGATGCTAAGGCCTCCGCGGTTATCTCGCTGTTCCGGCCTCGGGGTGAAAGTTGTTTTGACCTTGTCCGTCACCGGGTCGATGACGGGGGTGTGATTGTTCTCCCAAGTGTTGGCATTCAGGTCGTCGTTTTGGTGAAACCAATAGGCCGAGCCATGGTAGCTGTTCGTGCCGCTCTGGCTTATGAGCGTGATCTGACCGCCCGAAGAACGGCCGAACGTGGCGTTGGCGTTGGTCACGCCGACGCGAAATTCATCCATGGTCTCAACCGCAGCAGGAATGATGGGAGCTTCATTTGCACCGCCCGCGATCACGTTGTCGGTGATATCGATTCCATCCAATGTTGTCGTGTTTTGGTCGCTTCGCGCACCCGCAATGGTGCCGCCATTATTCCCGAAGCCGGTGGCATCATACGGAGTGGAGCCTGGTTGCAGGGTGAGCAGTTCGGTTGCATCACGGTTCAAAGTAGGCAGCCTGCTGAGCATCTGCCCGCCGACGACACCTCCCACGACGGCGTCAGCCGTCTCCAACTCCGCTTGGACTCCGGCGGAAACCTCAATGGTTTCAGCCGAAGAACGGATTTCCAACTTCACGTCCACCGTATAGCTTTTGTTCACGTCCACTACGAGATTGGCTACCACAAAGTTGGCAAAACCAGCCTTGGAAATTGCGACTTTGTATGTGCCCGGGGCAGTCCCGGGGAAGCTGAACTGACCGGCGGAGTTCGTTGCCGTTTCCTTAGACTCATTCGTCGCGATGTTCGTGATCAGCGCCTTGGCGTTCGGAACGACTGCTCCGCCGGGGTCGGTTACTGTTCCTAGTACGAGCGCTGTGTTAGACGTTTGCCCCCAGGCTGGCGCATTCCACAGGAACGCGGCCAGCAGGGCCAACGCGATGGCAAGACTCTTGAAGATTTTCATGACGCCTCCACCCGCAAAAACTATAAGAGTTGGCGAGAAGAACCGAAGTTCTGACCGCCTCTGAAAACGCAAGTCTGTCTCAAGCAAACACACCGCGAAGCTCCTGCGGCACAGACGACACTGATTCGCCTGCGACACACACCCGCACTAGACATAGGAATAGACTTGCAGCCAGGGAGCGACAGTGCCTTTTGGCTCACTCGCAGACCCACTCGCACAAACTGTGGGTGTGCAAATACACCGACTCGCGGACCGCTGTCAACAACTAATTTGCTCGATCCAAAAAATGGAAACGTTTGTTGGCGTGGCGAAAGGGATACGAAAGCGCTTCTAGAGGAACCTCAAGCTGCAAGCGCAACAGGGGCCGAGACTTGCAGGACAACGTTGCTGCCAAAGGCAAGTGCCGCGTGAAACATGTGTTTCAGCGCGAGTTTCAAGCGGAAAAGGGGTGGCGCGGTTCTTCCGGCCACCCCTCGACGCAAACTTCCCGAAGGGAACGCCTACTTCCCCACGACCACAATGACGAACGAATCGGGCTTCATTTTGCCGCGGCGTTCTCCGGGGGCCGGCGGATCAAAATCCGCCGCAGGCATGAAGATCTTGTGCGTCTTCAAATCCAGGCCCATGGTACGCGCGCTCGGCTTGGTTGGCACGTTTTCGACGACCGTGTATTTATCCGGCGAATCTTGATGGACGACCGTGAGCACGCCTTCGCCGCAGGAAGCGAAGAAAGCGTTCGACGCCGGGTC
>Ga0310917_10000328_pt1 | contig 20967 bp, 18 predicted proteins | sample GREbulkMGLF178_FD_203531 | JGI IMG/M metagenome (GOLD analysis project Ga0310917, IMG submission 203531) | Lab enrichment of tropical soil microbial communities from Luquillo Experimental Forest, Puerto Rico - GRE.bulkMG.LF178 | ecosystem: Environmental > Terrestrial > Soil > Tropical forest >... | reverse complement strand
CAACCCGGCGGTCGAGCCAGGGGAGACCGGCAAGGGCCGCATCGGCGGCACCGCTGATCGAAAGCGCCGTCATCCTCGCGCAGCACGGCACTACTCCAGCCGCCACAGCGAGCTCTGCAAAAATCGCGGCCGTTCGCGGCGAGAAGAATAAAGCGAAATCGATCGCGCCCCCACGCAGAGCGTCAATAGTGGTCGGACTTAGCGCCTTCATCGGCTGCGCCTCGTACAGGACATGCCTTTCGACCCGAAAGCCTCGCTCGCCCAACGCCCCGACAAGATCACCGGCGACGACGCTGCCGGCGACGTGCAGCAGAGACCCGCTTTGCGGCCGGAGCCGAGCCGCCGCCAGGCGGGCAAGGTCGTTGACGTCGCCGCCGGCGCTCTCGACCGCTGTGAAGCCTTCGGAGCGGGCACGTGCGGCTGTCGCATCGCCGACCGCCAACAGCAGCATCTCCCGCTCTTTGCTCGTCCGGGCCAAAGCACGGACACCATTGGCGCTGGTGCACAGGATTGCCTGCACCCCCGCCAGGTCGAGCGCTGCCGGCGTATGGTAATGAACCTGCATTAGCGGCTCGACAACTGCCTCGATACCGCGCGCCGTCAACGCCGCGGCAAGCGCCTCTGCTTCTTCCCGAGGGCGCGTGACGAGCGCCCGCAAGCCCTGCTGCGCCATGCGAGACCGTCTACGATCATCGAGCCTGAAATCGGACTGGGCCGCCTGCTCGATTTAGTCGAGAATGCTGTCGAAACTCGTCCGATTGCAACCGCTCGCCCAAGAAGGAGATGCCAATGTCGCTCACCCGGGACCTCGGCCGGTTCGTCGCGGACGCCGCTTTCGCGCGGCTTCCCGCCAAAGCCATCGATGTCGCACGGATCGGTTTCATCGATTGCATTGCGACTATGATCGCCGGCGCCCGCGATCCGGCGCCGCAGCTGTTGCGCCGGGCGCTGCAGCCGACAGGTGGCGAGGCCTCCCTGTACTTCAGCGGCGAAAGGGCCACGGCGCCCGAAGCGGCGTGGATCAACGGCACCGCGGGGCATGCCCTCGACTACGACGATGTCGCTTCCTTGCGCGGCCATCCGAGCACCGTGCTGGTCCCGGCGATCATCGCTGAAGGCGAGGCCCTCGGCGCCTCCGGTCGCGATATGCTCGCGGCCTATGTCGCGGGATACGAGACGTGGGCGGAACTCGCCTGGCGCGATCCCGGCCACCACCATCGCAAGGGATGGCATCCGACCGGCATCTTCGGACCAATCGGCGCGGCCGCTGCGTGCGCATCGTTGCGGCGCCTCGATGCGCCGCGGACGGCCCACGCGCTGGCGCTGGCGGCTTCGCAGAGCAGCGGCATCATGGCCAATTTCGGCACGATGACGAAGCCGTTCCATGCCGGCCGTTCGGCGCATTCGGGCCTTTTCGCGGCGCGGCTCGCCGAGATCGGTTTCACCGCATCCCCCGACGCGCTCGAGCATCCACAAGGGTTCCTGAGTGCCGTATCCCCCGCTGGAGAAGTCGATCGGGAGACCCCGGCTCAAGGCCTTGGAGAGGAGTGGAAAATCGTCAAGTACCGGCTCGGCATCAAAAAATACCCGGCATGCTACTGCACCCACCGGGCGCTCGACGCGATGCTCGAACTGCTCGCTCGCCGGCCGCTGCGGCCCGAGGAAATCAAGAAAATCACCGTCTCACTGAGCGATACGCACGCGCTGATCTTGCGCAACCACGAGCCGCAGACTGGGTTGGAGGCGAAGTTCAGCATCGAGTTCGCTATGGCCGCGGCGGTGATCGCGCGCCGCGCCGGGCTTGGCGAGTACAACGACGGCTTTGTCCAGCGCCCCGAAGTTCAGGCGCTGATGCGAAAGGTCGGGATCGAGACCAACCGGAACTATGACCCAGAAGTTTCCGGCGCCTCCGTGTGGGACCAGGTTCGCATCGATCTCGCCGGCGGCGGCAGCGTCGAAAGCGAGAAGATGTCGCGCGCCAAAGGTCACGCCGACCGCCCGTTAAGCGAAGTCGAGCTGTTCGAAAAGTTCCGCGGATGCCTCGACGCCGGCGACGCGCGGATCGCGCCAGACGTGCTCTTTGATCGGCTCAAGCAACTTGAGAGCCTATCGGCCCGCCAGCTGACGAAAATCGGCTGACGATGAGATATGGGGCCGCGGGTCGGAGCCTGCCCCTGGTAGGGAACAGGGGGCCCGCATGGCGGGCGGGACGCCCACGGTCCTGCTTCATCGGGCTCGTTCTCGCGCTGTGCGCCGTCGCCCCGGCGCTTGCGCAAGATGCGGAGCGGCCGATGACCATCCTGCACCTCAGCCAGACCGCCGAGCGCACTGTCACGCGCGATGTGTTGCGGATCGAACTCAGGGTCGAAGCAACCGGGGCGGACGCGGAGACGGTCCAGACGGAAATCAACCGGCGCATGGCTGCGGCGCTCGACCGCGCCAAGCGCGTGCAAGGAGTGCGGGTCGAAACCGGCTTCTACAATGTTGGCGAGGAGCGGCCGCAGGGTGGACCAGTGCGCTGGCGCGGTGGGCAATCGGTGATCTTGATCGGCAAGGACTCCGATTCGATGCTGAAGCTGGCCGGCGCGCTGCAGTCGGACGGGCTGTCGACTTCTTCACTAGGCTATGAAATCGCTCCCGAGACGGTGCGAGGCGCCGAGGAGGACCTCACCTCAGAGGCACTCGCAGCGCTCGGCCACCGCGCCGCGTCGATCGCCGAACAAATGCACCTCAGCGTGCTGCGCTACCGCGATTTGCACGTCGGCAACGCCGAAACTGGCGGCTCACCAGTGCCGCGCTTCGCCGCGATGGCGGCGCCAGCTCCGGTAGCCGAGCCGGGCGAGAGCAAAATCCGCGTCACCGTCGAGGCCGAACTGCTCCTCGTTTCGCCGCGGCCGTGAGTGAGGTCATCGTTAGGCTTCCGGTCCCGCCGCTGTTGATCATTTCCGACAGCAGCCAGGCGCGCCGGCCGCTTGAAGAAATCGCGGCAGCGGCCTTCGCCGGAGGGTGCCGCTGGTTCAGCCTGCGCGAGAAGGATGTGCTGCCGGCCGAGCGCCGCGCGCTGCTCGGCAGGCTCGTCGTACTCGGCCGCCGCTGCGGAGCTACTGTTGGCATACATGAGGATATCGATGCGGCGATTCATGCCGGCGCCGACTCAGTGCATTTGCCAAGCGGCTCGAGACCGGAGACGGCGCGTACCCGGCTTCCCGGCGCGCTGATCGGCGCCTCGGCGCATTCCGCCGAGGAGGCTTCGACCCTGCTACAGGCCGGCGCCGATTACGTCACCGTCAGCCCGGTCTTCGTCAGCGCCAGCAAGCCCGGTTACGGCCCCGCACTCGGGCTCGACGGGCTGACAAGCGTCGTCGCACGGGCACCGGGTCCGGTAATCGCGCTCGGCGGGATCACGGCCGACAACGCCGGGCTGTGCCGGTCCGCCGGAGCGCACGGCATTGCGGTGATGGGCGAAGTGATGCGGGCCGCCGACCCACAAGCCGCGGTGGAAGCCATACTCAGGGCGATCAGTAAAAAATAATTGGTTAAAGGGATTGAATCGATCTCGCTCACCGTTTCCTCCGCAGAAGACAAGCATCACGGAGGTGAAGCGATGAGGAAATTCGTCCTGACGACGCTCGCCGCCTTGACGATCGGCACCGCTGCTTTTGCCCGCCCGGCTGATGCGGCGTGCTGGTGGAATGGTTTTGCTTGGCAGTGCTGGCCTCACCATTCCACATGGTGGTGGCATCACCATCATCCCTATTGGCGGCATTACGGATGGGGCTATGGCCCCTATTGGCAGGGCTATTCGTATCCTAGGTAAAGATACGGCGGGCGGATAACTTCGACTCGACCCGTGGCACCGGTTTGTTCCGACCGGCGCCACGGTATCGCCCGTAGCCTCCCTTAACTCCAAAAAGCAGGTCACCTGCACGGGGCGAACGTTCGCCCCGCGGTGATGAAGCGCGCGGCCACCTAGAGATGGTCTCGCGGTCATTAAGAGAAAGGAAATCCGATGAGGAAGACGATTTCGATTGCTGCTGGCGCGGGGCTCCTCGTACTTGCCGGATGCACGCCGAATCCAGGCGCCAATCTCACCGAAGGCGGTCTGGGCGGCGCCGCTGTCGGCTGTGGCATAGGCGCCGCGGCGACCGCGCCGCTGCTCGGCATCGGTTGCGTGCCCGGCGCCATCATCGGCGGCGCTGTGGGCGGGACAGCCGGTTTGGCGTCGACCACACCGCCGCCGGTGGCGTCGATCACGCCACCGCCGCCGCAGTATGCTTCGCCCTATCCGCCGGCGCCACCGCCGCCGCAATATGCCTCGCCCTATCCGCCGGCGCCACCGTCGATCGAATGATGACGACGACGGGCTGGCGTGAGGCCCGCCACGGCGGGCCTCAGCTAGCGGCGGCTCGCTGCCCGAGGGCTTCGGTGCCGCCGCTGGTCCCGGCGATCTTGCCTAATACGGAGCCTGAATTTAGGCCGGTGCCTTGCTGTCGAGCCGGACAATGTCGAGGCTCTGAACCAACTGCGGTTTGCTTTCCTCCAGGGAGCTTGAGCGCACCGACGAGGCGGCGCAAATCCTCCGGTCTGCTCCTGATCGGTGAAGCGAGCAGCGGCGGACACTGATCACATTCGAAAAGCGGACCAAACACCCACCGGCCACGGCCGCGGAAGACCGCGCTTCCACCTGAGCAGATCGGAGAGTATCGTTCGGGTTGCGTTCCATTCCGTTGCTTCGGTGAACGCATCACAGAGAGGTGGAAGCATAACTAAAGAAAACCTGGCTCGTCCGGGGGCATTAGCGACTAAATTCCCTGCGCTATCGGATCGTATTGCGCGCCTCGGACTGCCGAAGGCGCTGTGGCAGGGACTGGCTCTCGTCCTGGTACCTGCGGTCGTGCTCGTTGGCCTCCAGATCTACCAGATTCTCAGGACTGTTCCGGAGCTGAGGCGGAGCCAAGACCTCGTTGCCCATACCATCGAGGTGATTACGACGGCGCAATCGCTTCAACTCGCTCTCCAGGACGCCGAGCGGGGCCAGCGGGGCTTCCTGATCACCGGGGATGCCGCATATCTCGATCCGTACAGATCGGGTTTAGAGCGGGTACCCGCCATCCTATCAAAATTGAAGCAGCTGACTGCTGACAATCCCGAGCAGCAGCGCCGGTGGCCAAACCTCGAATCTCAGATCGATATCAAGCTTGCCGAGGCGAAACGCACGGTCGATGCCCGTCAAAACGACGGCTTCGACGCCGCCCGGAAGATCGTCGAGACAAATGTCGGCGCCGACAGCATGCGCGCCATCGCTCAGCTCATCGATGCTGCCATCACGGCCGAAAAGAATTTGCTGAAGGACCGGCAAGCTCTGGGCGATACCGCCGAACACGCCACCGCGATCGTCAGTCTGATCGGCGGCGCAGTTGCGTCCACACTTATGGTCCTCGGAGGCATCCTCGTCACCGGCAGTTTCCGCCGCATCTCAAGCTCGGAGGCGGCGCTGAGCGAAAGCGAGCAACGCTTTCGTCTGATGGTCTCCGGAATCGAAGACTATGCGATCTTCATGATCGACCCCGAGGGCCGGGTGATCAACTGGAACCGAGGCGCCGAGCGTATGAAGGGCTACCGTTCCGAGGAGATCGTCGGGCGTCACTTTTCCTGCTTTTACCGCAGCGAAGATATTGAGTCTGGCGTACCGGTACGTCTCCTCGAGACCGCAATTGGTAATGGAAGTGCGTCGGCAGAGGGCTGGCGAGTTCGGAAAGACGGTTCACGGTTTTGGGCTAGCGTGCTGATCACGGCGATCCGCGATGAGGGTGGCGACCTGCAGGGATTTGCCAAACTCACCCACGACCTTACCGATCGAGTGGAGGCAGAGGCTGCGCTCGTTCGAGAAAGAGAAGAACGTGAGAGCGCAGAGGAAATTCTTCGCCAGTCGCAAAAGATGGAGGCACTGGGCCAGCTCACGGGCGGCATTGCCCATGACTTCAACAATATGCTGGGTGTAATCATTGGCAACCTCGAAATCCTGCAACGGCGGTTGGAGTCCGACGATCCGAGGGTTGGCGAACGCATTGAGGCGGCGCTTCAAGGGGCCGACCGCGCTGCGGCGCTGACTCAGCAGTTGTTGGCGTTTTCTCGTCGTCAACCCCTCGAGCCGAGGTCAATAGACGTCAATCGATTGGTCTCTGGCATGTCCAATCTTCTGCACCGGACCCTGGGCGAGAGCATCGCGATCGAAACCGTTTCCGCCGCGGGTTTGTGGGCGGTCTATGCCGACGTGAACCAGCTAGAGAATGCTCTGCTGAACTTGGCGGTCAATGCGCGCGACGCGATGCCGAATGGCGGCAAGATCACGATAGAGACCGGCAATGTTCATCTCGACGAGGCCTATGCCGCGGCCCATGCCGAGGTAACGGCTGGCCAATACGTGATGGTGGCCGTCACCGATACGGGCGCCGGCATGTCCAAGGAAACGATCGATAAGGCTTTCGAGCCGTTCTTCACGACGAAGGAGGCGGGACACGGGACGGGGCTCGGCCTGTCCCAGGTTTATGGCTTCGTCAAGCAGTCGGCGGGCCACATGAAGATTTATAGTGAGCTGAATCAAGGTACGACGGTGAAGCTCTACCTGCCGCGGCTTGCCGGAGACGGCGTCGATATTCGCGATGTGACCGGCCGCCAGCCGGTCCCCGCGGAACCGCGAGCGGAGACGATCCTTGTCGTCGAAGACAACGAGCTTTTGTTGATGCCCGTCGCGGAGGTGCTGCAAGAGCAAGGTTATCGCGTGCTGACCGCGACAGACGGCGCGACCGCGTTGCACGTGCTCGAAAAGGAGCCGGATGTCCGCCTTGTGTTCACGGATGTCGGACTTCCCGGAACCCTCAACGGAAGGCAGCTCGCCGATGAGGCTCAACGGCAACATCCGGGTCTGTTAGTGCTGTTCACGACGGGATATGCGCGAAACGCCATCATCCATCAGGGCAGGCTCGACCCCGGCGTCGAGTTTATCGCCAAGCCGTTCACCTTCGCCGGCTTGATCGCCAAGATACGGGGAGTACTCGGCGAGGCAGGCTAGGCTGTCCGGCCTCGGGCTTCATCGAGCAGGCGGCAAAGCCGACTCACCAGCGATTTCTGGCGGTAAGGCTTCGCGACGAATGAACTCCCTCCCACCAGCGCGGCCGCACGGATTGCCTCGCCGTGCCCGGAGGTCAGCAACACGGGGACGCCCCGGTGATGTCGGTGGACCCATCGGGCAAGCTTGAACCCATCCATGGTGCCTGCGGCCAGCCGGACATCGCTGAAGACGAGGTCTACCGACTCCCCGGCGGCAAACGCAGCCAGGGCTTCCCCGGCGTTCGCCGCCTCGACGACGGTAAAGCCTGAAAGCCGAAGATATTCGGCAGTGGTCTCGCGCAATAAAGTTTCGTCCTCGACCAGCAAGACAACCGGCCGGTACGTTTTGTTGTTCCTCCTGGCCTCGTTCGCGCTCGTTACCATGATAATGATACGCCGGCCCGGTTCGATGGTTCCGAGACGCGCGCTTCGCGCTCTGCAGCCGGGGTAAGGCTCTCATCATTGCCGGCAAGAGAGGCATGTTACTAAGGGAAGGGCGCGTCTGCTGATTTCGCAGGTTTACTGGGGCTATCGCCGGCAGTATCGCTTCAGCGATTTCTAGAGCACTCTCTGTCGATCAAGCGACTCTGTAGAAGGTGCTGCCTGGGTTGGCGCGGCGACTGTTTGGGCGCTCCATCGTCGTCCCTCTCACATCCATCAGCCTGCGCAGCGTCTCGCGCCCACGCGACAAGCGCGAACGCACAGTGCCGATCGGGATGTTGAGAATCGTCGCTACCTCCTCGTAACTCATCCCTTCGAGACCGACAAGCAGAATCACCTGTCGCTGCTCCGCGGCGAGCGTGGCGAGCGCCCGCTCCAGGTCACGGATCTGCAGTGCGCTGGTGGGATCGCAAGCAACGGTCAGAGGCGGGGTAACTTCTTCCGCTGGGATCTTGGTCTCTTCGCGTATGGAGTGGCGGATGTCATTAATGTTTTGGTTGTGCAGGATCGTGAACAGCCAAGCGCGCAGATTGGTTTCCGGTTGCCAAAGATGCTGCTTGGCGATGGCGCGGACCAGGCAATCCTGCACAAGGTCATCGGCCCGCACTGGGTCGCGCGTCAGTGCTCGGGCATAGCGCCGCAGCCGTGGGATTTCGCTCTCGAGCAGCTTAGTAAATTCGCTCATCGATACCACATTCGCGGTTCCAGCCTCAGCTAGCCGAGGCCGCTCGATCAGCTCAAAATAAGCTCGCGCTGTAACCCCTTGATGAAACTACATGGCTTCCCAGTGACATGTTGTCATTTTTTGTAAAATTTATGACTGCCAGGCTACTCGAAAGGCGTCTGCATAAACGGAACGTTACGAAAGCACCGAGACCGCGCGGCAATTGACCGGCTCTACCGCACAGTCAGCTGGATTGGCAAGGCTTGGCGGTACCGCAACCACCATCATAGACATGCCTGGGGCTACGGCCCCTATTGGCACCACGCCCGGTATCTCTGATTGGCGCCGGTGCCTACGCGGCGCCGTACGCAGCTTTTTCAGCCCTTGAGCGCAGCGGTGCCGGCACTGCTGCCGGCGATCTTGCCAAACACCGAACCCGAGACGAGGCCAGTGCCCCCGGGGTAGTTGAAGTAGAACAACCCGCCGACCAGCTCGCCGGCGGCATAGAGGCCTGGGATCGGCTTTTGCGCGGTGTCGAGGACCCTTCCGTCAGTGTCGATACGCAACCCGCCGAACGTGAAAGTGACGCCGCAGGTCGTGCAATAGGCCTCAAACGGCGGCTTCTCGATTGCCATCGCCCAGTTGGTCTTGGGCGGATCGATACCCGCGGTGCCGCGGCCGTCCCTAACCGTCGGATTGTACGGCACGTCCTTCCGCACCGCCGCGTTGAATGCCTTCACGGTCTCGATGAAGCGCGGCTTATCGACCGGCGCGTATTCGGCCATCTTGTCAGCCAGCCCTTCGATCATGTCGGCCGTCACCTTGGTGACCTGGCGGATGCGGTATTCGTCGCGCTGCAAATGCACCGTCTGCTGGTCGAAAATCTGCCACGCGAATTGGTGCGGCTGCTCGAGAATGAGGCGGCCGTATTTCGCGTAAGTGTAGTTGCGGAAATCGGCGCCCTCGTCGCAGAAGCGCACGCCGTCAGCATTGACCATGATCGCAAACGGGTAGCTGTGCTTCTGGAAATTGTCGCCGACCGCGAGGTCGCCGAACTCGGGCGCGTTGTAGTCCCAGCCGACCGCGTGGCAGCCCGACCAGTTGCCGTAGGGCATCGCGCCGATGTCGAGAGCCATCTTGATGCCGGCGCCGGTGTTGAACCGGGTGCCGCGCACTTTCGCAAGATCCCAGCCGGGGCCGAGATAACGCGTGCGCATCTCGGCATTGGCCTCGAACCCGCCGCAGGCGAGCACGACGGCCTTGGCCGGAATGCGGGTGGTCTTGCCGTCGACCTTGGCAACAACGCCGTGCACGCCGTCGTCGTCGGCGATCAGCGCCTCGCCGTGCGCCTCATAGACGACCTGGATCTGGCGCTCCTCGGCGGCCTTGAAGAGGCCCTCGACGAGCCCCGGACCGCCGCCCCAGGCTTCGAGCGCGAGCCCGCCCCAGAACACGAACTTGCCCTCATGCTTGAAGGCCTGGCGCGAGTACATCGGCGCGAAGCGGATGCTCTGGCGGCGCATCCATAAGAGCGTTTCCTGACTCTTCGTGATGAGCAGCTCGGCCATGTCGGGGTTGCTGCGATAATCGGTCAGGCGGCCGAGATCGTCGTAATACTGGTCGGTCGTATAGGTCCCGAAATCGCTGGTTGCGAGCTCGGTTTCGCTGAGGTCGCAGAGCTTCAACAGGTCCTCGACCCCGTTATAGACAAAACGAAGCGCCCCCGCGGTATAGCGGCTGTTGCCGCCGCGCTCGTCAAAGGGAGCGGCTTCGAGAACGAGCACGCGGGCGCCCTGCTCGCGGGCGGCCAGCGCGGCGCACATGCCGGCATTGCCGGCGCCGACAACGACGACATCGTATTCGCCCGCGATCATCCCGTTTCCTCCGCTTCGATCTGCTGCCAAACGAGTAACGCGACGCCAACGCCAAAGGCAAGCTTTCGGACAATGCCGAGGCGCTCGTCGCTGATATCGCTGTTATTCCCGCGAAAAAACAGCGGCCCGCTGGTGCCGATCCGCGGAATTCCTCGCCTTTTGGAGATGATGGCGGCGGAATAACAGCGAAAGCAGCCGCTGTTCTTCGCTGTTACTGGCTGTAAACAGCAGCAAATGGCCGCCACAGATTGATCCATCGCCTGGCCGCCCACCGCCAGATGCAGTCGTCGGATGCTAACCGCAACTGCAACCAAAGCTTGTGCTGATAAACAGCAACTGTGCTATCTGCAGCGAATCTGCCTGCAGCGAATCTGCAGCAAATTCCCTTTCCAGTTGTACTTTCTCCGGCATCGTTGAGTTTCATAATCGACAATATACAATGACAATACGGCTATTTTATGATCATGAATTCTCGCAACGAGGTCGGGGGCGATCGGCCATCAACCTTGCCTTCACCGGCTGCAGCCCCGGGCTGCGGACACAAGAGTGAGGCCGGCGGCGAACTACGCGCTTTGCGTGACGCCGCGGCCCGGCAGCTCGAACGAAACTTGGCGCGGTGGGCGGAAGGTGAGCGCGATTGCGACGGCTCCGAGACCGATGCCGAACGAGCCGATGTAGAGCCAGAAGTAGCTGCCGGAGGTGTCATAGAGCCAGCCGCCCGCCCAGGGACCCAATGCCATGCCAAGGGTCGAGGCCATGTTGACCGCGCCGAACATCGTTCCCATGATCCGGGCGCCGAAATAGTCACGCACGAGAATGGCGTAGAGCGGCATCACCGCGCCGTAGGAAAAGCCGAACATCAGCGCGAGGCCATAGAAGCCCGCGAGATCGCGGGTGAACACGTAAAGACTTACGGAGAGGGCTTGGAGCGCGAGGCCGAAGACGATCATGCGCTTTGCGCCGATGCGATCGGCTGCGAGCCCGCCGATAACGCGGCCACTTAAAGATGCCACACCCGCCGCGCCGAAGACGGTCGCGGCGGCCATGGCTGGTACGCCGCAGTCGATCGCATAGCTCACCATATGGAAGATCGGTCCTGAATGCGCTGCGCAGCACGCGAAATACGTAAACGAGATGGCGGCGAATTGCGGTGTGCACAGCGCGCGCGCCACAGTGAACTCACGCTCGGCGGGGCTTGCGCTGGTCGCGGCGTCTCGGGCTCGCGGCCATGCCGGGGGTTTGCGCACCAACAATGCGGCAGGAATGATCAGCAGCCAGGAGAGCGCGCCCAAGGTCAACATCGCGGTACGCCAGCCATAGTCGGTGATCAGCAAGCGGGCGAAGGGCGATATCGTCGTCGAGCCAATCGCGAAGCCGGCCGAGATCAGGGCGACCGCAAGGCTGCGATGCCGGGTGAACCAGCGCACCGCCGTTGCCGTCAGCGGTGCATAAAAGCTGCCGGCCGCAACACCGATGGTCATGCCGAACAGGATCTGGAACTGGCCGACGGTGCCGGCTTGGCTCGCCGCGACGAGACCTAGGCCCAAAAGCGCGCCGCCCGCGAGAACAACCATGCGCGTGCCGAACCGGTCGGAGAGTGCTCCCCAGAAAAACGACGCCGGGCCCATGCACAGGAAGTTGAGCAGCGCCGCCGTTGAGATGCTCGTTCGCGACCAGCCGGTCGCCAGCGACATCGGCTGCAGGAAGATGCCGAGCGACATCATCGTGCCCATGCCGAGGCAGGTTATGACGATGCCGGCGCCGACAATGACCCATCCGTAAAAGATCTTCATCGCTCATCCACAAATGATGACCGGCCGATCCATTTGCCGATCAGATACGAAGTCGGGTGGTCTGATAGAATCCCGCGACATGCTCTGTGAAACTGCTCGCGAACAATATCCGATGAGTGGCCGCTCGTCGTCTGCGTTGATCGGCACCCTTGTGTGGCAACGCCCACCCCCTCAGCTACAGAGCATGGATTTCTCTGCTTTGGATCACGACGCCCTCGCGGCGGCGGCGCGCCGGCTCGAAGAAGCGAGCCTCGCCGGGCGGCTCGCGGCACTCGCCGGCAAGCCGGTGGGGCTCGTGCAACGGGCGCTGCCCACGGCCGCCTCGACCGCAATCGGCAACGCAACCAGGCGTGCCCTCGAGCGGGCGCTCGAGGTCGCCTTGTTCAGCTTGAAGAACCGGCGGCTCGGCGGCGGGCGCGCGCTTCATTCGGGGCTCGCCTGCGCCTCCGGAGCAATCGGCGGCGCCTTTGGTCTGCCGGCGTTGGCAGTCGAGCTGCCGGTCTCAACGACGATCATGCTGCGGGCAATTGCCGCGATCGCACAGCAGGAGGGCGAAGACCTTGCGGATCCCCGCACGGGGCTGGCCTGCCTCGAAGTTTTTGCGCTGAGCGGTCCGGCGGCCGGTAAGCAGGGCGTGGAGACCGATTATTTCACGGTCCGCGCGATGCTTGCTCGCGGGTTGGTCGAGGTCGCCGATTTCGCTGTCGACAAGGGTGCGATCCGCGAGGGCGCGCCGGTCTTTGTCCGCTTTCTGACGCAGATCGCGTCGCGCTTCGGGATCGTTGTGTCGCAAAAGGTCGCTGCGCAAACGATCGCGGTGCTCGGCGCTGTCGGCGGAGCGGCGGTCAACCTTGCTTTTACCGAGCATTTCCAGGACGTGGCGCGCGGGCATTTCACTGTGCGCCGGCTCGAGCGGGTCTATGGCGCCGATGTCGTGCGCACCGAATACGACCGGATCAAATCCACGCTCACTCCGCACAAGCGCATATCGCGGTGGCCAAAGTGGCGGTTGTCGATGCGGCGGCTAGCGGCTAGTGCTGATGCGTCTCTGGCGTCGGAGCAGGTTTAGAGAATGACAACCGATACGATCGCTGCCGGCCGGCTAGTGAGAAGCGGCGAGGTTCAGGCGATCGGGCTCGTCTCGGCGGCGCATTTCGTCGCCCATTTCCATATCCTCGTGCTGCCGCCGCTGTTCCCGTACCTGAAACAGCATTTCGGCGTCGGTTTTATCGAGCTCGGCTTCGCGCTGACGATCGGCTCGCTGGCTTCGGTCGCCGCGCAGCTGCCGATGGGATATCTCGCCGATCGCGTCGGCTCGCGGCGATTGCTCATCGCGGCACTGTGGCTGGGCGGGTTGGCGATCGCCTCGATCGGGCTCGTCGATTCCTACCTCTGGCTGCTCGCAGCGGCCGCTCTGATCGGCATCGCGAATGCGGTCTATCACCCGGCCGATTACGCGATCATGTCGGCGAGGATTGCCCCCGCGCGTATCGGCCGCGCTTTCTCCGTCCACACCTTTGCCGGCATGCTTGGCAGTGCAGTCGCTCCGGCGACGATGCTGGTGCTCGCCACCACCCTCGGAATGAAGTTCGCGCTGATCGCCGCCGGCGCTATTGGCGTGGTCGTCGCGGCGGTGCTGGCTTGCGCGCCCGGTTTGGAGGGAGATTTCGCACAGCGCCGGGCCGCGCCGGATCGCGCCGAGCCGCGGCGGAGTGGCCGGGGAACCGGCGTATTCAGCCCGGCAATACTGGGTCTGACCATATTCTTTGCCTTGCTCAGCCTGTCGACGAGCGGAATCAGCAATTTTTCCGTCGTCGCGCTGATGAACGCCTACGGTTTTCCGTTCTCGGCGGCAAATTTGGCGCTGACCGCGTTTCTGATGGCGAGTGCCTTCGGTGTCCTCGGAGGCGGTTTCGTCGCCGATATGACACGCCGGCACGGGGATGTCGCCGCCTTGGGCTTTGCGCTGAACGCGGCGATCATGCTGCTGATCGCCGTCTTTGGCGGCGTGCCGGCGGTGGTGATCGCGGCGATGGGCTTCGCCGGTTTTCTCTCCGGCATGATCATGCCGTCCCGCGATATGCTGGTCCGCGCGGCCGCGCCGCCCGGCGCCGTCGGGCGCGCGTTCGGGATTGTCAGCCTCGGGCTCAGCACCGGCGGCATGATCGGGCCGATGCTGTTCGGCTGGATCATGGATCAGGGCGCGCCGCGCTGGGTGTTCGGCGCCAGTGTCGTGTTCATGGTGCTGACCGTGGCGCTGGCGCTGATCGGCGACCGCTCGTCGCTCGGCCGCCGGCGGATCGCCGTTCCGACCGGCCCCTGACAAGATCTCGCCGCACCGATCAGCAGCCGAAGCGGCGGCGGCGCTGCTGAAACGAACGAATGGCGCGCAAGAAGTCGATCTTGCGGAAAGCCGGCCATGGCGCGTCAGTGAAATAAAACTCGCTGTGCGCGCTCTGCCACAGCAAAAAGCCGGAAAGGCGAATCTCGCCGCTGGTGCGGATGATCAGATCCGGATCGGGCAAGCCGGCGGTGTATAGATGCGAGGCAATCGATTCGGGGGTGATCTCCTCGATCACCTCGGCAAGTGTCGATTGCGTTGCGGCCCTGCATTTGAGCAAGCCGCGTACCGCATCGGCAATCTCCTGCCGCCCGCCATAGGCGACGGCGATGTTGAGCTCGAGCCCGTCATAGCCGGCAGTGGCGCGTTCCGCCGCACTGATCGCGGCAAGCACCGGCTCGGGCAACATCGCCAGGCAGCCGATCGCCCGCACCCGCACGCGCCGGCGGTGGATGGCCGGGTCGCACGCCAGAGCCGTCAGCTTGGCTTCGATCGAGCCCAGGATGCCGGAAACTTCGGCGGGCGGGCGTTGGAAGTTGTCGGTGGAGAAAACCCACAGCGTGACCGTCGGGATGCCGAGCTCGGCACACCAGTCGAGCACGTCGTCGAGCTTCTCCGCGCCTAAATCATAGAGCTCCCGCGGCTCGGTGATGCCAAGCGAGCGCCCGTGACGGCGATTGCCGTCGAGGATGATGCCGACATGACATGGCATCGGCCGTCGCCCGACGTCGCGGGCCAGCCGGCGGGCGTAAACGTAATAAATCAGACGAAGCATCGGCGCCAAAGAGCGTCCCCCCGCGGCGCCGGTTTCTGAGCGCGCTCGCCCGACCCCGACCGCCCGAGGAACACTGCGCCGATAATATGGCAGGCCGGTGACCAAACGATTAACCCTGAACTTGGGCGACGCCAAATTTATCACCGGCTGCCGCCGAGCGTATACGCACGTCCCTGGTTAAACCCCGCGTCGCCAGGGCACAGGCGGCTAAGGGCGGTAATGATGACCGACTTGCGGCTGGTAGCGCAGGCTGATCGCTCCGATGCCGGCCGCGACATTGAGGCCGGTGTTTCCCTCGATGCTGAGCGGCTGCAACGAGATCGTCCGATTGGAGCCGCCAACCAGCACATTGGCGCCGGCGCCGACCGTCGCACTTCCGGTGGCGCCGACGTAATTTCCCGACAATCCCCCCGGCGCGAGATTGGCGCTCGGCGCGAACACTCCCCAAAGCAGCACACCGCCTTGCGTGTAGCCGATGTCGACGCCAAATTTGTTGATCGAGCCGCCATAATGCTCGGGCCCGCCGCCCGCACGTGCAAAAGTGCAGCGCAGCGCTTTCGAGGAGCCGAAGACAAAACCCCAGCCACCGGACACATTGCAGGTCAGAGTGCCGATCTGCACGGCGCCCTGCGCGTGCGCCGACCCGCCGCTCGCCAGGATGCCGCTCGCCAAAGCCAGCGACGCAATCGCCCAACCAAGTTTCACTCCGATCCCCTCTCTTCTCATCCTGAAGCTTATTGTGCCCTGATATCAGGGCACAGCCGGCATGTGCATAGGTTATCGCCGAGCTGCGGCGATTTGAGTAGACTGGAGGCCGGCTCATCGGGAGAGAATCGCAATGCCCGAAGCGACTACTCATCAGCACAGGGCGCCGCCGCGCTTTGAGGAGCTGCTGGCACGGGCCGAAGGGCTGATCCCCATCCTGCGCGAACGCGCCCCGCTCGCTGAGGAGCTCCGCCGGATTCCGGACGAGACGATTGCCGATCTGCATTCGAGCGGGCTGTTCCGCATGCTGCAGCCCACCCGGGTCGGGGGCAGCGAGCTGCCGTTTCGCGCGCTCTTCGAGCTGACCGCGGTGATCGGTCAGGGGTGCGGCTCGACCGCCTGGGTGCTGGCCAATCTGGCCGCCCATCATTGGCTGCTCGGCATGTGGCATCCCGAAGCACAGGATGAAATCTGGGGCGAGTCGCCCGACAGTCTGATCAGTTCGGCTCTGATTTTCGCGCGCGGACGCGCCCGGCGCGCCGAAGGCGGTTATCGGCTCAGCGGCCGCTGGCCGTTTTCGAGCGGGATCGATCCTTCGGCGTGGAACATGTTCGGCGCCATCGTCAGCGACGAGGAGACCGGGCAGAGCGAGCCGCGCATGTTTCTCGTGCCGGCGAGCGACTACACCGTCATCGATACCTGGCAGGTGATCGGCCTCGCTGGCACGGGCAGCAAGGATGTCGAGGTTGCCGACGTGTTTGTGCCGGCCTATCGGACACTCGCCACCGAGCGCATCCGGGGCGGTCCCAATCGCGGCAGTGAGCTCAATCCCGGCACCCTGTACAAGCTCCCGGCGGTGAGCCTGTTCGGCTTCGCGATCGCCGGCGTCTCGCTTGGCATCGCCCGCGGCGCGATCCGTCATTTCGCCGAGACCACCCGCAGCCGCCTCAGTGCCTACACTGGGAGAAATCTGGCTGACTTCACCAATATCCAGGTCCATCTCGCCGAGGCCGCGGCGCTGGCCGATGCGGCAGAGGCAACCGTGCTGCGCGATTGCGACGAGGCAACCCGGATCACCGAGGCCGGGGTCGTCCCCAGTATCGAGCAGCGGGCACGCTACCGGCGCGACGGCGCCTTCGCCGCCACGCTCTGCACCAAGGCGGTCGACCTTCTTTTCGCGGCGACCGGCGGCACCGCAATCTATGAGAGAAACCCGATCCAGCGGGCGTTCCGCGACGCCCATGCAGCCAATGCGCATTACATGCTGAACTGGGACATCAGCGGAGCAGTCTATGGCCGGGTAGCACTCGGGCTGCCGCCCGACGCGCCGCTCTGAGGGTGCGGCTGTGATAGACGAAATCGAAGGCAGTCACGCCGCACCGGTCAAAAGCACGTCGGCCGAGGGGTTCGACTTGCGCGATTTCCGCGGCGCGCTCGGCGCCTTCGCGACCGGCGTGACGATCGTCACGGCGCGCGGCCGCGACGGCGGGCTCTATGGCATGACCGCCAATTCCTTTACCTCCGTGTCGCTCAATCCTCCGCTCGTGCTGTGGAGCGCCTCGCTCTATGCGGACAGTCTTGCTGCATTCCAAGAGGGAGCGCATTTCGTCGTCAATATCTTGGCGCACGACCAGATCGAGCTGTCGAACAAGTTCGCCCACAAGCACGAAAACAAATTCGCCGAGGTCGATCACCTCATCCCCGAATGCGGCGCACCGGTGCTGATCGGCGCCGCGGCGCATTTCGAGTGTCGCAATGAATACCGGCACTATGGCGGCGACCACATCATCTTCATCGGCCATGTCGAGCGCTACGCCTACACGAACAAGCCGACGCTGTTGTTCTGCCGTGGCAAATACATGCGCGGGGAGCCGCTGATTCCGCCTTGATTCGAATTCAATAGGCGCAACCTGAACGCTGCGGAAATCTCCGACAGTCGAGCAAAGCGATCTCTCTCTACATCCAAGGTTGTCTGTGAATAATAAAACATCCTATGGTAATAAAAAAATGTCATTAAATTGACACTAAAATGAAATTCGTCAAAATCGCGTCAAAAATGTGTTGACGACTGGCAGCCGGTTGATATTTTCCATCAAGGGACGGGCGGTCAACCTGTTCCAACTGGGGATTTAATCATGATGGGAGGACGACATGCTTGCAAAGCACAGTATCCTGCGTGCTTTACTCAAGAAATACGTTGTATCCTTGGCGTTGGCGACAGCGCCCCTGCTGATAGCGGGGAGTACGTGGGCCGCCCAGCCGGCGCCAGCCCTCCGATTGCTTAACTCTCTTCCGATCCCAGTCAGTGCCCTCAACCTCGGGACTGGCACGTTCTCTTTCGATATCAGTTTCGTCGACCAGTCGACCGGCGTCTACTACCTTGCCGACCGCAACAATTTTGCGGTCGACGTCGTGAGTGCCGAATCTATCGTTACCCAGATCTTTCCGACTAACGGCCACGCGCCGTTCGCCGGGTTTACGCCATGTGCGATACAACCCGCCGGTGCGAACGACTGCGCTGGCCCTAATGGCGTCGTAGCCGCCTTCCCGTGGCTGTTTGTGACCGATGCCCCGAGCCGCGTGCTGAGCTTCGATCTCAGGACCAACCCGCCCACCACGGTCAGCGAGTGCACTACAAAGGCCGGCGAACCAACGCGAGCGGATGAGCTGGCCTACGACCCGAAGGATGGGCTGATTCTGGCGATCAACAATGCCGCCAGTCCCCCGTTTGGGACCTTGGTCACCGTCAACCCGATGACCGGCGTTCTGACCTGCGGAACAAATATACCCTATAATGCGGCCAACGGCGTCGATGCGCGAAACGGCGCGGAACAACCTGTGTGGGATCCGGGTACTGGGAAGTTCTATAATTCGATCCCTCAGATCGGCGCGAACCCCACGGTGGGAGGGGTCATTCGGATCTCAACCACCGGCACCATAGAAGCGACCTATACGCTGTTTTTCTGCTCGCCGGCCGGTCTCGCGTTGGGCCCTAACGAGAACCTGCTCGTCGGCTGCAACACGATCTGGGCTGAGAACGGCAGCTTATGGACCAACAATGCGGACAGGAATACTGATACCGCAGCACCGCAATTAGTGATCCTTGACGCGGTAACGGGCAAGACCCTAGCCAATGTGGCGGGCGCGGGCGTCGGGGACGAGGTCTGGTTCAACGCGGGCGATAATCACTATTACGCCGCAGCATCCGGCAGCAATCTCGCCCCCAACGCGATCTTTCCGGCGCGTCCTCCGGTCGGGACGGCCATGACAGCGCCCGTCAATGTCTCGCAGGCCGCCGCTACGCTCGACGTAATCGATGCGCTAAGCCAAACGCTGGAACAACGGGTGCCAACGCTTAACGTGCCGGCGGACCCCGCAGGTTCACACCCCGCCGGGACCGCGCACTCCGTGGCTGCCTCTTCCGGGACAAACCATGTGTTTGTACCCATCGCAGCGAACAATGCGGTTTTCAACTGCTTGACCGGGTGCGTTACGATCTACGGAAGAGACGATCCGGCACCAGATCAGACAACACCAAATAACTGAGTAAAACGGCGCACACACCCCATTGCCACAAGGCAATGGGGTGTATCTCTCCCACCAGGGCACGCTGCGCCGTTGCGGTCAGTCTTGTGCGTTGCCAGTGACTTCAGCGCCTGATGAACCTGCCGGCTTTCGACGCAGACGACGTGCAATCCAAGCCGGCTCAAGCCATGATAGAGCATCGGCGCCATCCGGCCCGCTTCGAATAGGACCCGCCGACAGGCCGGAGCTCGGGCCAGTGCGGCTGCAATGCTGGCGGGTGTCGACGGCACCTTCGCCTCGTATACAACCGTGCCGTTTCGGGTCACGACACACACGTGCGTCTCTTCCATCGAGACATCCAGCCGGCAAAATACTGCATTTCAGTCTCCTCTTCCTAAAGACGGAGCCGATTCTATCGGCCTCCGGGGAAGAGCCACCGACCATTACCCGATGTTGAAAAAGTCAGGAGGAAGATAAACAGCGAAAGATTGGTTCCTGTTATCGCCAAGTAATGTAATAAAAGGACTTGCAAAGAGGATGCTTTGATTCAAATATTGCTGCCGACAACCGAACGACCGAGTTTTTCAACAGTATCTGTTTGACAACCGCTTTCCCGTGGCTCTTTGTGACCGATGCCCCGAGCCGCGTGCTGAGCTTTGACTTGAGGCAAAACCCACTGCTGACTGTCAGTGAGGTCACAACTCTAGCCGGCGAATCCACACGCGCGGACGAGCTGGCCTACAACCCCAGGGATGGGCTGATCCTGGCGATCAACAACGCCTCGACACCGCCCTTCGCTACCCTGGTCAAGGTCGACACGACGACCGGCGCCCTCACAGTCGTAAAGAACATCTTCTTCGATACGGCGCACGGTGTTGACGCACAGAACGGCGCTGAGCAACCTGTGTGGGATCCCGGGACCAAGAAGTTCTATCTGTTCATCCCGCAACTCGGGCCGAACCCCACGCAGGGAGCAGTCATACGCATCTCGACCACCGGGACGATCGAGACGACATTTCCGATCACGTTTTGCTCACCGGCCGGTCTCGCACTGGGCCCGAATCAGGATCTGCTCGTCGGCTGCAATACGATTTGGGCTACAGATGGCAGCTTATGGACCGGGCGTGCGGACTTGAATACCAACACTGCAGTGCTCCAATCGGTGATCCTCGAAGACGGGCACGATCACAGCGAACGTGGTCGGCGCTGGTGTCGGGGACGAAGTCTGGTTCAACAAGGGCGATAATCACTATTACGCCGCCTCCTCGGGCAGCAATCTCGCCCCCAACGCTCTCTTCCCGGCGCGGACCGGCACGGCTGCCCCTCCCCTTACGGCCCAGGGTGCCGCCACTCTCGACGTGATCGACGCGTTGAGCGAAACGCTGGATCAGCGGGTGCCAACGCTTAACGTGCCGGCGAACGATGGAGTGCACCCTGCCGGGACCGCGCATTCGGTGGCCGCCTTTTCCGGAACCAACCATGTGTACGTGCCGATTGCGGCGAACAACGCCGTTCCGTTCTGTTTGACCGGGTGTATCACGATCTACGGAAGAGACGACCCGGACAGCGACTAACCCTCGAGTAAAAGCAGAAGCAAGGATTAACGCGTTCTGTGTCGCGGCCACGATTGGCCGCGACAAGTTTTTTGATCGGTAGCAAATACATCCGCCGCAGGTCGCTTCGCTACTCTCCCGTCAAGTGAAGGGCCACGCCACGCGATCATCAGCGGCAATATCGAC
>Ga0310917_10000326_pt1 | contig 20995 bp, 21 predicted proteins | sample GREbulkMGLF178_FD_203531 | JGI IMG/M metagenome (GOLD analysis project Ga0310917, IMG submission 203531) | Lab enrichment of tropical soil microbial communities from Luquillo Experimental Forest, Puerto Rico - GRE.bulkMG.LF178 | ecosystem: Environmental > Terrestrial > Soil > Tropical forest >... | reverse complement strand
TGGAGGTGAGGTGACCCGTGTCCGGTGACGAAAAGCCCGTCGGTGTAGCAGTACTCGGGTTGGGTAACGTCGGCAGCGAGGTCGTCCGCATCATCGAGGACAGCGCCGATGATCTGGCGGCCCGGGTTGGCGCCCCGTTGGTGCTGCGCGGTATTGGGGTGCGTCGCGTCGCGGCCGACCGCGGCGTGCCGGTCGGTCTGCTCACCGACGACGTCGAGGAGCTCGTCGCGCGCGAGGACGTCGACATCGTCGTCGAACTGATGGGGCCGGTGGAGCCCGCGCGCAAGGCGATCCTGGCCGCACTCGAACACGGTAAGTCCGTCGTCACGGCCAACAAGGCCTTGTTGGCCACGTCCACCGGCGAGTTGGCGCAGGCGGCCGAAAACGCTCATGTCGACCTGTATTTCGAGGCGGCGGTCGCGGGTGCCATCCCGGTGATCCGCCCGCTCACCCAGTCGCTGGCCGGCGACACGGTGCTGCGGGTGGCCGGCATCGTCAACGGCACCACCAACTACATCCTGTCCGCTATGGACAGCACCGGCGCCGACTACCACAGCGCCTTGGCCGACGCCAGCGCGCTGGGTTACGCCGAGGCCGATCCCACCGCAGACGTCGAGGGCTACGACGCCGCGGCCAAGGCCGCGATCCTGGCATCCATCGCCTTTCACACCCGGGTGCACGCCGACGACGTCTATCGCGAGGGCATCACCGAGGTCACGCCGGCCGACTTCGCCTCCGCGCGTTCCCTGGGCTGCACCATCAAGCTGCTGTCCATCTGCGAGCGCGTCACGGGAGACGATGGGCAGGAACGAGTTTCGGCCCGCGTGTACCCGGCGCTGGTGCCGCTGTCACATCCGCTCGCCACGGTCGGCGGAGCGTTCAACGCCGTGGTGGTCGAGGCCGCGGCCTCCGGGCGGCTGATGTTCTACGGCCAGGGGGCGGGCGGCGCGCCCACCGCGTCGGCGGTGACCGGCGACCTTGTTATGGCCGCCCGCAACCGGGTCCTGGGCAGCCGTGGGCCGAAGGAGTCCAGGTACGCCCAACTTCCCATCGCACCAATGGGTCTCATCTCCACCCGCTATTACGTCAGTATGAACGTGGCCGACAAGCCCGGCGTGTTGTCCTCGGTGGCAGCGGAATTCGCCAAGCGCGAGGTGAGCATCGCCGAGGTCCGTCAGGAGGGCGTCGCGGACGAGGGCGGGCGACGGGTAGGTGCCCGCATCGTGGTGGTCACCCACACTGCCACCGACGCCGCATTGTCCGAAACCGTCCGTGCGCTCGCGGATTTGGACGTCGTGCAGAGCGTGACGAGCGTGCTGCGATTGGAAGGAAACGGCCTGTGAGCGTTCCACGGACGGCCACGCACCAGCCCTGGCCGGGGGTGATCGCGGCGTATCGCGACCGCTTGCCGGTTGGCGACGACTGGACCCCGGTCACCCTGCTCGAGGGTGGTACCCCGCTGATCGCCGCAGCCCGACTCTCGGAGAAGACCGGCTGCACGGTCCATCTGAAGGTCGAGGGCCTCAACCCCACCGGTTCCTTCAAGGACCGGGGCATGACGATGGCGGTCACCGACGCCGTGGCCCGTGGCCAGCGGGCCGTGTTGTGCGCGTCGACGGGAAACACCTCGGCATCGGCGGCGGCCTATGCCGCCCGCGCCGGTATCACCTGCGCGGTGCTGATACCGCAGGGCAAGATCGCGATGGGCAAACTGGCGCAGGCGGTTATGCACGGCGCCAAGATCATCCAGATCGACGGCAATTTCGACGACTGTCTGGAACTGGCCCGCAAGATGGCGGCCGACTTCCCGACGATCTCGCTCGTCAACTCCGTCAACCCGGTGCGCATCGAGGGCCAGAAAACTGCGGCGTTCGAGATCGTCGACGCGCTGGGCGCCGCGCCGGACGTGCACTCGCTTCCGGTCGGCAACGCAGGGAACATCACCGCGTACTGGAAGGGATATACCGAGTATCGCCGCGACGGCGTGATCGACAAGCTGCCCCGCATGCTGGGCACCCAGGCGGCGGGCGCCGCGCCTCTGGTCCTCGGCGAACCTGTCAGCCACCCGGAGACCATCGCGACCGCGATCCGCATCGGCGCGCCGGCGTCGTGGACCGCCGCCGTCGAGGCCCAGCAGCAATCCAAAGGTCGCTTCCTGGCCGCCACCGATGACGAGATCCTGGCCGCATATCACCTGGTGGCCCAGTCCGAAGGCGTCTTCGTCGAACCCGCTTCCGCCGCCAGCATCGCGGGGCTGCTGAAGGCCGTTGACGACGGCTGGGTGGCGCGCGGGTCGACGGTGGTGTGCACGGTGACGGGCAATGGTCTCAAGGATCCCGACACCGCGCTGAAGGACATGCCGAGCGTGTCCGCGCTGCCCGTTGATCCGGTGCTCGTCGTCGAGAAGTTGGGCCTCGTTTAATGAGAGCCTGTTGGTGACCCGCATGCTCCCTGCCGGGCTGGTGGCGAGCGCCGTCGTGTCGGCGTCCAGCGCCAACCTCGGTCCGGGTTTCGACAGCATCGGCCTCGCGTTGAACCTTTCCGACGAGATCGTTGTGGAGACAACCGATTCCGGCTTGGTCGTGGTCGTCGAGGGTGAGGGTGCCGACCAGGTGCCGCTGGATGCCGGACATCTGGTGGTGCGCGCCGTCGAACGCGGGCTGCAAGCCGTTGGGGTCCGCGCGCCGGGCCTGGTGGTGCGCTGCCGCAATGCCATCCCGCACTCCCGGGGTCTCGGCTCCTCCGCGGCCGCCGTGGTCGGTGGCATTGCTGCAGTGAATGGCCTTGTCGCACAGACTGATTCAACGCAGCTGAGCACCGTTGCGCTGATCCAGCTGTCCTCGGAGTTCGAGGGGCATCCCGATAACGCCGCGGCCGCAGTGTTGGGCGGTGCGGTGGTGTCGTGGATTGACCGCACCGGTGATGGGCCCGACTACCGGGCGGTACCGTTGCGGCTCCATCCCGATATCCGGTTGTTCTGCGCGATTCCCGAGGAGCGTTCGTTGACCGCGGAGACCCGCGTGCTGCTGCCCGCCCAGGTCGGCCACGACGACGCCACGTTCAACGTCAGCCGTGCCGCGTTGCTGGTCGTTGCCCTCACCGAACGCCCGGATCTGCTGATGGCGGCTACCGAAGACGTGCTTCATCAACCGCACCGAGCCCCGGCGATGCCCGTCTCAGCGGAATATCTGCGGCTGTTGCGCTGTCATAACGTTTCAGCCACGCTTTCTGGGGCTGGTCCCTCGCTGATCGCACTGAGCACAGAACCCGAATTGCCCCTGGAAGCGATGGAGTATGGTGCCGCGAACGGATTTACCATCGCGAAGGTGACCGCCGGTGAAGGAGTTCGCTGGAGCCCGGGAGTCGCGGTAGCGGGGTAATCCACAGCGTGGCGGGAGGGTTTGCTTGCTTCCGGCAAGGATGCGGGTTATCCTCGGAGCCGTCCAGCAATCGCAGCATCTGCATCTGCATCCATACTGCCTTGACGCTAGGACAACACCAATTCTTCTTGTGAACGAGGTTCGCCGCTCTATCCGCCAATCCTGGCGATCCCTGTTGCAGAGTCGATGATTGGGCGCACTCGGCGATTTGGCTGAATGCAACGAACCCCCGTATGACCTGATCAGCGGGGGAAGAAAGGAAATCCGTGACTGATACGGACCTGTTCACGGCGGGCGAAAACACCGACAGCAATCAGCTGTCGAACGCCGTGACCACAGACACCCCCGACGTTAAAACCGATACCTCGGTGGGCGCACTGTCCACCATGGTGCTGCCCGAACTGCGAGCCCTGGCTAACCAGGTCGGCGTCAAGGGGACGTCGGGCATGCGCAAGACCGAACTGATCGCCGCGATAAAGGAAATCAGGGGGCAGGCCAACGGGGCTCCGGCCCCCGCAGGCCCGGAGGACAGCGGCGAATCCGGCACCGCCCCAGCCGAAGCGCCGGCCGAAGCCTCGGCCGAGGCGCCGGCCCCCCAGGGGGAACAGAACGGTTCCACCACCGAGGCGCCGCGCCGGGAACGCCGTGGTGCCTCGCGCGATGCGGGATCACCCGCTCACGCGGACGACGAGGCCGATCGCGAGGACTCGGGCACCCGGGACGGCAAAGGCGCCGGCGATGCCAAGAACACCAACACCAAAACGGACGAGCGCAAACAAGACGCTGGTAGCGACCAGAGCGGTGATCAACAGGGCTCGGGACAGCAACAGCGTGGCTCGAACCAGCAGGAAGACGACGGCGAGGGCCGTCAGGGCCGGCGGGGACGCCGGTTCCGCGACCGCGACCGCAGACGCCGGGGTGAGCGGTCGGGCGAAGGCGCGGACACCGAACTGCGCGAGGACGACGTCGTCCAGCCCGTCGCCGGCATCCTCGACGTCCTCGACAATTACGCGTTCGTCCGCACCTCCGGTTATCTGGCCGGTCCGCACGACGTCTACGTGTCGATGAACATGGTGCGCAAGAACGGCCTGCGCCGTGGCGATGCGGTGACCGGCGCGGTCCGGGTGCCCAGGGACGGCGAGCAGCCCAACCAGCGGCAGAAGTTCAACCCGCTGGTGCGCCTGGACAGCGTCAACGGTGGATCGGTCGAAGACGCCAAGAAGCGGCCCGATTTCAACAAACTGACGCCGTTGTACCCCAACCAGCGGCTGCGCCTGGAAACCACGCCGGACCGGCTGACCACGCGGGTCATCGACCTCATCATGCCGATCGGCAAGGGCCAGCGCGCGCTGATCGTCTCGCCGCCCAAGGCGGGCAAGACGACGATCCTGCAGGACATCGCCAACGCCATCACCAAGAACAACCCGGAATGCCACCTTATGGTCGTGCTCGTCGACGAGCGCCCTGAGGAGGTCACCGACATGACGCGTTCGGTCAAGGGCGAGGTCATCGCCTCCACCTTCGACCGGCCGCCGTCGGACCACACGTCGGTCGCCGAGCTGGCCATCGAGCGCGCCAAGCGGCTCGTCGAGCAGGGCAAGGACGTGGTGGTGCTGCTGGACTCGATCACCCGCTTGGGCCGCGCTTACAACAACGCGTCGCCGGCGTCGGGCCGGATCCTGTCCGGTGGTGTCGACTCCACCGCGCTCTACCCGCCCAAGCGCTTCCTGGGCGCCGCCCGCAATATCGAGGAAGGCGGATCGCTGACCATCATCGCCACCGCGATGGTCGAGACCGGATCCACGGGTGACACGGTCATCTTCGAGGAGTTCAAGGGCACCGGTAACGCCGAGCTCAAGCTGGACCGCAAGATCTCCGAACGCCGGGTCTTCCCCGCCGTCGACGTGAACCCGTCCGGCACGCGCAAGGACGAGCTCTTGCTGTCGCCCGACGAGTTCGGCATCGTGCACAAGCTGCGCCGCGTGCTGTCGGGTCTGGATCCCCACCAGGCCATCGACTTGCTGATGTCGCAGCTGCGCAAGACGAAGAACAACTACGAGTTCCTGGTGCAGGTGTCCAAGACGACGCCTGGGTCGATGGACAACGACTAAGACAACGACTAACGCGAAACTGCAACCACGCACACGACACGCCGCCCCGCAGCGACGTCGCCATGGCTTCAGTTTCGGCGCAACGGCAAGCCCTGAGCTGCCGGGAATGCGCACGCGCAGCTCGCTGTTTGGGGTGATGTAGGTTGACCTGGCATAATCGGCGGTCGACTACCCCAGGACCAACGTCAGGTTCCCGGAGTTCACGCCCGGTCCGGGCGGCAAACGATCGAAGAGGACATCATGAAAGCTGACATTCACCCCGCCTACGCGGAGACCACCGTGCACTGCGGGTGCGGGAACACCTTCCAGACCCGCAGCACCAAGCCCGGCGGCAACATCGTCGTCGAGGTCTGCTCGCAGTGCCATCCCTTCTACACCGGCAAGCAGAAGATCCTCGACAGCGGCGGCCGGGTGGCCCGCTTCGAGAAGCGCTACGGCAAGCGCAAGGCCGCGGCCGACACGGCTGAAGCGACCGACAAATAGCTGGCTTACCGACGCCCGAACTGTGCGAGCCTGCACAGGCCGGGCGTCGGTTCGCGTTCGGGGCAGGAGGTGTGACATGACGCAGCCGGTACAAACGATCGACGTGCTGCTGGCCGAACACGCCGAGCTTGAGCATCAGCTGGCGGATCCCGAGTTGCACAGCAAGCCCGACGCGGCGCGCAAAGCCGGGCGCCGGTTCGCCCGATTGGCCCCCATTGTCGCCACGCATCGCAAGCTGGTGGCCGCGCGCGACGACCTGGAGACCGCGCGCGAGCTGGCCGCCGACGACGAGTCGTTCGCCGATGAGGTGACCGAACTGGAAGAACGGGTGGCCGAATTGGACACCCAGCTCACCGACATGCTGGCGCCGCGCGACCCACATGATGCCGACGACATCGTGCTCGAGGTCAAATCCGGTGAGGGCGGTGAGGAATCGGCCTTGTTTGCCGCCGATTTGGCCAGGATGTACATCCGTTACGCCGAGCGGCATGGCTGGACCGTGACGGTGCTCGACGAAACCACCTCGGACCTGGGCGGTTACAAGGACGCGACGCTCAGCATCGCAAGCAAGGGCGACACGGCCGACGGGGTGTGGTCGCGAATGAAGTTCGAGGGCGGCGTCCACCGGGTGCAACGGGTTCCGGTGACGGAATCCCAAGGCCGCGTGCACACTTCGGCGGCGGGCGTACTCGTCTATCCCGAACCCGAGGAAGTGGGCGAGGTGCAGATCGACGAGTCGGACCTGCGCGTCGACGTGTACCGCTCGTCCGGCAAGGGCGGCCAAGGCGTCAACACCACCGACTCCGCGGTGCGGATCACGCACCTGCCCACCGGGATCGTCGTCACCTGTCAAAACGAACGGTCGCAGCTGCAGAACAAAACCCGTGCGTTGCAGGTGCTGGCGGCTCGCCTCCAGTCCATGGCCGAGGAGCAGGCGCTGGCCGACGCGTCGGCCGATCGGGCCAGCCAGATTCGCACCGTCGACCGCAGCGAACGGATTCGCACCTACAACTTCCCCGAGAACAGGATCACCGACCACCGAATCGGTTACAAGGCACACAATCTCGATCAGGTGCTCGACGGCGACCTGGACGCGTTATTCGACGCGCTGAGCACCGCCGACAAGCAGTCACGGTTGCAGCAGGCATGACCGGATTGCGGCGCGCGATCGACTCTGCTGCGGCGCAACTCGCCGAAGCGGGGATCGACTCTCCGCGTTACGACGCCGAGGCGTTGGCCGCGCACCTGGTCGGCACCGAACGCGGCCGGCTGACCTTGCTCGAACCGCCGGACGACGAGTTCTTCGGCCGTTACCGCGACATCGTCACCGCGCGCTCGCAGCGAGTGCCGTTGCAGCATCTCACCGGGACCGCGGCGTTCGGGCCGCTACTGCTGCACGTCGGTCCAGGTGTATTCATCCCGCGCCCGGAGACCGAGGCCGTTTTGGCCTGGGCCACCGCCCAACAACTCGCGGCGCGGTCCGTGATCGTCGACTTGTGCACCGGATCCGGCGCATTGGCGCTCGCGCTCGCCCAACACCGGGCCAAACTTGGACTGGAGACACGGGTTATTGGTGTTGACGACTCCGATGCGGCCCTGCGGTACGCGCGCCGCAACACCGAGGGCACCGCCGTGGAACTCATCCGCGCCGACGTCACCACACCGGGCATGCTTCCCGAGTTAGACGGACGGGTCGACCTGCTCGTAGCCAACCCGCCCTACGTTCCCGACGACGGCGTAGCTCTGGAACCCGAAGTGGCCCAACATGATCCGCCGCATGCGGTATTCGGCGGGGTGGACGGGATGGCGGTGATCGCCGCCGTCGTCCGCCTCGCGGGACGCTGGCTGCGCCCGGGTGGCCTGTTCGCCGTCGAGCACGACGACACCACGTCGTCGCAGACCGTCGCATTGGTCAAGAGCACAGGCCTTTTCGTAGACATCGAGGCCCACGAGGATTTGGCCGGCCGACCGAGATTCGTGACGGCCCGACGGGGAGAGCAGCGCCTATGACCGCGGTGTTCGGCTGTGCCGACCCCGACCAGCGTTCGGTCGGAATCGCTTCGGCGGCAGGGGCGCTCAAGGGTGGCCGGCTGGTTGTCATGCCGACGGACACCGTGTACGGCATCGGCGCCGACGCCTTCAACGGCGCCGCGGTGGCCGCGCTGCTCGCGGCCAAGGGGCGGGGTCGAGACATGCCGGTGGGCGTGCTGGTCGGCTCGTGGCACACCATCGAGGGCCTGGTCTACACAATGCCTGCCGGCGCGCGCGATCTGATCCGTGCTTTCTGGCCGGGCGCGCTGAGCCTGGTGGTGGCGCAGGCGCCGTCGTTGCAGTGGGATCTCGGCGATGCCCGGGGCACCGTGATGCTGCGGATGCCGTTGCACCCGGTTGCCATCGAACTTCTACGCGAGGTGGGCCCCATGGCCGTATCCAGTGCCAACGTCTCGGGCCGCCCGCCCGCCGTGGACGCCGACGAGGCGCGCAGCCAACTCGGCGAGCTCGTCGAGGTCTATCTCGACGCGGGCCGGTCGCAGCAGCAGGCCGCGTCCACGATCGTCGACCTGACGGGCACCGCCCCGCGCATCCTCCGGCCGGGTCCCGTGGGCGTCGAGCGGATCGCGGAGGTGCTCGGGTTAGACCCGGAAAGCCTGATCGCTTAGCCCCATTGCGGTTGGTTGGGTCTCAGGTTGGTGCAGTACGGTCTCGAGGTGTCCAGCGACGTAACCAGCCTTGCCGGTGGTCTGCTCGCCCTATCTGATCGCAGTGCCGGTGTTCCTCTGCGGGAGCTTGCGTTGGTTGGACTGACCGCGGCGATCGTCACCTACTTCGCGACCGGACCGGTTCGAGTGCTGGCCACCCGACTGGGAGCCGTCGCCTATCCGCGGGAACGCGACGTGCACGTGAAGCCAACCCCACGGATGGGCGGGCTGGCAATGTTTCTCGGCGTTATCTCGGCCATCTTCCTGGCGTCGCAGCTGCCGGCGCTCACCCGAGGGTTCGTCTATTCCAACGGTATGCCCGCGGTCATGGTGGCGGGTGCGGTGATCATGGGCATCGGTCTGATCGACGACCGTTGGGGCCTGGACGCTTTGACGAAATTCGCCGGCCAGATCACGGCGGCCAGTGTGTTGGTCACCATGGGCGTCGCCTGGAGCGTCCTATATATCCCGATTGGCGGCGTCGGCACCATCGTGTTGGACCAGGCGTCGTCGATCCTGCTCACCCTGGCGCTGACGGTGTCGATCGTGAACGCGATGAATTTCGTCGACGGGCTCGATGGACTGGCCGCGGGGTTGGGTCTGATCACCGCGATGGCGATCTGCATGTTCTCGGTTGGTCTGTTGCGCGACCACGGCGGTGATGTGCTGTTCTATCCGCCCGCAGTGATTTCGGTGGTGCTCGCGGGGGCCTGTCTGGGCTTCTTGCCGCACAACTTTCACCCGGCCAAGATCTTCATGGGCGATTCCGGCTCGATGCTGATCGGCCTGATGCTCGCCGCGGCCTCCACGACCGCAGCCGGCCCGGTCTCGCAGAGCGCGTACGGCGCTCGCGATGTGTTTGCTCTGCTGTCACCGTTCCTGCTGGTGGTGGCTGTCATGTTTGTGCCGATGCTCGACCTACTGCTGGCGGTCGTGCGCCGCACCCGTGCGGGCCGAAGCGCATTCAGCCCCGACAAGATGCACCTGCACCACAGGTTGCTGCAAATCGGGCATTCGCATCGCCGGGTCGTTTTGCTGATCTATCTATGGGTCGGCATCGTCGCGTTCGGCGCAGCGAGCACGATTTTCTTCAACCCACGCGATACCGCGGCGGTGATGCTGGGCGCGATCGTGGTTGCCGGCGTGGCGACGCTGATCCCGCTCCTCCGTCGCCGCGACGACTACTACGACGAGGGGTAGTAGTGACGTCCGCTATGTGGTACGGTGCAGCTAGAACCCCAAAAAGACACCTTGAGGGTCGCCGGCCAGCCGGCCCGTCGGGCGCTTGCGCGACGGCGCCGATTCACGACCGACAAAGGGAGCTACCCCTTGGGTAATTCCAGTGTGACGTGCGATACGCTCGGCGGGCCACCGATCGGGCGGTCGGGGGTTTGCCGCTCCACTACCCGGGATTGAGGTGCTGCAGTGACGACACCAGCGCAGGACGCGCCGTTGGTGTTTCCCTCTGTTGCTTTCCGTCCGGTTCGGCTTTTGGTGATCAGCGTTGGCATCACCGCGGTGGCAATACTCGCCGCCGGATTGTCGGGTCACCTCATGGTTGGGGTGTTTTTCGGTATCGGGTTGCTACTGGGTTTGCTCAACGCGCTCCTGGTGCAGCGTTCCGTGGCATCCATTACCGCCCGGGAACATCCGCTGAAAAGCTCGATGGCGATCAACACAGCCTCACGGCTGGCCATCATCACCATTCTCGCGCTGATCGTCGCTTACGTTTTCCGGCCGGCCGGCTTGGGCGTGGTGTTCGGCCTGGCGCTCTTCCAGGTGCTCTTGGTCGCAATGACGGCACTGCCGGTCTGGAAGAAGCTGCGCTCCGGGGAGCCGGCACCATCTTCGGGGCCGGACGCGACGGTAGAAAGGAGCGTCAGCGATGACTGAGACGATCCTGGCCGAGGCCAAAATCGAGGTCGGCGCCCATCACCACGCCACCTGGCTGGGGATGACCGTCAACACCGACACGATCCTGTCAACCGCGATCGCGGCGGTGATCGTGATCGCGTTGGCCTTCTTCCTGCGCGCCAAGGTCACCTCGACCGGCGTCCCCAGTGGAGTGCAGTTGTTCTGGGAGGCGATCACCGTTCAGATGCGCGGGCAGATCGAGAGCGCCATCGGCATGCGGATCGCGCCGTTCGTCCTGCCGCTCGCGGTCACGATCTTCGTGTTCATCCTGATCTCGAACTGGCTGTCCGTCCTTCCGCTGCAATACACAGAGCACGGACACACCGTCGAGCTACTCACGCCGGCTGCGGGGGACATCAACTACGTGCTGGCGCTGGCCCTTTTCGTGTTCGTCTGCTACCACGGGGCCGGGATCTGGCGTCGTGGCGTCATCGGACACCCGATCAAGCTGCTCAAGGGTCACGTGGCGTTCTTGGCGCCGATCAACCTGGTCGAAGAACTCGCCAAGCCGATCTCGTTGTCCCTCCGTCTTTTTGGCAACATCTTCGCCGGCGGCATCCTGGTTTCCTTGATCGCGCTATTTCCCGCGTGGATCATGTGGGCGCCCAACGCCATTTGGAAATCGTTCGATTTGTTCGTCGGTGCTATTCAGGCCTTCATATTCTCCATCCTGACCATCTTGTATTTCAGCCAAGCAATGGAGCTGGATGAGGATCATGGCTAGAACCGCGACGAACTTGCCCGACCTACGCACCACCACAGGAACCTGGTAGACCGCTACCGGACAAAGGAGGATATGCAATGGATGCCACGATCGCACAGGGTGCCCTCATCGGCGGTGGCCTGATCATGGCCGGCGGCGCGATCGGTGCCGGCATCGGTGACGGAATTGCGGGTAACGCGCTGGTTTCGGGCATCGCCCGGCAACCCGAGGCGCAGGGCCGGTTGTTCACACCGTTCTTCATCACCGTCGGTCTGGTTGAGGCGGCCTACTTCATCAACCTCGCGTTCATGGCGTTGTTCGTCTTCGCCACCCCGGTCTCCTAATTCGTTGTGATGGGTGACGCGAGCGCCACTGCTCTCGCCGCGAGCCAGGCGGCGGAGGGAGGCAACAACTTCCTGGTTCCCAACGGCACCTTTTTCTTCGTGCTGGCCATCTTCTTGGTCGTGCTCGGTGTCATCGGCACTTGGGTCGTTCCGCCGATCCTGAAGGTGCTGCGCGAGCGCGACGCCATGGTCGCCAAGACCGCCGCCGACAACAAGAAGGCGGCCGAGCAGTTCGAAGCCGCCCGGGCCGATTACGAAGAAGCAATGAAGGAAGCCCGCGTGCAGGCGTCGTCCTTCCGCGACAATGCCCGGGCGGAGGGCCGTAAGGTCGTCGAAGACGCGCGCGCCCGTGCCGAGAAAGAGGTGATGTCGGACCTGAAGGTGGCCGCCGAGCAATTGAAGCGGGAGAGGGACGCCGTGGAACTGCATCTGCGCACCAACGTCGGGACCATGTCGGCAACCCTGGCAAGCCGGATCCTCGGCGTCGACGTCGCCACGTCAGCCGCGACGAGGTAGCCGCCCATGTCGACTTTCCTTGACCAATGGGGGACTTTCCTCGGGCAGTTGGCGGGGTTCGGGGTCATCGTGTGGCTGGTGGTGCGTTATGTGGTGCCGCCGGTGCGTCGAATGATGGTGGCTCGGCAGGAAACGGTACGCCAACAGTTGAAGGATTCGGCGGCGGCCGCCGATCGGCTGGAGGAGGCAAGTCAGGCGCACAGCAAGGCGTTGGAGGACGCCAAGTTGGAGGCGAAACAGGTCGTTGAAGAGGCCCAGACCGACGCCGTACGAATTGCCGAACAATTGCAGGCCCAGGCCGTGCTTGACGCGGAACGCATCAAAGTACAAGGTGGCCGCCAGGTAGAACTGCTGCGCGCACAGCTGACCCGCCAGCTTCGCCTCGAGCTCGGCCACGAATCCGTGCGCCTGGCAGGGCAATTGGTACGCAACTACGTTGCTGACGCCGCACAGCAGTCGGCCACCGTCGATCGCTTCCTGGACGAACTCGATGCCATGGCGCCGGCCGCGGCTGACGTCGAATATCCCCTGATGGCGAAGATGCGCTCGGCCAGTCGGTACGCGCTGGCCGATCTGTCGGATCGGTTCGGCACCTTAGCCAAAAGCCTTGACATTCCAACACTGTCCACCGTCTCCGAGGAGCTGGTGTCGGTAGTCCAGATGCTGAACCGCGAAATCGTCGTCACCCGGTATCTCACGCTGGCGGCCGAAGACGCGGGGCCCCGGGTGCGCTTGATCGAGCGACTGGTGGCCGGGAAGGTCGCCGGTCCCACGCTCGAGGTGCTACGTGCCGCGGTGTCGGAACGTTGGTCGGACAATTCGGATCTGGTCGATGCGATCGAACACGTTTCCCGGCAAGCGTTGTTGGAGGTCGCCGAACGCGAGAATCGGGTCGACGAAGTCGAAGAGCAATTGTTCCGGTTTTCCCGCTTTCTCTATTCGCAGCCACGACTTGCCATCCTGTTGGGTGACTACACCACCCCGGCCGAAGGGCGTGTCGCGTTGCTACGCAGGGTGCTTGACAGCTCGAGCGGCAGCATCAACAGGATTGCCGTCGCGCTGTTGTCCCAGACCGTCGAGCTCCTGAGGGGCGAGCCGGCCGAGGATGCCATGAAGGTCCTGGCGGCAGCTGCGGTGGCGCGCCGCGGTGAAGTCGTTGCGCAGGTCGGTGCGGCCGCCGAGCTCAGCGATGCGCAGCGCGCTCGTCTCACCCAGGTGCTCAGCCGCATCTACGGTCATCCGGTGACGGTGCAGCTGGAGATCGACCCCGAATTGCTTGGTGGGCTACTGATCTCCGTGGGCGACGAGGTGGTCGACGGTACGCTCGCGTCTCGCCTGGCGGTGGCCAAGGCGCAGTTGCCCGACTGAACACGAACTAGTCAGCACAATCCATTACGAGGTAGGAAGACGAAAAGCCATGGCCGAGTTGACAATCTCCGCTAATGACATTCAGAGCGCGATCGACGAATACGTAAGCTCGTTCACGGCCGACACATCTCGCGAGGAGGTCGGTCTCGTCATCGATGCCGGCGACGGGATCGCCCACGTAGAGGGTTTGCCGTCGGTGATGACCCAAGAGCTGCTCGAGTTCCCGGGCGGAATCCTCGGCGTCGCACTCAACCTCGACGAGCACAGCGTCGGCGCCGTGATCCTCGGTGATTTCGAGAACATCGAGGAAGGCCAGCAGGTCAAGCGCACCGGCGACGTCCTGTCGGTACCAGTCGGCGACGCGTTCTTGGGTAGGGTCGTCAATCCGCTCGGTCAGCCGATCGACGGACGCGGAGACATCGTGACCGACGAGCGGCGCGCGCTGGAGCTCCAGGCGCCGTCGGTGGTGGAGCGACAGGGAGTGAAGGAGCCGCTGCAGACCGGGATCAAGGCCATCGACGCGATGACCCCGATCGGCCGGGGCCAGCGCCAGCTGATCATCGGCGACCGGAAGACCGGCAAGACGGCGGTCTGCGTCGACACCATCCTCAACCAGCGGGGGAACTGGGAGAGCGGCGACGAGAAGAAGCAGGTGCGCTGCGTGTACGTGGCCATCGGGCAGAAGGGCACGACGATCGCCGCCGTCCGTCGCGCGCTTGAAGAGGGCGGCGCGATGGATTACACCACCATCGTCGCGGCGCCGGCGTCGGATTCTGCGGGCTTCAAATGGCTTGCGCCGTATACCGGTTCGGCGATCGCACAGCACTGGATGTACGAGGGCAAGCACGTGCTGATCGTGTTCGACGACCTGACCAAGCAGGCCGAGGCGTACCGCGCCATCTCGCTGTTGCTGCGCCGCCCGCCCGGTCGCGAGGCGTATCCGGGCGACGTGTTCTATTTGCACTCGCGGTTGTTGGAGCGATGCGCGAAGCTTTCCGACGAGCTCGGTGGCGGCTCGCTGACGGGTCTGCCGATCATCGAGACCAAGGCCAACGACATTTCGGCCTACATCCCCACCAACGTCATCTCGATCACCGACGGGCAGTGCTTCCTGGAGACCGACCTGTTCAACCAGGGTGTTAGGCCGGCGATCAACGTCGGCGTCTCGGTGTCCCGCGTGGGTGGCGCGGCGCAGATCAAGGCGATGAAAGAGGTGGCAGGAAGCCTCCGCCTGGATCTGTCGCAATACCGCGAACTAGAAGCATTCGCTGCCTTTGCCTCTGACTTGGACGCCACATCCAAGGCGCAGCTGGAACGGGGTGAGCGGCTGGTCGAGCTGCTCAAGCAACCGCAGTACCAGCCGATGCCCGTTGAGGAGCAAGTGGTTTCGATTTTCCTCGGCACCGGCGGTCACCTGGACTCCGTGCCCGTGGTGGACGTCAAGCGGTTCGAAGCCGAACTCCTGGACCACATGCGGGCCTCCGAGGAAGCCTTCCTCGACGGGATTCGCAAGACCCAAAAGCTCGGCGAGGAAGAGGAAGAAAAGCTGACGCAGATCATCAACCACTTCAAGAAGGGCTTCGCCGCCAGCGACGGCGCCTCGGTGGTGCCCGACGAGCATGTCCAGGCCATGGACGAAGAAGAGCTGGAAAAGGAGTCGGTGCAAGTCAAGAAGGAAAAGCCCAAGGACAAGAAGGAATCCAAGGACTCCACAAAGGACAAGAAGTAGCTAACGATGGCTGCGACACTTCGCGAATTGCGCGGGCGAATCCGCTCGGCCGGGTCGATCAAAAAGATCACCAAGGCCCAGGAGCTGATCGCGACATCGCGCATCGGCCGGGCACAGGCTCGGCTGCTATCCGCAAGGCCCTATGCGCGCCAGATCACCGCGATGCTCACCACCTTGTCCGCCGAGGCCGCTCTGGACCATCCGTTGCTCGTCGAGCGACCGGAACCGAAGCGGGTCGGCGTGCTGGTCGTGTCTTCCGACCGTGGTTTGTGCGGCGCGCACAACTCCGGCATCTTCCGCCGCTCCGAGGAGCTATTCTCGCTGCTCAGGGAGGAAGGAAAGACGCCGGTCCTGTACACGGTGGGCCGTAAGGCGATGAATTACTTCAAGTTCCGCAACTGGGACATCACCGAATCGTGGACAGGCTTCTCCGAGCAACCCAAGTACGAGAACGCCGCGGAGATCGGTTCGACGTTGGTCGACACGTTCATGAGGGGCACGGGCGACGGCGAAGATCAGTCCGACGGTGGCCCGGGCGTCGACGAATTGCACATCGTGTATTCGGAATTCAAGTCGATGATGTCGCAAACGGCGGTGGCGCACCGCATCGCTCCGATGCTGGTGGAGTATGTCGGGGAAGAGCCGGAGCTGTACACCCTGTACTCCTTCGAGCCGGGTGCGACGACGCTGTTCGGGGCTCTGCTGCCGCGGTACCTGACCACCCGCGTGTACGCGGCGCTGCTGGAATCCGCGGCATCGGAGCTGGCCTCGCGCCAACGCGCGATGAAGTCGGCCACCGACAACGCCGACGACCTCATCAAGGCCCTGACGCTGGAGGCGAACCGCGAGCGGCAGGCCCAGATCACCCAGGAAATCAGCGAAATCGTCGGTGGCGCAAACGCGCTCGCCGACGCAGCCAAGTAGCCCCACGAGGAAGCGAAAAAGATATGAGCGCTACCGCCGAAAAGACCGCACAATCAGACACGGAAACCAGTGGCCGCGTGGTGCGGATCACCGGGCCGGTCGTCGACGTCGAGTTCCCGCGGGGGTCGGTGCCGGAGCTGTTCAACGCGCTGAACGCCGACATCACCTTCGGGTCGCTGGCCAAGACCCTCACGTTGGAGGTCGCGCAGCACCTCGGCGACAACCTGGTGCGCACGATCTCGTTGCAGCCCACCGATGGTCTGGTGCGTGGGGTTGCCGTCACCGACACCGGTAACTCGATCTCGGTGCCGGTCGGCCAAGAAGTCAAGGGCCACGTCTTCAACGCACTCGGCTACTGCCTGGACAAGCCGGGATACGGAGAAGACTTCGAGCACTGGTCGATTCACCGTAAGCCACCGGCCTTCGAGGATCTGGAGCCTCGCACCGAGATGCTGGAAACCGGCCTCAAGGTCGTCGACCTGCTGACGCCGTATGTGCGTGGCGGCAAGATCGCCCTGTTCGGCGGCGCCGGGGTGGGCAAGACGGTGCTCATCCAGGAGATGATCAACCGCATCGCGCGTAACTTCGGTGGCACCTCGGTGTTCGCCGGCGTGGGGGAGCGCACCCGCGAGGGCAACGACCTATGGGTCGAGCTCAAGGAAGCCGACGTCCTCAAGGACACCGCGCTGGTATTCGGCCAGATGGATGAGCCGCCCGGCACGCGTATGCGGGTGGCGCTGTCCGCGCTGACGATGGCGGAGTGGTTCCGCGACGAGGCGGGCCAGGACGTGCTGCTGTTCATCGACAACATCTTCCGGTTCACCCAGGCCGGATCCGAGGTGTCCACGCTGCTCGGCCGCATGCCGTCCGCGGTGGGGTACCAGCCCACCCTGGCCGACGAGATGGGCGAGCTGCAGGAGCGCATCACCTCGACCCGGGGCCGCTCGATCACGTCGATGCAAGCGGTCTACGTTCCGGCCGACGACTACACGGACCCCGCGCCCGCGACGACGTTCGCGCACCTGGACGCCACCACCGAGTTGTCCCGTTCGGTGTTCTCCAAGGGCATCTTCCCCGCGGTGGACCCGCTGGCGTCGAGCTCGACCATCCTCGACCCGGGCGTCGTCGGTGAAGAGCACTACCGGGTGGCCCAGGAAGTCATCCGAATCCTGCAGCGTTACAAGGACCTTCAGGACATCATCGCGATCCTCGGTATCGACGAGCTGTCCGAAGAGGACAAGCAATTGGTCAACCGTGCCCGGCGCATCGAGCGGTTCTTGTCGCAGAACATGATGGCGGCCGAACAGTTCACCGGCCAGCCGGGTTCGACGGTTCCGGTGAAGGAGACCATCGAGGCGTTCGACAAACTGACCAAGGGCGATTTCGACCACATACCGGAGCAAGCGTTCTTCTTGATTGGCGGCCTCGACGACTTGGCCAAGAAAGCCGAGACCTTCGGCGCCAAACTTGATTCCTGAGGCTGAGTCGAAAGTTGGTGTGGCATGGCGGTTTTGAATGTTGATATAGTCGCCGTCGACCGAGAGATCTGGTCGGGCGAGGGAACGTTCGTCTTCACCCGCACCACGGTCGGCGAGATCGGCATCCTGCCCCGCCACATCCCGCTGGTGGCCCAGCTGGTGGACGACGCCATCGTGCGCGTCGAGCGGGACGACGACGACGATCTGCGGATTGCGGTGGATGGCGGCTTCATGTCAGTGACCGAGGAGGGGGTCACCATTCTCGCCGAATCCGCCGAGTTCGAGTCGGAGATCGACGAGCATTCCGCCAAAGAGGATTCCGAATCCGACGATCCGAAGATCGCCGCCAGGGGACGCGCCAGACTGCGTGCCGTCGGCGCGATCGACTAACCGCCGATGAGCGCGCCCATGGTCGGCATGGTCGCGCTCGTCGTCGTGTTAGGGGCGGCCGTTCTCGCCCTGAGCTATCGGTTGTTGAAGCTGCGCCAGGGCGGAACGGCGGGGATCATGCGAGATATCCCCGCGGTCGGAGGTCACGGCTGGCGGCACGGCGTGATCCGTTACCGCGGTGGCGAAGCCGCGTTCTACCGGCTGTCCAGCCTGCGGTTGTGGCCGGATCGTCGGCTCAGCCGGCGAGGTGTGGAGATCGTGTCGCGACGCGCACCGCGCGGCGACGAGTTCGACATCATGACCGACGAGATCGTCGTATTGGAGCTGCGCGACACCACACAGGACCGAAGGTCCGGCTACGAACTTGCGCTCGACAAGGGCGCATTGACGGCATTTTTGTCCTGGCTGGAATCGCGTCCTTCGCCGCGCGCACGTCGGCGCAGCGTCTGACGTCTTTGATCGTGGCGAAATGTTCTGCGCGGCAGAGGCGTACGGCTAGCTCGGCGCGCCGCCGCCGGGTTTCCAGAGCACGTCCCCTTCGGGGTTTGCCGCCCGCGCCAGGATGAACAGCAGATCTGACAGCCGGTTCAGATATTTCGCCGGCAGTGCGCTGACGCCCTCCGGCGCGGCATCGACCGCGGCCCACGCCGACCGCTCGGCCCGACGCACCACGGTGCGGGCGACGTGCAACAGCGCCGACAACGCCGAACCTCCCGGTAGCACAAAGGAATTCAGCGCCGGCAAGGGTTCGTTGTATTTGTCGCACCAACCTTCGAGCCGATCGATATAGGCCTGGGGGACTCGCAGTGGAGGATGTTCGGGGTTTTCCACCACAGGGGTCGAGAGGTCCGCGCCGGCGTCGAACAGGTCGTTCTGGATCTGCCGGAGCACACCTGTGATTTCGTCGTCGGGTTCACCGAGGGCGATCGCGACGCCGATCGCGGAGTTCGCCTCGTCGCAGTCCGCATACGCCACCAGGCGAGGGTCGTTTTTCGAGACCCGTGAGAAATCGCTCAGTCCCGTGGTCCCGTCGTCGCCCGTTCGCGTGTAGATGCGGGTCAGGTGTATTGCCATGAGCAAACCGTACTCGGCTGGCCGACTTGGCTGACTGACAAGCCGATAGGGCTTCACTACACTGACGCGGGTGGCTGAGCGATTCGTGGTGACCGGCGGCAACCGGTTGTCAGGCGAAGTCGCAGTAGGGGGCGCCAAGAACAGCGTGCTCAAGCTGATGGCCGCGACGCTGTTGGCCGAGGGCACCAGCACCATTACCAACTGCCCAGACATCCTCGATGTGCCGCTGATGGCGGAGGTATTGCGTGGCCTGGGCGCCACCGTCGAACTCGACGGCGACGTCGCCCGAATCACCTCGCCTGACGAGCCCAAATACGACGCCGACTTCGCCGCGGTGCGACAGTTCCGCGCCTCGGTCTGCGTCCTGGGACCGCTGGTCGGCCGCTGCAAGCGGGCCAGGGTCGCGCTCCCGGGCGGTGATGCGATCGGCTCGCGTCCGCTGGACATGCATCAGGCGGGCCTGCGGCAGCTGGGCGCGCAGTGCAACATCGAGCACGGGTGCGTGGTCGCGCAGGCAGACACGTTGCGGGGCGCGGAGATTCAGTTGGAGTTCCCCTCCGTAGGAGCAACCGAGAACATCCTGATGGCCGCGGTTCTGGCCGAGGGTGTCACGACGATTCACAACGCGGCGCGCGAACCCGATGTGGTCGACCTGTGCACGATGCTCAATCAGATGGGCGCGCAGGTCGAAGGCGCCGGCTCGCCGACCATGATCATCACCGGCGTCCCGCGGCTGCATCCGACCGAGCACCGCGTGATCGGGGACCGCATCGTCGGCGCCACCTGGGGCATCGCCGCAGCGATGACCCGCGGCGACATATCGGTGACGGGCGTCGATCCGGCACACCTGCAGGTGGTGCTGCACAAGTTGCACGACGCGGGTGCCACGGTCACCCAAACGGACAACAGCTTCCGGGTGACCCAGTACGAGCGCCCGAAGGCCGTGAACGTCGCGACGCTGCCGTTCCCCGGGTTTCCGACCGATCTGCAGCCGATGGCGATAGCCCTGGCGTCGATCGCCGACGGCACGTCGATGATCACGGAGAACGTGTTCGAGGCGCGCTTCCGGTTCGTCGAAGAGATGATCCGGCTCGGCGCCGACGCGCGCACCGACGGGCACCACGCCGTCGTGCGGGGTCTGTCGCAACTCTCCAGCGCCCCGGTGTGGTGTTCGGACATCCGGGCGGGCGCCGGGTTAGTGCTGGCGGGGCTGGTCGCCGACGGTGACACCGAGGTCCACGACGTCTTCCACATCGACCGCGGCTATCCGTTGTTCGTGGAGAACCTGGCCATTTTGGGAGCGGAGATCGAGCGGGTAGAGTAGCCCAAAGGTATTGCCCAACAGGCGCGGTCACCACAAGAAGATGGCTGAGACCGGGGCTTGACTCCCCTGCCGGATCTGTATTAAGCTGGCAGGGTTGCCCCAAAGCGGGCGAAACAAGCAAGAGTGTTGTTTGAGAACTCAATAGTGTGTTTGGTGGTTTTTAAATTTGTTGTTGTTTTTTGACCATACTTTGCACCCCCCGTGTGTGGGTATGGTCGTTTTTTGATGCCAGTAATATTGGCGTCTTGTCAGGTATCTCTGATTGTAAATTCACCTCGTTATCGAGGGGTTTTTGTTTGGAGAGTTTGATCCTGGCTCAGGACGAACGCTGGCGGCGTGCTTAACACATGCAAGTCGAACGGAAAGGTCTCTTCGGAGATACTCGAGTGGCGAACGGGTGAGTAACACGTGGGTAATCTGCCCTGCACTTCGGGATAAGCCTGGGAAACTGGGTCTAATACCGGATAGGACCCCGAGGCGCATGCCTTGGGGTGGAAAGCTTTTGCGGTGTGGGATGGGCCCGCGGCCTATCAGCTTGTTGGTGGGGTGACGGCCTAC
>Ga0310917_10000317_pt1 | contig 21136 bp, 39 predicted proteins | sample GREbulkMGLF178_FD_203531 | JGI IMG/M metagenome (GOLD analysis project Ga0310917, IMG submission 203531) | Lab enrichment of tropical soil microbial communities from Luquillo Experimental Forest, Puerto Rico - GRE.bulkMG.LF178 | ecosystem: Environmental > Terrestrial > Soil > Tropical forest >... | reverse complement strand
TAGTTAAAACTCATGACGCGAAAGGGCGAACCAAACAATCACTACAGGCACGGCGACCAAAACCGCAAAAATCACGTAATCGGCGGCGACCATAGCATGGACTCTTACAGTACCGCGCAGAGCCTCATTCATCCCTCAAAATCGGCACACACGTAATGACCGTTTTGCCAAGTGCCATGGCACGGAAGTGCGAAAGCTTGAGAGGCGAAAACCATTCCTATCGCAAAGGCGATACCCATTAGCAGCGTCTTCATGACTGATCTCCCCAATTTTGCTTGAGTGCATAATTTGACAACTCTGTCACTCATTCTGTGATGGCCGTCACGGAAAAATGCTTTTTCTCTAGGCTTCAGCTATGCCCTCCCCTCGTCGCTTCCCTCCGCCCTGGTCAGTCGAGGAATTGGACGCCGGCCTTGTCGTGAGCGACCGCACCGCCGCTTTGCCTTTAAAAGAGGCTCCACGTATCATCGCTGTGTGTCGGGAGAACCATCTTTGCTATACCTCGTCTCGCCTCTTTTGGTGGTCGTCGGGATACTCGGTTTATTCTCGCTTTCATGGACGATAAGCACCCGGCCATCATGGTGGAAAGTGCGCAACGAACTCTACGGCTTCTTGCTCTTTGCCGGGGCAGTGGCTGTGTTCATTGCGTTCTCGTTCCTTGCGCTCAATTACTTGCCCGGTCCGGACTGGTTTTGGTTCCTTGTGGGCTTTGTTGGGCTCTTCTGGATGTGTTTTCTCATCCACGAGAAGTTTGATGGTTCGCGCATACGTCTATTTCGAGAATGAGCCGGGGCGAAGATCGGCGGCGAAGTTGCTCACGAAGGATGAGGCGCGAAGGATCGCTGTGAACTTTGCGAGGTTGCCAGAGCTGCTGAAGTCGCAACCTCATTGGCGCTAGCGCGACCAACGTCGCGAAGTTGCCAAAGCTTTTGCGCCATCCGCAACCAACAACGAGGTTTGGGGCCTCTGACGTTTATTTGGTGCAGAGTTTATTGAGCCCTGAAAGTATGGAGAGAAATTCCTTACCTTCACTGGAAGTCAGGTCGACTTGATCCATTCCATCAGCCATTTTGGAGTATTCGGGACCGAGTTTATCGACCAGCGCATCGGCCTGTTTGTCAAGCGCTTCCAGTGTCTTGCTGTCAAGTTTTGGATCCTGCATCTGATCGTATGTCTTACTTAAATCGCAATAGACCAGTGCTTTCTCTTTATCGCTGGTGATAGTTTGGACGACCTTTTGAACATCCGCCTTTGTTGGTTTCGGTACGCTCGGCTGCGTGCCGCCCTGTTGCGCATGAGCAAGCGCCGATATTGCGGCAAGAGCGGAAATGGCGGTGACGAGCTTTAGTTTCATTAGTGGCCCCTTCAATTACTCTGTGAATAGCGGCGCTCTTTGGGGACTGCCCCGTGCTAGGCCTGCACCTTCTTGCTCGGTGCGTTGTTCGGTCTCGCAACTACAATCGGGGATCAGAAGAAATCATCTGTTATTATCAGAGGCCATCCTTCAGGCTCCGTTCGTTCCTTTGCCTTGTCCAGTGCGGCTTCCCATTGCTCTTGGGTATAGTCCTTTGCCTTGGCCTCCGGAAAGACGCTATCGGCGACTTTGAAGTTGCCATGCGTTGGGCAAGCGTAGCCGGTTGCGTCCCCGGTACGATCAAGCTCTTGCGCTGCTGGGGATTTGCAGATCGGGCAAAGGAGAGGTCGGGGCATCTCTCGACCTTAGTCGCCGTCTATTGTCTTCCTAGCCACTGGATGGCCAATCGTTGTCTGCCGTCTCCAATCTGCTAAGCCGCCTGTCAATTTCTCTAAAGCGTCGGCCAAGGAAGTAGCCAAGCACAAGCAGGATTAGGAAAATTCCCCAAATCTCGTATTGCATGCGAAGCCTCTGCTCCCATTTCGAACGCTGCTGACACCCAGAATAGCCAAGTTCAGCGGCTGTCGGCATTATGGGTTTTTTCTACGATTTGAAGTCCGCTTTCGGCAAGCGCATTGATTACGGCTTTAGCATAGTGGTTTGCTTCTTCGGTGCTCAGGACGAGCTGAGGCCATTTTTGGCCATTATGGGGATGGTCTCGATCGTGAGTGTGGGCCTGGTGGATGGCGAGGGCCAAGAGGTCGATCAATTTCTTTTCTTCGGGTATAGCCATATCGGCAGAATAGCGCCGCCCTACCGCCACGTCATCAGCGCGAATTCCCAACCGCACAGTTACGCGCTTCCGTTCCCAGGGCCTGCGGTTGGGGCGAACATCGCCAAGCTGCCGGAGCGCAAGCGGTGATGCGGGGACCGGAAATCATTGGCTCATTTGGTCGAGGGAAGCCGCCGAGATGACGGACGGCCAACATAATCCAGCGTTAAGCCATTTACTTGGCATGACAACGTGCCCAAGCCAGCGCTTATGCTAAACCCGCTGGAGTTTGGTCTTTCTCGCGTAGAGAAATCATAAAACAAAGCGGGAGCATTTTGATTGTTACCTAGAGGCATTGTTCCCAAGTGGACAGTCAATTTCGTTACATGTTCTGTTCCTGATAGTCCTCCTCCCGAACAAACGAAGGAACAAGCTGTGTTGCTTGGACAAGAATAATTAAACTGCGACGTGATTTCTGCGGCGCTAAGGAAGGACGGCGTTGGCGACTCGCTTATTCCTTTCTCCTCGTCCTCTTCCTCCTCGTCTTGCATTGCATCGATCCTCTCTTGGAGTCTTTTGATAGTCGCCTCTCCATACTCCACTGCATGGCCGGGTGAGGAAAGCGTGCCGATGTCTTGGAGAACATCTAACAAGTGTTCTTCATGAAGGTGGTAGGCAGCGGTCGCGCTTTTACGATCGAAAGGTTTGTTGTACTCGATCTTTATCTTCTCCTTCTCTGGCGTCGTTGACTTCGTCCGCTTTCGCGTCTTGCCATCAGCGCCAGTTGTTTTGTCCAACTGGGCAATTTGCCCAGTTGCTTCCATCTCCGTCCTGACAGCCTCGACAGTGTGGTGACTTGTCTTAGTTTGCTCACCAATCTGCCGATTGCTCTGGCTTGGATCAGCCTTCAACAGCGCGGCAATTATCCCGCGTCGTTGGTCGGGGCTGAGATGACGACGATGAATGTTTGCGCTGATGACGTAGTTTCGCGCTTGCGCATCATCGCCGTTGAAGTCCGTAAACTTCGGCGCAACCTTCACAAGCTCACAAGCACGATAGCGATTATTGCCGTCGAGTATCTTACCTTGATAGCGGACTATCGGCTGATGCAAACCATTGAGCTTGATGTCAGCAGCGAGCTTGTCGAAGTCCTCATCAGAGATTGGAGGAAACATCGCAGAGGAGGGGTGAGGCTCTAGCTTCATCGCACAGCCCTCCCCACAGCCATCGCCTGCAAGCAGGCTTCGCACTCACTGCGCAGCCAACGGCTAGAGCCAGGACCTACTTTGACAGGCGCAGGGAAGTGGCCTTTGCGAATGCCCCTGTACAATGTTGCTGCGTTGAGCGGTCGGCTACCCATTCAGCGAGGAAGGGGATTAAGCCCTCCAATGCCTGTAGCGTCTCATCAATGCAAAGTGGTGGTTCCTCACCAAGTAGCTTATACACCTCCTCATACATCGGCAGATGGTCACGCAGGTCTAGCGCGCAAGCAAACAGTGTTTGTTCAACTTTGTTGTCGTCATGCCCTGCCCAATGGCCAATTAGCTTCTGGTACTTGCGAAGCTCATCGGCGACCCAATCCGCGCCATTAGCACCTAGCATTGCCGCGACCGGTTCTAGCTTGTCGTCTGGAACCTTAGACATTCGATCTCTTGCCCCTGATCGTCACGACCTTGGCACTCCCGCCCTCAACAATCCGCTCAATTTCCCCCGCTAGCATCTCAAACGCTCTGGCTTTCTCTGCGTGGTAAGCGTGGCGATCATAAACCCCCCTAACCCCGCCGATGACATGGCCTAAGCAACGCTCGGCATGATCGGTTGGGACGCCTGCCCGGGACATCAGTGAGCGAGCGGTACGTCTAAGGTCGTGAAGGGTCCAACCATCAGTGCCACTGGCAGCGTCAAAACGATCCTTGAATTGGGCAAAGCCAGCGATAGGCCTAGCCCCGCCATTGGTTGACCAGACAAAGCCATCGGTCTTAGGCAGGGCCTCAAGGATCGATTGGGCAGCGCGGCTGAGAGGGCGGACAAGATCAAGGCCGGTCTTGTTTCTGGCAGCGGGAAGGGTCCAATCGCCCTCGTCAATTTCAGCCCAAGTCATGTCGCTGACTTCGCTGCGACGGGCGGCCGTAAGCAACAGGAAGCGAACGAACGAACCAAACACCCCATAGTTGGCAGCCCAAATCTTAGGCAGTTCATCATCGGTCAGGATGCGCTCGCGGGCTCGGTCGCTACGTTGGGTTCGTGCCATTCCCCTGACGACTGGCGACAGGAAGTCGTCGCTCCTCGTTGCATGCCAGTTCATCACTTTGCGGATGATGGCAAGGGTTTGGGTGGCCATAACGGGGCCGCTGCCTTCTTCAATCTGATCGAGCAGCCGGACGATCTCACTACGCCTGATTTCAACAATGGGGCGAGAGCCAAGGGTTGGGTAGACGTGGCGGTCGAGGACGCCCCTACGCCATTTCACAGTGCGTAGCTTATCGCCCTCTCGTCGCAGATATTCGTCACAGATTGCCTGAAGTGTGTCGGCCGAGATGGAGCGAGGAGCGATGCCGGCAGCGATGTCTGTTTTGATCTCATCGGCGCGAGTACGGGCAGCGGCTAGTGAGAGGGAGGGATATGTGCCGAAGGTCAGACGCTTGCGCTTAGTACCAAGGCTGTAGTGCAAGGTCCAACTCTTCCGCCGCTCACTCACCCGCAGCGCAAGACCCGAGACTTGTGCGTCGAAGTAGTCAGTTTGGACTTCGCCCTCGCTGACTTTGGCCCCTCCACAAAACTTGTCGGTGAGCAATCGTCGCATGCATCCTCCCGTACCTAAATGTACCTATGACAGGTACAGGAGCAGACGCTTGGACGCAAGGCCCCACAACAGGATACAACTGGAAAGGACGAAATTATCTAGATGGAATGGGCATTAGTTGCATTTGGCTGCGTTAAGCTACGTCAATGTGCGATGTTGTGCAAATGCTGAACCATGTCATCCCGCTTTACACACCGGAGTGCCGTAATTGTCCGTCGTGCCTGTCGCGCAAGACGAATTTGTGCACTGCCATTCGCGCAACGCAGGGGCAGGGCGTGATGCCCGACGGGACCTCGCGATTTTCAATCGGCGGCAAGAAGGTCCACCATTACATGGGATGCTCGACCTTCGCGAACTTCACCGTTCTTCCTGAAATCGCGGTGGCGAAAATCCGCGAGGACGCCCCCTTCGACAAGGTGTGCTATATCGGCTGTGGCGTGACGACCGGCATCGGCGCGGTCATCAATACCGCAAAAGTCGAACCTGGCGCCAAATGCATTGTCTTCGGCCTCGGTGGAATCGGTCATCCAAGGCCTCCGCTTGGTCGGCGCCGAGATGATCATTGGCGTCGATATTAATCCGGAGAAGAAAGCTTGGGGCGAGCGCTTCGGCATGACGCATTTCGTCAATCCGACAGAACTCGGCGGCGATCTCGTTGCCCATCTCGTCAACATGACCAAAACGGGTGCTGATCAGATCGGCGGCGCCGATTACACGTTTGAATGCGTCGGCAATGTGAATCTGATGCGTACCGCGCTCGAATCCTGCCATCGCGGCTGGGGGCAGAGCATCGTCATCGGCGTTGCCGGGGCCGGGCAGGAAATTTCGACTCGTCCATTTCAACTGGTGACCGGCCGGGTCTGGCGAGGCACTGCCTTCGGCGGCGCTCGCGGCCGCACCGACGTGCCCAAAATCGTCGATTGGTACATTGATGGGCGCATCGAGATCGATCCCATGATCACGCACACCATGCCGCTCGCCGACATCAATAAAGCCTTCAGCCTGATGCGTGAGGGCAAGTCGATCCGCAGCGTGATCGTTTATTGAGCAACCGGAAAGATTGCCTAAGCGGGATTTCCGACTTAATCGTCAAATCTCAGGCTCGTCGGAAACCAAACGCCTTGGTGCTCGTTCTGACCGTGGGGCTGTCCGAAAAAAGGAGAGAGCCCCATGTGCGACTACAGTCTGACCAATGTTCGATCGCGGCCAGCGCGCGTCGGTGACAAACTGACGGTGCGCGATTTCGGCACAGGAACGCGCGGTTTTTGCGCTCCGGAAAATCCGAACATCGCCGTGTGCTTGCTGCCCGGAACCGAATTATCGTTCGCAAGCGAGGTCATGTGCCTTGCGACTGGCCTGTTTCCCTGGCGCGAGCGCGCGCTCAATTACAACGCGGCTATTTTCCGGCAGATCAATAAAGACAAAGTAGCGGCCCATCACGATGCGTTAGAATTTCCCGACGGCCGGATGGTCTTGCTGACTCTCCTTTGCGAAGGACAGCACGCCACGGTTCTGCAGCTGCCCGCGCAGCCGAAGACAACCGAAGAAGCCGCAGACCAACGCCGAGTCGATTACGTCGGCTGATCGTGGACGAGAAGTTGCGGGAGGGGCGCCCTCTTCGCGGGCGCTCATCCTGCACGCGCATTATTTGAGGAACTGCACTTCGCGTGTGGCGATTGGGATGGACGCAGCTTTCTCGGAACCCAGCCATCCTTGCCCAGTCAAACCGATGACCACGAAACCCAATAAAAGATCGCGCTTGCGCGGTGCCATCGCACATTATCGCGACGTCCGAAGATCTCTGTACACTCCCGCCTCGCCACAGAGCCGCTACGGGCTCGACTGGATGAATTTCTTCGTTGCCGACGTGCAAACCGGCTTCGGCGCGTTCGCCTTTCTTACGAAGATTAAATAGCGGCTCCGAACTTGGAGCGTTATTCGACTTTCAGATTGGCGGACTTGATGATCGGCCACCATTTATCGGCTTCGGATTTTTGAAACGCACGAAATGCCTCCGGCTCCTGGAGTTCGCGCGGCGCGACCTGTTGTCCCAACTTGTTGAGTTTTGCTTTCACATTTTCATCCGCTAACGCAGCCACGGTCACGCTGTTGAGTTTTGTTATGATATCCTTCGGTGTGTTCTTCGGCGCCCACATTCCGAACCAGATCGACGCATAAAAACCGGGCAAGCCAGCTTCATCGGTAGTCGGCACGTCGGGAAGACTCGACAGGCGCGTTTTGGCCGGTACGGCGATCGCCCTGATCGTGCCAGCCTGCACCTGGGCGGTGAAATTCGACGACGGCTCGATCATCATATCGATCTGGCCGGCCATCATGTCTTGCACCGCCGGAGCGTCGCCGCGATACGGCACGAATTGAAACGACGTGCCGGTCACGTTCTGAAACGAGATACCGGCGAGATTGCCTGTTGACCCGGCACCGGGAATGCCGGCGCTTGCTTTGCCGGGATCGGCCTTGAGCCACGCAATCAGCTCTTGAAGATTCTTCGCTGGCAAGCTGTTCTTGACATAGACAGCTATTTTGGAGAACAAACACGAAATCAAATATTTAGATCTATCATTCTTCCCCAAAACCTTGACGGGGAAGCCTTGGGGAAGATTCACAGCAACCCAGCCGTCCCTTGCCGAAGCAATCGTAACGCCCGCTCAATCTTCTGCAACTGCTCGGTAGGCACGAAGCTGTGATCCTCCGCGTGTTCAAACAGACCAAGCGCCACCAGCCCACGATACGATGTCATTCGCCTAGCACGACGATGTTCTTCCCGCATTTCGTCTGCGATGCTTGCGCCCGCGATCCTCGTTAATCGCCGTAGCGGTAGCCGCCCCAGTACTGCTCGCGTCGCGGCGGTCCGGTCTGCATGGGATAGAGGGTCTCGGGCGAACGCGGGATCACCCGCGAGCGGCGGAGATAGCGCGCGTCCGGCCCGAACCGCGGTTCTCCGTAAGAATTATAGACGCGAGGCTGCGTCGCACCGCCTGACCATGCACCATACTGGTCGGGCCCGTAGCGTGGCACATAGTTCTCGTCGCGGTAGCGCGGCGCATTCGATGTGAACGTCGATTGCTTGCGCGGGTGGCGCACGCGGCGCGATGCGGCGTGGCGGTCATCATCATTGGCAATGGCAGCGTATGGCGCAGGCGTGGCGCTTACTTGCGGCGCTGTTTGCTGCTGCGCAGGCGGCGTCGCTACTTGTTGTTGGTTGCCCGGCGCCTGATTGCCCCGGGTCTGATTGCTTGGCGGCTGATTGCTCTGTGGCAGGGCGCCGAGCTGCTGCGCGATTCCCGAGGCTGCCTGCGCCGGCGTGGCGCCCGGCGGCTGAAATTGCGATGCCGGGCCGAGCGGCTGCGCGGCCAAAATCGACTGCGGCAACGGCGTGAAACCAGGCTGCGGCTTTTGCTGCGGCGCCGGCTCTAATAGGTCCGACTCCTGCGGCACGACCAGCCCAATGTTGTTTTTCAGGGCCAGCCGCTGCTGCGGGGTCAGAGCCACAATCGCGCCTGCGCAAACACCCACTGCGGCTGCGACCAATCCAGTACGAGCACTACCCCGCGATAGGCGCGATGGAAGTGCGGCGCCCCAATAGGGATGGAAAGATGAAGGTTCGAGCTCGCCCGCGATATAGACAACTAATCGCTTCCACAGCGAAGTGAACACGAGCGCAACGAGTACCAGCGCCGGTGGTATTAACGCCACTTTTGGTCCTGATCCAGCCAAAAAGGAATAGCTGACCCAAGTGGGCGTCAACAGGAGCCATAAGACAAATACGATCCAGCGCATCATCCGGTCTAGTAACCGCCGTTAGAGACCCGTGATTTGAGGTGCTTGCTTTTCTTTGCGTCTGCTTTTTCAGTGGGGACCGAAGCAGAGTTGACTGCTTTCGTTGCAGGCGGTCCGTGTTTTGTTTTAGGTGCAACCATGAAGAGACGCGGTACTCTCTTGGTGGCTGTAACACTACGTTCGACTCCAGGACTCAGGTCTTGATGCACTCTTTCCGATCTTGAGAGGTTGAATAAGCCGATAATCACCGCCGCGACTACGGTCAAAAAGAGAAAGTAGAAGCAAGGGATGGAAGAAACCACGGCGGTTAACTCGGATGAGGCCGAAGAGGACTGGGGGCAGCGGTGACGTTAATCGGCTTTGACACAACACTCGGCAATATTTCAGCCCAATCAGGCCATAGTTTTTCGCTATTACGTTCAGCGCCGATCACCCCGCCTCATCTACCAAGTGGTCGGTCAGAGCCGGGATGACGTGCTCACGGCGGTACATAGGCGGGAGGCCATCATCCCGGCTCGCAACAGCAACGTAATAACACCGTCACCGTGCATTCCATCTGATGCCCTTTGCAGCCTAAAAATCACGATACAAAAAGTTTAATGGGCTAAACCTTTCGCCGCTTCCGCCGCCATGGTCTGTTGAGGAAAGGCGTGAGCCAGGTTGGCAGAGCTGCTGAAGTCGCAACCTCATTGGCGTTAAGGCGGTCTGCCAGGACGCATCCAATTTTCCTTGAATGCATAATCCGGCAACCCTGTCATTCATTCCGTCATGGCTCTGCTAAAAAAGCAGCTTGAGGGTGACCGCGCCGACACTATGCTTGCTCGGCCGGGCTGGCATCTGGGATGAAACCCCTCAGTGCCAGTCCGACGACCTTGCCGATGCTGTGTGAATGAACGGAAGGCACGGCACCGACTTGGGGACGAAGGCAAAGCCGTCGGTGTCGCATCCTGACGGCTTTGCTATTTGTGCAATCGGGGCATGGCGTATTTGACTTGGATCAAGAGGCCAATTGCGATCCTGTTGTTGGATTGTGAGCCGCGCCTCTGAGGTAGAGGACGCGGGTGTTTATCTTTCTCCTTCTGACTTAAGGCCACCAAACCGGTGGCCTATTTTCTTTCCGATGACTTTATTCAGCCACTAGCAAATGCCCCCTCGCCGCTTCCCGCCGCCTTGATCGTCCAGTTTTTGCCGAAATGATCGCGTTGCGTTTGGTGCTGGCAACTCGAACAGGTGCCTGTCCGCCGCAATAAGGCGTTCCACCATGCTGCGCATAACCATCCACGCCACGCTGATCGTAATTCTGGCGACGGGGGCCGCTTCCGCTCAGTACGATCCTTGGCGCACCCCAAAACACATTGATCGCGCCTACCAATCGACGATTGAAAGGCTTCCGGATCCCAAAAAAAAGCAATCTGATCCGTGGGCCGATCCCCAGCTAACTCCATCAGGGGCGGCCACAACTCCATCAGCGGGGGCCAAGCAAACGGCCGGAACTCTGGAACACCCCGGCCAGCAAAGGATTAGGTGCTTTGGGGCACGCGGTGTTTTATGCGCACCAACCGCACACCAGACGAATGGACTGATTGGTGTATCGCCAGAAACCGAATAGCCGACGAACTTAAAGAGTACTATCGGGCGTGTACGGCCGGTGAATTGCCACCTCACTTAACCACGCTTTCAAAAAAGCTCGATGAAGAACTCCTCAAAAAGCAAGAACATTAGCGCCGTTGTCTGAGCGCCGCTCCCTGCCCAGCGATCAAATCCGCGGCTCACACGCGAGAATAGGTGGGAGAAGTGCCAGCGAGAGCGTATGCTTGTCTCAGTCGGACCATGGAGAAGCGCTCCGACACCCAACGTTGCTGCGTGCGTACCCCGCACGCGTACACGCGGCACGTATGGGGGACAAGGCAAAGCCGCCGGTGTCGCATCCCGACGGCTTTGCTAGGAATATCCGCAAATGACAACTCGTCGCTTCCCGCCGCCGTGGTCTGGAGGACCTGACATTGACCTTCGCTCAAGAGATTAGAGAAGCACGAGTTTGGTTTGCGCAGCATAAGCGTGACCCGTTTTTGTGGCTGGTAATCCTTGGACCGTTGACGCTTGCTGCAATCATACCTTGGTGGGGCCCCATTGTATTCCCAGGCTCGGATGCCATACGAGCGATAAGGCAAGTTGTGCCGGACGCTGACGTAAATTTATACGCATTGAACAATTTTCCGAAGTGTCGCGAGCAAACGTATATCTTTGGGTATGATTTCAGATCCGGGACGAACTTCGGTCGTGCATGCCGAAACATTGTTAACGGTGGATGGGTTGTCTTTCTATTTCGAGGATGAGCCGGGGCGACGATAGGCGGCCAAACTACTTAGCCAATGCCCGCCCGTCGCTTTCCGCCGCCCGCTTGCTCTCACTCGCTTGGCGCAGCGCTCGCGCAGTCACGAACCATTGCCCAAGAACTCAAATAACAGCCCAAGGCACATGATAAGCCAGAACAACAGCATCGTGATTTCGGTTTGCACTTTAGCTTGCGCCGCACGTTTTCGTGCGAATGCCGGGCCTAAATCTGTTGGCATGATTGGCCGCCCTCATGCCCAACCCCTCCTGCGCAGAAACAACGCTTACCGGGCCGTTGCAGTTTCCCTACCGAGCGCGAAATCTGGCAACATCCGCCGTTGGCAGAAGCTCAGATCAGCCGGCGCTCGGCGGCCAAGTTACTTACCAAAGACGAGGCGCGGCGGACGGCGGCGAATATCGCCAAGCTGCCGGGAGCTTTTGCGCACGCCGTAGTCGCTTAATAAGAATGGCGCCTCACGCGCCTAGACGGAGCGGGCCCCGACACGCCTTGGTACTGCGGATTGGGTCCACACGAGTCGCTGTTCCCAGCCCGGGCGGCCAAGCATTGTTGAAACGTTGAAAACCCGCAATTCGTGGCTCCGCCGCCTGTATTGTAATAGACGCACCACGGATAGCTTTGCGCTTCAGCGGGTTTTTCGATGCAGATGATTGCCGCGAAAACTCCTAGTGCGAATACGAAAAGCCTCATAAACGGCTCCCAGAATCACTCTCATCCTGAGAACCCCATCGCCCATAATTTATTTCCAGCCACCTTACGCAATGAATGCGCGGCGGATTGCGGCGAATATCGCCAAGCAAGTAACCCGCCGCTTCCCGCCGCCCGGTGTTGATAACTTTTCGCGGTGGGGGACTGTCACATGAAAACGGCCGCGCAGCACCGGATCGTCGGTGCCAGCAAAGTAGTAACCAACGAGAGAACATGCCCGTATTTCGTTGAGATACCGGTAGCGGCTGCGGGACTGGATATTGCGCTAAACCGCCAGATTGTAGACGCAGCGCATCCAACTGCGACATGGACGTACAATTTTGAGGGGCGGCGAAACCTATTATCGCTGGTGCTTTCCCGATTCGACTACGGCTCGCGCCTTCGTTGAACAGTTTGGGGGAACGTTCAACAAACCTGCTCACGCGCGATGACGCACGGCGGCGTTTTCAGATTCCTGTGGCTGGCCCCAAAATTAGCATTAATTGTGCACAAAGGGACCACAAACCAAATAAACGCTTGAACGCTCGTGCCGCCGTCGGGAGGTCCTATGGCGTTTGAGATCGATGACAACATCCATAAAATTGTCCTCTCCAGCAGCGACGTCGTTCATTTGCTGAAAACAGCAATTGAACGCGAGGGAAGTCAAAGCGCTTTTGCGAAGCACCACAGCATTCATCGCACTTACTTGAATATGGTTTTGTGCGGCAAGAGACCTGTGACCGACACTGTTGCAAAAGCTCTTGGGCTTCATAAAGCGTACGCCGTTAGCTCCCCGGCTGCAGACGGATGCGATACGGAAATTGCTCCTAAGGCGAAGCGGACGAGTCTTATTGAGGCTTAGGTAATAGCCTTTTGAATCCAGGCTCTCCGCAATATCGGGAGGATGTCTTCGTGCGAGTTCGGGAGGTTGCCGCCATCGCGGCCATTGGCGTCGTCGTTCTTGTGCTCTCGGGATGTTCGAGTGCTACGGCGCCTTCCTGGGTGCCAGGTTGGATGACGATCAAACCAGAACCACAAGCGCTTCGTTTTGAATCCGCACCTCCGGGCGCTGACGTCACAGTCAACATGGAACCAAATCAGCCGCCTCAGACCTGCAAAACACCCTGTTCTCTCACGCTTCCCTTGAGCAAACAGTCGGTGACGGTTGCTTTGAATGGCTATGTGCCGCAAACGCTCGCCGTTGACGTTCGGGATGCCAAAGACTTTAGCCCCAATCCCGTCCAAGTGACCTTGCAGGCCGTTCACCCGAAGTCACACAGGCCGAAGTCGGCCAAAACTGCGAGCTCTGGGGAGCACTAGCGGATCAGGCCATGGTTCTACCGGCTATCCTCTCGCTCGTCGTCATCAGTCTGATGCTGCTGGGTTTCTGGGCCGTTGCGGACTAAAACTAACGAGTGCGGCCCAAACTAGGCGCAGCGGATTGCAGCGAATATCGCCAATTCTGCCGGAGCCACTGCGGCAGAAAACCTAACGCGCGACTACGTGCGACACGGGGGCATTAGCAACCATCGTGTCCTTGCCGTTGTAAGCAACCATCGCAGCGGCCAAGAATAGCCAACCTACAGTGTCGATTTGGGGTTCGCGCTCCGGGCGGCGCGCCTCGTGCAAGTCTGACATTTCAGACCTCCTACGCGGCCACTCACCCGAGGCTAAACTACCATGATTCCAAGCGTGGAAGTACCGCACAGGAGGATAAAATGAGCGAGTCCGAATTTGTGCGCGACTTGGTTCAGGAAGGCATACGACAAGCAACGCAACTTGAGGCGTTAAAGAATATCCAGCTCCTAATCAATACCGCTTGCTTTGCAATTATCGTCACGCCTGTCGTCTTGGCGCTGATCCTCTGGCGTGTGTGGTGAATTGGGCCGCAAGAGGCTGCCACATCCAAATTGCTCGTCAATGATGAGGCGCGGCGGATTGCGGTGAATATCGCCAAGCAAGTAACCCGCCGCTTCCCGCCGCCGTGGTCCGTCGAGGAATTGGACGCCTGCTTTGTCCTGATCGACAACGGCCAGCATTTGCCGCACGCTTAGAGGGCGGTTATGGAGCTAGGTTTGCGAAGGGCCCAAATTTTATTTGGTGTTGTCCTGTACCTTGCGGCGGCGGCCTGCACGGCGTTACCAGAGAGGTTTAAGCGCATCGACGGGCGGCGGGTCGAAGAGAGCCAGTTACTTAACGATCAGTCGATCTGCCGGGCTGAAATCAAGGACAACCTTTCGGCGGCCAACCAGACGACGACCTGGGGAGGACCAACTGAGGACGCAATAACCGTCTATACCGGCTGCATGGCACGGCACGGCTATAGAGCTGCAGAGTAACCTGGTGAATGGGCCGCCGCTTCCCGCCGCCGTGGTCCCTGAGGACCTGACATTGATCCTCGCTCAAGAGCTTAGAGAAGCACGAGCTTGGTTTGCGCAGCACAAGCGTGACCCGTTTTTGTGGCTGGTAATTCTTGGACCGTTGACGTTTTTTGCAATCACACCTTGGTGGAGTCCCATTGTATTCCCAGGCTCGGATGCCATACGAGCGATAAGGCAAGTTGTGCCGGACGCTGACGTAAATTTATACGCATGGAACAGTTTTCCGAAGTGTCGCGGGCAAACGTATATCTTTGGGTATGATTTCAGATCAGGGACGAACTTCGGTCGTGCATGCCGAGACATTGTTAACGGTGGATGGGTTGTCTTTCTATTTCGAGGATGAGCCGGGGCGACGATAGGCGGCGAAGCTGCTCACCAAAGATTGAGGCGCGACGGATTGCGGCCAATATCGCCAAGCTGCCGGAGCTGCTGAGAGGATTGAGGTAATGGCGACCATTTTTACATAACAATTATTGACCTTCGGCCGAGCCTGGAACGTAAACATACGGCCGGCTTGCTGGATCACCAACCCAACTTTTGGGGTCTCTAGGGTAAGCAGGAGAGCCGCCCGAATCATAAACCGAAGGCGCTACCGGGACGAAATTGTAAACGCCTCTTCCTTGGCTGCTTCGTGTGACATATCCGTTGTGATGAGTAGAAATTGGCTTGCCCTTCTGTGCGGCGAATGCTGGAGTTGCGATGCTCGCGGCTGCAATCGCAGCGCCAAAAATCAGCTTTGAGACATTTGCCATGATTTGCTCCTCCGCGAAGTCCTTTGTTATCGACACGCATAAGATTGGATTACGTTGCCGCAAATTCCATCACGCTTTCGTATAAATGCATAACCGTATTGTGTCATTGCATGGCGAGGCGCGACGGATTGCGGCGAATATCGCCAAGCTGCCGGAGCTTTTGCGCACGCCGTAGCTCTTCAATAGCGCCTCACGCGCCTAGACGGAGCGGGCCCCGACACGCCTTGGTACTGCGGATTGGGTCCACACGAGTCGCTGTTCCCAGCCCGGGCGGCCAAGCATTGTTGAAACGTCGAAAACCCGCAATTCGTGGCTCCGCCGCCTCTATTGTAATAGACGCACCACGGATAGCTTTGCGCTTCAGCGGGTTTTTCGATGCAGATGATTGCCGCGAAAACTCCTAGTGCGAATACGAAAAGCCTCACAAACGGCTCCCAGAATCACTCTCATCCTGAGAACCCCAATGCCCATATTTTATTTCCAGCGCCTCGCGCAATAAGGCGCGGCGGATCGCGGCCAATATCGCCAATGCATCATAACTGCGCCGAAGGTTCCATCCTGCGTTAACCAATAAGATTTCAAAATCTGTTATTTGAGACGAATGCCACGGAACGGGCGAACAGCGGCCACGTTTTGCGAATGTAAGAAGTCCTGGGTCAAGGACCTGATTATGCTGTCATCGTATTGTTTGCATCAGATGCGTGTGTGCCTTTCGCTCGCGCGACTAACCAACGACGTGAATATCAAGCAACGCTGCGAAGAACTGGCGATGAATTTTGCCGCGTGCATCGGTGGTAAAGACGACTTCGATATAGCGGAACTCGGGGCCGACCAGCACACAACCTTTAACGCGCGATGAAGCGCGGTGGATTGCGGCGAATATCGCGAACCCTGATAGGACTCCCGACCCGCTGATGCGCTTCTAATCGGACGCGGCTGGGGCAGTCTAAGCAGCCCGCCCTTGCGACACCGTCTCGCCGTTGAATACCAGCGGCCGGTTGTTGCTGGCCTTGACGACAGAACAGCCGCCGAGGTCGTCGACGGACCATGGCGGCGGGAAACGGCGAGTCCCTGTCATTGGCAGGGCCGAGCAAACCTTAAGTGGGTAGGAATCGTTCCGCCGCGCCGGTCGTCAATTTATGCGGGGACTTCTTCCTTGCTCAGAACTGGCAAAATCAGCTGAGGTCCGTTGTTTCTTACATTGCCGACCATCCTGTCGACCGGCCAAATTTTCAATGCCTCGTCCGGGCATGGTTGGAGTAACGCCAGTAAGTCTTGCTCGCTCGTCGGTTGTTCACCGAGCCACTTTGGCCAGTCGTTCTCTGCGAGGATGACCGGCATACGATCGTGCAGCTCGCCCATCGCGTTATTTGGCTCGCACGTCAAAATCGTGCAACTTAGAACTTCTTCGCCGCTGGTCGGTGATTTCCATTTTGCCCAGAGACCGGCCATCACCATTTGCGCGTCGTCGACCATGGCAATTGCGTGCGGCTGTTTTAGCTTTCCTTTTGCATCAAGTTTTTTCCACTCGTAGAAACCGTCAGTGACAACGAGGCAGCGCTGGCCGCGCGACCACGCATCCCGAAACGCGGGTTTCGTCGTAAATTCCTCCGCCCGAGCGTTGAAGGTTGAAAACTGAAGCTTGTCGTCTTTGGCCCAGTGGGGAATCAGGCCCCACTTCATCATCTTCGGCACGCGCTCGCCATTAACCGATCGAATGGCAACGAGCATCGGTGCTGTCGGTGGTTTATTCCAATCCGGCTCAAAGTTCGGCGCCACCGAGTTTGGTGCGAACTTCAATCGGATTTTGATTTCCGAATAATCGGATGATAGGCGCACTCTACCGCACATTATCGTTTCCTCTTCGCCGCTTGATATAGTTTGATTTCTCCAGACATCCACCTAAGGAGAGACCCATTGGTCGCTATGGGGTTGTCGGCGTGTCGTTCATACCGGCACCACGCGCAGAGGGAGTGACCGTTGCGTCGCTGTTCATGCATTTGATTTCATCAAGTCCGGCTTCTGGCGGTCCTTCTGTTCCCGCAAGCCGGTAGACGTAGGCGAAGAGCGCGAGCATTGCGCTGAGTGTCAAAATGACGTCAAGAAACGGCGGAATTTCTATCGGTATCCCCATTGTGTCTTCCCCTGAACACCAAACCAAACCCAACACCGTCCGCGCACTCATCGTCATGTGGAGTGCCCCTTGCTTGGCGGCGGCAAATCGTCTTTGAGCCGCCAGGGGTCGCCATGCTGTTGAAGCTGGTGAACCACGTCGTCAGCAACGCGAAACCTCTCTGCTTCGTCGAGTTCATGCCGCAAGCCGCGAACCAATTTGCGCGCGCCCCTTAATGCAAAGGCCACAGCAAACCGGAGCATGTCCCCGCGCGTTCGCACGGGATTGGATTGGAGAACAGAACGAGAACATTGTCAATGGAGAGGCCTAAGTCCCTCCCTCTGACCAAATGCCTATTGCTGGTGGAGAAAACCCGCCTTAGCGCGAAGCGATCCAAGCAAGCGTGTTACCAATACCGTCGGCATAGGAGGTCATCCGCTGCGGCCCGAGCAGGCGTAGCAGCTTTCGCTCGTCGTAGTTGACCGGCTTCTCATATAGTCGGGGGCAACCTGCAGCAGCCCGCGCAAATCCTTGTTGAACAGACTTACAATTCGCAGCGTCATCATCCCGGCCGAGCGCAGCTTGACCGGCCTCCCGAGATAACGCCCGGCGATCTCGGCCGCTTGTCGACCGCTGAGCGGACCGCCGCCGGGCAGACACCAATGCCCGCCGAAGGCCTTGGTGCGCGCACCGACAGCGGCGGCGATGCGCATGGCGTCCGGGACATAGATGTATTCGCGTTGAGTATCCGCGCTACCGAGCCAGTTGACGGTTTTGCCGGAAGCCGCCTCGTTGAGCGCATTCTGCAGCGTACTGACATGGACATAGGGCCCGTAGAAGTCGGGCAGATGCAATATTGCGGCGCCGGCCTCGCATAGCACGTCCTCAGCCTCACGCCGGTAGCGTACCCAAGGCGGGCCGCCGCTGCGCGGATGGCTCTCGTTCAATTCAGTCCGCAGGTCACCGGATGCAAATGCATCTGGTCGCCGGGCAGGCCAACGCAATCGTAGACGAGGTCGCAGCCGTCGATCGCGCGGGGGGTCGCGTCGGCGTCGAGAATGTCGGCAGGGCGCTTCTCCACTGCCGCGTCAGGAAATAGCCGCGCGAGTTTGTCCATATCGCGAGCGATCACGCGCACGGCAGCAGTGTGCCTGCAAAGCTCGGCCGCGAGGTGAATGCCGGTCGGGCCGGTCGCGCCAACAATCGCAATTTTTGTCATAAGCACCAATGCCGAACACTTGCGAGCACGTCCCAAGCTCTGTCTGATCTTACTTTGGCCGACGAAAAACGTCCGGGAGGCAGGAAAGAGGTCACCGGAGGAACCCCGGCTCAGCGGAGGATACCCCCCTCGCGGCAGGCCTCCGAAACATCGACGGGAGCAATATCCGCTTTGCAGATTCTTTGGTGACAGAAGGCACTAGATCCGGCTTGCGCCTGTTGTTGAGCCTCGGTCGCGCGTCGGCTCGCCGCCACCTTCTCAGCCGCGTCGCGGCGTTGATCTTCTAGTTTGAGGCTGTTGAAGCCCATTGCACCCCGCGCTAACGCCTACAGGACTCATCGAGCCTCTCGAACATCGACAAGACATCCTGAAACTCTTTGGTATTTGGGTCCGCCCGATAGAGGGCGTTGAATAGCGCCACGTATTCGGGACCCACTTGTTTCTCCAAATCATTTATTTTTTGGGTCAGCGCCTCAGCTTTCTTCTCATCTTTCTCTTGAGCAGCCTGGTCGATCTCCCCACCGAGATTGGCCATTTGGCAATAGGCCTGGGTCTTAGCTTTATCGCCGCTGATAGTACTGACGACCTTTTGTGCATCCACCTTCAACTTAGCGGCATCTGGCTGCTGATCTTGCGCGTACACCGGCAAGATGCCGATTATCAAAATCGCAAGGATCTGCAGCCGGTTCATAGATTCCCCTTGGCTCTATAGGGTGAGTAGAAGAATTAGACGTCTTGTGCGCTAGCTGCCGGAGCCAGAGATGACCTCGCCGAACAGCTTCCACGTCGTGCCGTTAAATTTCTCAAGCTGCATCTGCTTGATCGGAGCGAAATCGTCCGCGCTGGTGTTGACGGTGATGCCAGGCAGTAGCATCGGCAGCGTCAAATCGTGGATGCTGGCCGCTTGCTGCATCACGTTCTCGCGGGTGAGATTATCACCGCACGCCCTGAGTACGGCGACCAGTGTCTGCGCTTCCGAATAGCCGTAAACGGTGAAAACGTCACGGACATCGGCCGACGAATTATATTTCTTCATCCACGCTAGCCATTCCTTATATTCGGGCGTGTCCTGCCACTGTGGATCAGTAGGGTCCTTGAAGTATCCCGCCGAGACGATGCCGACGCCCTTTTCGAGTCCTGCGGGTTGCATCACCGCCCCGACAGAGTTTGACACGTAGGTCAGGAAGTGCGTCGGCTTCCAGCCGATGTCGTAGACCTTGCGGATCGCCTGGGCGGCGAATTTTGGTATGGCCGCTGTTAGCAGGACATTCGCGCCGCCGCCCTGCAGCGACACGACTTGCTGATCGACGGTCGGATCGGTGGTCTCATAGGATTGGGAAGCTACGATCAACTGGTTCGCCTTATCGCCCAGTCCTTCGCGCAGGCCGATGAGGTAGTCCTTGCCGAAGTCATCGTTCTGATAAAGCACCCCGATCTTGGCATCCGGCTGAGTTTTGAGAATGTAACGGGCATAGATACGGGCCTCGACGCGATAGCTCGGCTGCCAGCCCATCGTCCACGGATGGTTCTTGGGGTCGTTCCACTTGTCAGCGCCACTGGCCACGAACAGTTGAGGCACCTTGTTGTCGTTCAAATAGCCCTGGATGGCGGTGTTGGACGGCGTGCCAAGCGTCTGGAACAACAACAGGACCCCGTCTTCCTCAACTATCTTGCGCACCTGTTCAACGGTCTTCGGCGGGCTGTAGCCGTCGTCGCGGCTGATGAAGTTGATCTTGCGGCTTTTTATGCCACCTTGTTCATTAATCATTGCGAAGTAGGCGGCCTCTGACTTGCCGATGACGCCGTAGGACGAAGCCGGACCGCTGTAGGGCATCGTGTTGCCGATCTTGATCTCGGTGTCGCCTGCGCCAGGTCCGTACTGGCCAGCGGTCCAAGCCGCTCCACTTACGAATACGAAACTGACCGCAGACAGGCTCATGGCGATAATCCGTTTCACTCTCATGACATCCTCCTTGGTCAATGCTCCTCTCTCACCCTTGATACTCATCTGCGAGTTATCGGCACTGACGCGCTAACGCACAGTCGCGAACGCTGCGCGACGCGCGTTCAGACCGAAAGATTGAGGTCTGCTAAGAGTTATTGTGCCTGCCGACGGCACTAGCGCTGCCCCTTCACTCTAACGGGGACTTCGGCTCTCCCGTAATCGGCAGCTCAGCAAGATGTTACAAGGGTACAATGACGATTAAAAGTCCGCGTTGGCACATTCGCTTCCCGCGCCGTAGTCCGTTCGACTGTTTCATTGTGCGCGATGAGGCGCGGCGGGTTGCGGCGTTCGTGGCGCTCGGCGCCAAGCTCGCTTTTGCCGAGCGATAAGAGAACGGGAGGACAAGATGGCCGGACAACTCCAAGGCAAAATCGCTATCGTCACCGGCGCCAGCAACGGCATAGGCCGCGGCATCGCCGAGCTGTTCGCCGCCGAGGGCGCGAAGACCGTGCTGGTGGCGCGCCGCGGCGAGCTGCTGGACGAGGTCGCGGCAGGCATCAAAGCCAAAGGCGGCGAAGCGCTGCCGGTGCCGGCCGACCTCACCAAAGAAGACGCGATCATCACGCTGTTCAAGAAGACGGTCGAGACCTTCGGGCGGCTCGACGTGCTGGTGAACAACGCCGGCATCGCCACCCACAAGAACACCGAGGACATCACGCTCGACTACTGGAACGAGGCGCTCGCCATCAACATCACCGCGCCGTTTCTCTGCGCGCGCGAGGCGGTTCGCATCATGAAGGCGCAGCAGCCCCAGGGCGGGCGCATCGTCAATATCGGCAGCGTTTCGGCCAAGACCCCGCGGCCGGATTCACTGCCCTACACGGTGACCAAATTCGGCCTGCAGGGCATGACGCACCAGCTCACGATGGATGGGCGCAAGCACAATATCGTCTCGTCGA
>Ga0310917_10000313_pt1 | contig 21203 bp, 19 predicted proteins | sample GREbulkMGLF178_FD_203531 | JGI IMG/M metagenome (GOLD analysis project Ga0310917, IMG submission 203531) | Lab enrichment of tropical soil microbial communities from Luquillo Experimental Forest, Puerto Rico - GRE.bulkMG.LF178 | ecosystem: Environmental > Terrestrial > Soil > Tropical forest >... | reverse complement strand
TCGAGTGCAGTTGATCATGCCGAGCAGCGCGCCGTCTTTGCGCAGCGCTAAAAAAAGAGTGGTGCGCGCACCGTGCTCGGCGGCTGCGCGCGCCAGCGGATCGTCGATCAGTCGAAAATCGGCAATGTGGGAGAAGGGGGCCCCGGCGAGCAGCGGCGCAAAAACCGAGGTCTCGCGAACGCTGATCCCGCGGCGCAGCTGCTCGGCCCACTCCTGCGGAACGCCCTGCATCGCGACACCGCGGAAGATCTCGCCGTCGAACAGGTACAAGCCGCCGCGCGTCGTGCCGCAGCGGGTGCGCGCCTTTTCCAATATCGCCTCGAAGACCGGCTGGAGGTCACCCGGAGAGGAATTGATGACCTGCAGTACCTCGGCCGTCGCGGTCTGCTGCTCCAGTGACTCGCGCAGCTCCGTCAACAAACGCGCGTTCTCGATCGCGATGACCGCCTGGTCGGCAAAGGTGCGCACCAGTTCGATCTGCCGCTCGGTGTATAGCTCAACCCGCTTCCGCGAGAGATTAATCGAGCCGAGCACCGCCCCCTCGCGCAGCAGCGGCACTCCAAGTCCGGTACGTCGCCCGGCCGCCACAGCCTCGGGCAGCGCGTAGTCCGGGTCGGCGGCGAGGTCCTCGACATGCACGACTCTGCCTTCGAGCGCCACCCGCCCGGCGATGCTGTCGCGACCGGGGGCAACGGTTCGCTGGCGCACGATCGCCCAATGCTCGGGCTCCGATGCGCTGAACGAACTCGACACGGGGCGGTAGACCTCGCCCTCGCGTATTGCGATGTTTCCGTAATCGGCCCCGCAAAGCCGGACGGCCGTGTCGACCACGGTGTCCAGCACCGGTTGCAAATCGGCGGTCGAGCGGCTGATGACGTTGAGCACGTCGCTGGTCGCGGTCTGGTATTCGAGCGACTCTTCGAGGTCGCGCGTGCGGGCCTGCAATTCACCGAGCAGACGCGCGTTTTCGATTGCGATGACCGCCTGGTCGGCAAAGGTGCGCACCAGCTCGACCTGCCGCTCGGTGTATGGCTGCACTCGCTTCCGCGCGAGAGTGATCGCGCCGAGCACGGCTCCCTCGCGCAGCAGCGGCACCCCAAGTCCGGTGCGTAGCCCGGCTGCCATAGCCTCGGGCCAGGCGTAGTCCGGGTCAGCGGCGAGGTCCTCGACATGCACGACCCGGCCTTCGAGCGCCACCCGCCCGGCGAGGGTGTCGCGGCCGGGGACAATGGTTCGCTGGCGCAGGGCCGCCCACCACCCGGTGTCCGCTACGACCGCCTGGTTGCTCGCTGCATAACGGTAGACCTCGCCCTCGCGTATTGTGATCGACGCGAGATCGGCGCCGCAAAGCCTGGCGGCCGTTTCGACCACTGTGTCCAGCACCGGTTGCACATCGGCGGTCGAGCGGCTGATGACGTTGAGCACGTCGCTGGTCGCGGTCTGGTATTCGAGCGATTCTTCGAGATCGCGCGTGCGGGCCTGCAATTCGCGATAGGTCTCGGCGCTGGTGATGGCGATGACCGCTTGCTCGGCGAATGTCTGCGCCAATGCGACCTGGCTGTCGGAGAAGCCGCCGATCCCCTCGGCGGTCAGCGAGATGGCTCCGATCGCCACACCGTCGCGCAGCAGCGGTATCGCGAGGTTCGACTTCCACGATAGATCCCGTATGGTCTGGGCGAGCCCGGCCTCTGCGTCCTTATCCCGTATGTGGATGGTCTGCCGGTCAAGGATCGCCCGGCAAGTGATGGAACCGCGCGTCGGCACCATCGGAAACAGCCGCTCGTAGGCTTTCGATGTGTCGGGTGTGCCGTATGACTCGTCGCGCACGACTGAGCGGAAATGGACGAGTTCACCATCGAATTCGAACAAGGTAGCGGTCGCGGTGTTGCACAGATCTCGCGCCCTGCGGACGATCAGGTCGAACACCGGCTGCGGATCGCCCGGTGAGGCCGACATCGCCCTGAGCACGTCGCTGGTCGCGGTCTGGTATTCGAGCGACTCCTGGAGGTCGCTGTTGCGCGCGGCCAGTTCGGCGCGGCACGTGTCGAGCTGCGGTTGGAGTTCCGCGATCGTTTGTTGGGGATCGGCAGGATCGTCCGTCGTTCTTGCTTTCCGCCCTCCCCCTCGATGGGGGAGGGTCGGGGTGGGGGTGCCCGGCTCAATACGGGTGGGGGTGCCCGGCTCAACACGAGTGGGAATGACCGGGTGGAGATTTTCGGCGATGGCCGAGCGCACACCCTCGGGGTTGTCCAGCACCTCGTTGTTCCAGAACCGCAACACGCGGTACCCCTCGCCTTCCAGAAACCGGGTGCGGCTTGCTTCTGACTCCGACGAGGGATCATGCTGCCCGCCATCGATCTCGACGATCAATCTCGCTGCGTGGCAGGCAAAGTCGGCAATGAACCCGCCGATCGGCACCTGGCGGCGAAACCGACAGTCTTCGGTTTGCCGCGACCGCAGCATCTGCCAGAGACGCCTTTCGGCTTCGGTCATGTCACGGCGGAGAGTCCGGGCGCGCTCGCCCGCGCCGGCGCTCGGAGCTTTCTTCACCATGGATCGGTCCTCGGCCTCACCCCCACCCCGGCCCTCCCCCATCGAGGGGGAGGGTGTGTAAAGCGGGTCGCGGTCTGGTATTCGAGCGATTCCTGGAGATCGCTGTTGCGCGCGGCCAGTTCGGCACGGCACGTGTCGAGCTGCCGTTGGAGTTCCGCGATCGTTTGTTGGGGATCGGCCGCCGCCGTGTCGAGCGTCGCGGTCATGCGCCGGCTCGGGCGAGCGATCGGACATCGTCCGAAATCTGAATGTACGGCATGTTTCCCCTAGTGATTGGAGAGCTGCGAACTCCCGTGAGCGAGGATATGCCTTAGCGCTTCGCTCCGCCAGCGGTTGTGCACAAAGTAGGCGGCCGCAGGCCTCGGGAATCTCTACACCGCGTGCTCGACGCTTTCCAAAAGCCGAAGGTAATCTTCGGGCAGCCCGTGCGCCCTCGCGCCGTCGCGCAGCAGCGTGATGTACCGCAAGGACGGCTTTCCATCGACCTTCGTGCCCTGGGCCAGGTAGGTGACCGCCTGGATCATCCGGCCATTACCGTCCTCGGCGTCGATCTCGACATGGCGGTATCCGCGCCCGGGCACCCCTTCTGTCGAGTCCAGGCGCATCAGATCACGTCTCGTGATGCGGTAGAGCACCCCCCAGACCTCCGCGTCCGGGTCGGGGTACAGGTTCGCAGGGGCAGCCTTGCCCTTTGGCCGGCCTTCCAGATTGAACCGCACGCGGTATCCCTTGATGCGACCGGAACGGTGCTCCAGTGGTTGAATGCCGCGGCGCGCCCGGAAGGTAGCGTCATGCATGTTGGCGCCATACGCGAAATACCAGATCTCATCCTGCGGCCGGCCGAGCAAGCGAGCGCCCCGGCAACGGTAATAGCAGCGCGAAAGGAGCCACGATTTCGCAGTGACGCGGCGCAGCTTGAATCCCAATCCCCGTGGTGGAATCGTTGTCTTCGTCATTCTGCTCCCGCTGCGCGCCGCGCCCGCGTCAGATCGGGATCGCCAGCAACGTGTCGATTTGGCGGCTGTCGAGAACGACGGTCTTGCTGGTGAATCTCCAGCTTCCGGCGTCGCGTTTGATCTGATCGACATAGCGGCCGGCGCCAAAAATCGTCATCTCGCCATCCTGCATCGTGCGCACGACGAGGAAATTCGCCTCGACATCGAGCGGTCCCGTCACGTCTGCCGAATTGCCGATGATCTTGATTGACGAGACAAGATGCCGGTAGCGCTGCGGTTCGTAAATATTGGCCTGGCGCAATGCGCTGACCCGATCCTTCAACATGTTGCGAGATGTCGCATAGATCAGGCCCAAGGGAAGACCGGCTTCGTAATTTTCGGCCGACGTTATTCGGTAGGAGCAATCCTCGGTGAAGAAGTCAGGCCAGCGGTCGAGCTCGTCGGCGTCGAGACAGTGGACATAATCAGTAAAGAGCTGGTCCAACTCCCATCGCCGCACGATCGCGTCGAGATCCATGCCTCACCATCCCATCAATGGGCGATAGACATGCCAGAAGCCCCGCACAGAAGCCTCGGTCGTGCGGTTGGGTTCTGAGCTATGCTCGAAACCGCCCATCTCCAGGACCGAACAATCCTCTTCGGACCCGCGGATCGCGCGCTGGATAAAATTCCCGACAGCGCCATCCTCCATCGAGACATAGCCGGCCGGGCCGACGAGATTGGCCTGCGCCAAGCGCAGCGAGGTCATCTCGGCATCGTCCTCCTCGAATCCGATATAGATCCATTGCAGCTCGGTCTTGTCGGCGCCTTTAGGCAGCACCAGGCGTAGAGCGATGCAGTTCTGGATTTGCTGCAGCACGAAATTGGGGAACAACGACAGGATCTGGGTCGTGGTGTCATCGCCGAACTCTTCGGCGGCGGTGAGGAAACGCGGATCGGCCAGCCGGAAATCCTCGCGTAATGACGGGATGCCGGCATACAGCTTGTCTGAGTTGGCACGATCGACGCGCTCGACCTTATTGCGCGTATAGCTGGCATGATGCGCACCACTCTCGGCGATGTCGACCCCGCCCTCTGAGGTCAGCCGCGAAAGGCGAAAGGTGGTGAAGAAAGTGTGAAGTAGAGTTGCGTGGTAGGTGTCCCGCACATTCTCAAAATAGAGCTTCCAATTGTTGTGCAGGATCTGCGAGGTCGTGCCCAAGACCTTCGGCGTGCCGTGCAATACCCGGTGGATTCGCGAACCGATGAGATTGCCGATGTAATCTCCCAGCGGCGGCGCCTCGGGCGACAGGGTGCCGAAGACCAGATCGCCGAACGTGTCGACGCGCAGCTTCTTCAATCCGTGCTGATCGAGCTGGAAGCTCTCGGGCATGCCGCCGCGCCCGGCAACACCGCGGCGAAAAGCGACGCTCTTGAGGTCGCCGTTGAGATCGTAACGCCAGGCGTGATAGACGCAGGTCAAATCGTCGGCATGGCCGCGCCGTTTGAGGCAGACGAGGTTCCCGCGATGGGCGCAGCGGTTCAGCATGGCGTGGATCTGGCCATCATGGCCGCGCGTCACGATAACGGGCGTCTCGCCGAGGAAGGTCGTCAGAAAGTCGCCCGGGCGCGGCAATTGATTGGCCAGGGTCAGAAATTGCCAGGTTGGCCCGAGAAAGATGCGGGTCAGCTCCTCGCGATAGATTTCCGGATCGGAAAACACCCGGTAGGGAATGCGGGCATTGCCCTCGGCCGGCCATTGAAACGCCGGCAGGTACGAAATCGATTGTCCTTTCGCCTGGTCCATCTCCCGTGCTCCTCGACGACCGGGTTTGCCCGGGAGGGATCATAACCAACCGAAACGCCGTAACCAATCAGCCCGTCATTCACCGTCCGACGACCGACGGCGCGCTCGCCGACGGCCGGCAGGGCCGCCCGTTAATGATGCGCAGCGCTCTCTGTCAGGTCCTTTGGCCGACGAAATCGGCGAGCTCCTGGCGCGTCGTTTCTCGCGCCACGAAGAGGAACATCGGGACGATCAGGAAGAACGAGAGGGCAAGGAGCGGCAGTGCCGTCGCGATCGAATGCGACGTCGCGATCCAGCCGACGATCGCCGGCGCGAGGGCGCCGCCCGCGCTGCCGAACGTGAAAGCGGTGCCGATTGCGGTCCCACGGATCTGTGTCGGGAACAACTCGGTATTGTAGCCGAGCCCGCTGCCGTAGCTGCCGGTAATCAGGAAATTCAGGATCAACCCCACCCAGAACAGGCTGGATGCGCTGTCGAGTTGTCCCATGACGACGAGGAGGATCGCCGCCGGCAGGCAGAAGGCCGGGATGACGTAGCGCCGGCCAAACATGTCGCTGAGCCAACCGCAGAGGTAGTAGGCAAAGATTGCACAGAACATCCAGACCGACAGATAGCTCGCCGTAGTCTGAAAGCCGAGATGCTTTTCATTAGCGAGGTACTGCGGCATCCACGCCGACCAGCCGATCCACGTGAACAGATAAAAGAAGTACAGTAAGGTCGCGGTCAGCATCTCGCGCGGGTACTCGCGCACCGGAGACCAGATGTCGAGTCGTTTTCTTAGGCCCTCCCGCAGCATTGCCGTGGTGACCCGCTGGAAACGCGGGCTCTCCTCGACGCCGAGGCGCACCCACAAAACCAGTAGCGCCGGCAGGATGCCGAGCCAGTAGAGGGCGCGCCATCCCCACAATGGCACGACGACGAGGGCCGTCAGCGAGCACAGCATGTAACCGAACGGGTATCCGCCGACAAGGCCGCCGAGCGCGGTGGCGCGCCACTTGGTCGGGGCGGTCTCGCTGACCATAACCATGCCGACCGGGGTCTCGCCGCGAAGGGCGATACGGGTGATCGAGGTGAAGATCAGCAGCTGCAGCGGGCCTTGCGCGAAGCCGGTGAAGCCGGTGAACAGCGAATAGCCGAGGATCGTCAGAATGAGAATGGGCCGGCGGCCGTAAAGATCGGCGAGCGCCGGAAAGATGAATACGCCGATCAGGCCGACCCAGGCCGACAGCGTCGTGATGTAGCCCATCGTCGCCGGTACGATGCCCCACTCCTTGATCAAGATCGGGGTCACCAGCTGCATGATCGTGCCCTCGTAGATGTCGAAGGCAAACCCCAGCATGCAAATCGCCCATACCGTCAGGCTGTACGCGGTCCATCGATCTGCCGCCAGATGTGGACCGGCTGCTTTGTCCAACGACAGGCGAGCCATCGAATCCCTCCCCTCTGGAGTGCTCAGCCCGCAAGGGGCAGCTCAGGCGGGATCAACCCGCGCCGCTTCGGTTCCTAGTACAGCATCCTCCTGCGAAGGCGTCTATGCGCTACATTCCTCCGAGGCGACCCGCTGCATCGACCCCCAAAGTATCACGACGGACGGGCTATCCGCGAAGTTGCTTGCGCATGAAGACGCGCTCGTAGCCGGCCTCGGCCCCGCGTCCCGTTTCTTCGTAACCGATCGACGCGTAGAGGCGCTGATTCTCCACCATCTCTTGATGCGTGTAGAGCCGAATTTCGCGATACCCGCGCCTTAACGCCTCGGCCTCCGCGAACACAAGCAGCCGGCGACCCAATCCCAAGCCCTGGCGGGCCGGGGAGACCGCGATATTATCGAGAAGCAGATAATCGGGCGCGGACAGCAGCACGATGATGCCGGTTATCGCAGCTTCTTCCTCGAGCACCCAGACCAGGCCTTCCGCGACGCGCGCCGCGTAGTCGTCGAGCATCGGCCCGGGCGGCTTGCCGATGCGGGCGGTGTAGTGCCGGTAAGCCTGGTCAACAATGTCCACAATCGCGGGGACATCGGCCGAGGTCGCCGTTCGGATGCGAGGTTCGTCCATCACCAATCCTCGTGCCGCCGCCTGCCAACTGGGTAGAGGCTTGACCGAATCCCTCTCGACACCTGATCAGCGATCGTGGCAGGTCTCTGCCAGCCGACGGGCGGCGCTGACTGATGAGGAAGAGACCGGATGGGCGTCGATCGCTTCGGCAATTTGCATGCGCCGAACCTGCCTTATGCGCGCGGCGAGATCCTCGGCAGCACCGAGGACGATTTTGAGAAATTGCAGCGCGCATGGTCGCTGATCCGCAGGCGGGGCGCGGACAAGATTTACGTCTTCACCGGGCTCGAGCATTCGTTGCCTCTCGCCGCCGAAGAGCTCGCATTTGCCGACGATGAAATCGCGCCGGCGTTGTGCTTCGAGCGGCTCAAGACGCTGGCGCTCGATCATCTCGGAGGCTCTCCGGAAACCGACGATGTCGCGGTATTCAATCGGCTGACCGGAGCGACGATGGCGACGCATCTGACCCTGGTCAGCCCCGGCGACGTCGTGATCGGTGTATCGGCGAGCTACAGCCATCCCTCGGTCGTCCGGGCCGCTCAGCATGTCGGGGCACAGTTTATCGATGTCGCTGGCCTGGGCGCGTTTCGGGATGCAATAGCGACTCAACGCTCCGTGGCGCTCGTCGTGCTGACCCGTCTCGCCGTGACCTATGACATATTGCCACTCGAAGCAATCGAGACCATCGTCAGGCTCACGCGCGACAAGGGTGCCCTCGTCTATGTCGACGATGCCGGCGGCGCGCGCGTCGGTCCTGCCGCCTTCGATCAGCCGCGGATGTTGGAGCTGGGTGTCGATCTTGGCGCGACCGGTCTCGACAAATACGGCACCAGAGGACCGCGTTTCGGCCTGCTTGCCGGCAGGAAGGACCTGGTCGGCCGAATCCGGACAAAGGGGTTCGAGTTCGGCATGGAAGCCCGACAAATGCTCTACCCGGCGGTGGTGCGGACGCTCGAACAGTACGACCCGGCGCGGGTGCGGGCGCTTATTGCGGCGACCAAACAGATCGCCAGCGAGCTGCGACCACTGCTCGGTAATCGGCTGCACGAGACGCCCACCACGGTGCAGATCGCCGCTGACGATATCCTCGAGATCGCAATGGAGCGCGGAGGAGTGCGCGAGGCGCCGGTGGTGCCCTACGAAGCCTCGGCTGCGCTCTCGATGCTGCTTCTTCGGGATTACGGCATGCTGATGGTGCATTTCGTCGGTGTTCCGCCGGGGACGGCCGATCTGCTGATCAAATTCGTGCCGCCGGAGACGCTTGAACGCTTTGGCGGGGCCGGAAAATATGCTCAGGCAGTCAATAGCGCGCTGACGCGCCTGGGCGAATTGCTTCGAGATCCGAAGAGCGTTCGCGAGCTGCTGCTCGGTAGGAATTAACGGCAGCGTTGGGACTGACGGCCTCGGAATACCAACTGATACTAACATGAGCTGGGGAGGACGCCAATGAGACAAGTGGAAGGGAAGGTTGCGATTGTGACAGGCGGTGCCTCCGGTATCGGCGCGGCCTGTGCGACCACGCTGGCGCGAGAAGGCGCCAAGGTCGTGGTGACTGACCTCGACGACGCCGGCGGCCAGGGCGTGGTGGACAGGATCGCCAGTGCAGACGGTAACGCCATTTTCCTCCATCAGGACGTCAGCACCGAGGAGAGCTGGCCGAATGTAATCGAGGCCACCGAGCGGTGCTTTGGGCGTTTGGACGTCATGGTGGCCAACGCCGGGATTGGGATCTTGTGCAAGGCTGTCGAGATGTCGTTGACCGACTGGCGGCGGCAGACCGCGGTGAACCTCGATGGCGTCTTCCTCTCGGTGAAGTACGCGGTTCCGGCAATGCGGCGCGCGGGCGGCGGCTCCATCGTCATTACGTCATCCGTTGCCGGTCTCAGGGGATCGGCAGGATTGGCCGGCTATTGCGCCACAAAAGGGGGCGTGCGGCTGTTCGCAAAGGCTGTCGCGATGGAGTGTGCGTCAGAAGGCGATGGAATCCGTGTCAATACGGTTCACCCCGGGGTCATCGACACGCCGATTTGGACGAAGTTGCCGACGTCGGCGGGGAGCAATGCACCGATTGATCCGAACGAAGTAGCCAGAGCCGGGGTGCCGCTCGGCCGGGCTGGACAGGCGCAGGACATCGCAAACGGCGTGCTGTTCCTCGCTTCCGACGCATCCAGCTACATGACCGGCGCGGAGCTGGTGATCGACGGCGGCATGACGGGCGGCGCGAGACCTCGCTGGCGCTGAGCGCTAAATCTGCCGCACCTGCCCTGGAACCCCAAAGGGACATTCGAGCCCCGACCGGTCCCAGCCGCCAGTCTCCGCCGCGGCAGCATAGGTCGTCGCCAGAAAATCGAGCAGCAGAGCGTCAGGATCCAGGGCGTTACGGACCGTGTCGTATGGCAGAATAAATTCGCCGAGCGCTGTTTCTAAGCGGGCGCCGGGCGTTACTGGCCGGTCTCGGAAGCCGGCTGGCTCGGGATAGGCATAGGAGTAGAACGCAGCCTGCGGAAAAGCGTCACTGCCCGGCCAGAACCCGGCGCTGCTGACTTCGTGCGAGTAGGCTTCGCGCGTCACTGCGTCGGGCAACCCGGGGACGGCGCCGGGATGGAGCGGAGCGCGCCGCCCGGAGAAACGAGTCACGGCGAGGTCGAAGCTGCCCCAAAAGAAATGAACAGGGCTCGCCTTGCCCAAGAAGCCGGTTCGAAAAAGCTTGAACACGCGATCGGCCTGGATAGGCGCGCGCCAAAAGCGGTGGGCGGCGGCGGGGTCGTAGGCGGCGTGGGTGCGGTCCTGCGAAAATGGGATCGGATTGGGCACCTCGTTCGGCATCTCTTGGATGGCGGCCGCGACCCCAATGCCGTTCAGGAGCTCGATGAAGCGATGATAGAAGTCGGCAACGGTTCGCGGCTCCAGCGGCAGCTCGCGCGTCTCACCCCGGCTGGTGCGCACGACAAGGCGATGGCTGATAAAGTCAAACTCGGTGTCCAGGATTTCGCCGTCGGCCGGGATCGGCGACGTTCCAAGACCTCGCGCGCTGACGTAGAGAGGAACTTGCCAGCCATGGTTGAGCCAGGGCGTCAACTTGAGCCGGACCTTGCCGACAATCTGGGTCCATAGCTGCAATGTTGCGGCGGTGTCGCGCCAGGCGGCATAGGGCAGATCGGGCCAAACGGCGGCGTCCATGGGACTTATCCTAACCTGGTATCTGCCGAGGGCAGGGTGATAGGCACGCCCGCGTCCTTCTGAAATACGTGCATACGCAATCGATGGAGGAAGAGATTAAATGCCCGGTAATGCTCCAAGCTATCTCAGGCCGGGCCCTCTCGATCGCATCTTCGGCAACACGCTTGCATTTCTCGTCTGGATCGGCCTGATCCGCAGTCACTTCTACGTCCTCGAAGTCCGCGGACGCAAGACCGGCAAGACGATCTCGCTGCCGGTGGACCCGCTCGATCTTGACGGAAGGCGGTATCTCGTCTGCGCCCGCGGCAATTCCAACTGGGTGCGCAATGCTCGCGCCGCAGGTGAGGTCGTGCTCGTCCGCGCGATGCGCCGCCACCGCTACGCCGTGCGCGAGCTTTCTCCAAGCGAGCGTCCAGCGGTTCTCAAAGACTACCTCGACCGCTTCGCCAGCGAGGTACAACGCTTCTTCCCGGTGCCGAAGGGGTCTTCGGCGGAGGCGTTCAAGGATCTGGCGCCGCGATACCCGGTCTTCGAGCTGAAAACCTTGGACGAGACGGCCCGCGCTGCCGGAGCGGCTTCGCGATGACCCAGGATAAAGCCTTGACCAATGGCCGCTCGGACCCGATGCAGAACTTCAGTCACATCTTTGCGAACGAGGCGACGAAGTTGGTGACTAATATGTTGAGGGGAATTCGGCGGGCTCCAATTGGCTGAGAGTTCAGGGAGATGAGAGGACCATACCTAAACCTCAGAGGTGTCGCGGCGGCGCTGCTGCTGTTAGCGGCGATGTCGGGCGGTGGCGCGCAGGCGCAAAAGTCGGGCGGGGTCCTGCGGATTTATCACCGCGACAGCCCGGCGAGCATGTCGATCCACGAGGAAGCGACCAACTCCGTCGTGATCCCGATGATGGCGGTGTTCAACAACCTGGTGCTTTACGACCAGCACAAGGCGCAGAACAGCCTTGATACGATCGTTCCCGACCTGGCCGAGAGCTGGTCGTGGAGCGAGGACGGAACCCGGCTGACCTTCAAACTGCGGCAGGGTGTCAAATGGCATGACGGCAAGCCGTTCACCGCGGCCGACGTCAAATGCACGTGGGATCTGCTGACGGGCCGTGCCGCCGAACGGTTGCGCCTCAATCCGCGAAAATCGTGGTGGGGCAACGTCGCGGAGATCGCCACCGACAATCCGGCCGAAGCCACCTTCGTGCTGAAGCGGCCGCAGCCGGCGATCCTCGCTTTGATCGCTTCAGGCTACACGCCGATCTATCCGTGTCATGTCCCGCCACGCGACATTCGGCAGCATCCGATCGGCACCGGCCCGTTCAAATTCATCGAGTTCAAGCCGAATGAACGGATCAAGCTGGTCCGAAATCCCGATTATTGGAAACCGGGGCGGCCCTATCTCGACGGCATCGAATACACGATCATTCCGAACCGCTCGACCGCGATCCTCGCCTTCATCGCCGGTAAGTTCGACCTGACCTTTCCCTACGAGGTCACAATCCCGCTCCTCAAGGACGTGAAACAGCAGGCGCCGCAGGCTGTTTGTGATCTGGTCTCGACCAATGCCAGTACTAATTTGCTGGTCAACCGCGAGGCGCCGCCCTTCGACAATCCCGATCAACGGCGCGCGTTGGCCTTGGCGCTCGACCGCAAGAGCTTCATTGACATTCTCGGCGAGGGACAGGGCGATATCGGCGGGGCGATGCTGCCGTCGCCGGCCGGGGTTTGGGGTATGCCGCCTGATTTTCTCGCAATCGTTCCCGGCTATGGACCTGACGTGGCGAAGAACCGCGTCGAAGCCCGTGAGATCATGCAGAGGCTCGGCTACGGGCCCGACAAGCGGATCGCGATCAAGGTCGCGGCGCGCAACATCCCGACCTACCGCGATCCGGCAATAATCTTGATCGATCAGCTCAAGGACATCTGGATCGACGGCGAGCTCGACCCGATCGAGACCGCAAACTGGTTCCCCAAGGTCGCGCGCAAGGACTATCAGATCGGCCTCAACAATACCGGCAGCGGCGTCGACGATCCCGACCAGCAATTCTTCGAGAACTACGGCTGCGGGTCGGAGCGCAACTACACCGGCTATTGCAATGGGGAGCTGGAGAAGCTGTTTGTCGAGCAGTCGAAGATGTCCGATCGGGAGAAGCGCCGGCGCCTGGTTTGGAAGATCGACAAGAGACTGCAGGAGGACGGGGCGCGGCCGATCATCTACCACCCGCGCCTGGCAACTTGCATGCAGCCGCAAGTGAAGGGGCTGACCGTCATGGTCAACAGCCAGTACAATGGCTGGCGCGGCTCGACCGATAGGCTGGGGGTGCGACGGTTTCGCCCTGTCGAGAACCCCGCTGATCGTAAGACTTTGGCTGCTCCCGACCCTAAAGCCGCAATACGCCGCCGAAACATCGGCCGCCCACGACCAAAGCCGTGTTCGCCAGTCGATCCGTACAGCGGGCGCCGCCCAACATTGTTCTATTTGACAAGACGTCCGGTCGTCTCTAAATTTTTACAGGGTCGATACACCCGCCGCCTGCCCCTTCGGGGATGGTGAACGTATCAATCTCTCCCGCGCCCTCGCCCATTGGCGAACGGGTCGGCAAAGCAGGCCCCGATATCTCCGTTCGCTGATGAAGAGGTGCTCTCATGCGCGATTTCCGCGATGCGAAAGTGATGGCGCGTGCTCTGCGCGATACGTTGAAAGCAAAAGGTCTCGGAACCACCCATAGCGAATCTCTGGAGCTAATCGCTATAGCGTTTGGGTATGAGAACTGGAATATCTTGTCCGCCAAGGTAGAAGCCGCCGAGCCGCTCTTAACCACTCAGCGCCCGCCTTCCCCCTCCGGGACACAGAATGATGCGGCGCCACCAAAGATCCTCTACTGCTCGTTCTGCGGCAAGAGCCAGCACGAGGTGCAAAAACTGATTGCTGGTCCCGGGGTGTTCATCTGCGATGAGTGCGTCGACTTATGCACCGACATTGTCGAGCCCGACGATGATAAGGAACTGTTCCGGCTGATGAAGGGGAACGAGAAGATCGAGGGGCAGGCCGATCCGCCTTTGTTCGAGCTCGCTCGCGGGATGCCGACGGAAGAGTTGGCGCATTATGTCGAACGCGGCAGGAAAGGCGTGGAGCGTAATCGACGTGCCCTGCAAGGTATTCAGCGCAGGCTCACGAAGCAGGACGACGAAGCGCCTGCGGACGATGATATCCGCCGCTGCCCCGCTACTCAAAGGACAGAGCCCGCGAAGAGCTGGTTGCGCTGCAGCAAAAGGCGCAACGCGAGCTAAAGCGATATGAGGACGCGCTGCGCATTGCAACGACAGTGCTTAGCGAGCGCAGACAGTAAACCGGCCTAAAAGCCAATTCCGGACTATCGTCGCATCTGTGCCGCTTCGTCAAAGTCCGGAATTGGCAACTTCGGTTGCCCAACGGGGAACGAATAACAGTGTGCCAGCGGTAGCCGAGAAGCTGGTCCAACCGCAGTCGGCAGTCAGTACAATGGCTGGCGCATGGAGGACGTTTGGCTCGACCGCTAGGGTTGCCACGGTCCCGTGACGGGAATCGCCAATCACGGGCGCATGGCCGAGCACGTAAATCTGCTGACGGGTCAGTACGGGACGAACAGTGCACTGCCGCGCGCGGCCAGAACCGCGCCGGATTTCAGCGAAACGCAGGAATCACCTTTGAGGCGAACAACTCCAGATGTGTTTGCGCCCATCGCGGCGGCAGCCCAGGCGGCAATGTCCACGAATAAAAATGCGTGAGGGGGACGTCGTCGCTGAAGTTCCGGATCATGCATACCACAGACCAAAGCGTATTTTTTTTATGACTCGCGCGTCGTGATGGATCAGTGGCGCCGCAATGGACGCGGCCGGAAGCCTTTAGAGCCTGACCGAAAATTCCAATAGTGCCCACACACCGGCCGTCATTCCCGCGCAGGCGGGAAGCCAGGGGGCCAAAATCCGAGCGCTGGCTCTGGACCCCCGCTTTTCGCGGGGGTGACGACAAGTGGTTGGTGATCACCGGCTCATTTTCGGTCACACACTCAGATCTGAGCCGCGCCACCATCGACGAACAGCTCAATACCGGTGACGTAGGCACTGTCGTCGGAAGCGAGAAATACCGCTGCCTTGCCGAGATCGTCCGGGGTGCCCAGCCGGCCGAGCGGAACCGACGCAACCATCGCGGCTTTCTCTTGGGGCTCAACACGTTGATGCGGATGTCGCGCCCCTTGAGGTCGACGATCCAGGTGCGCGCGAACGAGCGCACCGCGGCCTTCGCTGCGTTGTACACCGAGCAGGAGGCGAAGCCCTTGATCGACACCATCGAGCCGGTCAGGATCACGGAGGAACCCCTGGTAAGTAACGGCAACGCCTTCTGCACGGTGAACAGCAGACCGCGGACGTCCGTGTTGAACGTCCTGTCGAACTGCTCCTCGGTGATCTCCCCCAATGTAGCGAATTCGTAGACCCCGGCATTTACCGCCAGAACGTCGATACGCCCGGCGCGCGCCTCGACAGTAGCGTAGATGCGGTTGAGGTCGGCGAGGTTCGAGATATCGCCTTGAAGCGCAGCGGCATCGCCGCCGATCGCGGCGACGGCCTGATCGAGTTGGGACTGACGGCGGCCAATAATAAATACGCGCGCGCCTTCTTGAGCAAAATGTTTGGCCATGCCAAGGCCGATGCCGGCGCTGCCGCCGGTGACGACAGCTATTTTGCCGGCGAGTTTACCGGTCATTGTGATCTCCATGTCGACTGCGCCAGTAGCGGCATCCAACAATGCAGTTTTAAGCGTGACCTACGGGCCGGAGCGAGGCGGTACCTTCGCGAAGAGGTCGCCGAGCCCTTCCGCCATTGTCGGATGCGCGAGGATCGCGTCCCGCAGCTTCGGATACGGCAGGTCCGCCAGCATTGCCGTTTGCACGACGGCCATGACTTCGCCGGCCTCGGCGCCGATCATCGTAAAGCCGAGGACGCGGTCGTCACTTGCCCCGACAAGGACCTTCATGAAGCCCTTTGTCTCGTCGGTCGTCGCCGTCCGTCGTACGCCGCTCATCGGCAGCCGGGCGACGCGGACGGTCACACTTCGCTGTTCTGCTTCGCGTTCGCTCAGTCCCACGTGAGCGAGCGGCGGCTCGGTAAACATGCAGTAAGGAACCAGCCGCCCGCGCGTGCTGCGCTCGGCGCCCGCCAAATTGTCCCGGATGATCCGAAAATCGTCGATGGAGACGTGCGTGAACTGCGGGCTGCCGGCGCACTCGCCGATCGCCCAGACGTTGGGCGCGGTCGTCTCCAGCCGCTCGTTGACGCGGACATAGCCGTGCGCATCCAACTCGACGCCGGTCTCTGCTAACCCGATGCCGGCGGTGTTGGGAACCCGCCCCGCCGCAACGAGGATGTCGCTGCCCTCGATCTTTTGCTCGCCGGAGGGCGTGCGCACGGTCAGGCTGACGCCCTCGCCGGATCGGCCCTGCACGTTGAGGGTCTGCGCCTGGAGGAAAAATTGAATGCCCTCTTCCCTCAAAGTTCGGTGCACTTCATCGGCGACGTCGGGATCCTCGCGGGCCATCAGCTGGGCACCGGTCTCGATCACGGTCACCCGGCTCCCGAAGCGGCGATAGGCCTGGGCCAGTTCGAGACCGACATAGCCGCCGCCGAGCACCACCAGATGCGAGGGTGCATAGTCGAGGTCGAGCGCCTCGATGTGGGTCAGCGGCCGCGCGGTTTCGAGGCCCGGAACCGGGGGGATGGCCGCGTGCGTACCGAGGTTGAGGAAGACCTGGTCACCCGCCAATACCCGCGTGCCGCCGTCATTCAGCCGCACCTGGAGCGTTTTCGGCGCGACAAACCGCCCGCTGCCCATGATCAATTCGGCGCCGCTTGTCTTGTAGTTGTGCAAATGCAGTTCGATTTCGCGGCTGACCATATCGCGCTTGCGCTGGCGCACCTTCGCCATGTCGGTCCTGACCGGACCGGTGATCACCGTGCCGAATTCGGCTGCGTGATGCGCCTGATGCGCTATCCGGGCGCTCCAGATCTCGTTCTTGCTCGGCAGGCAGGCGATGTTGGGACAGGAACCGCCGATCCACCGGCGCTCGACGACGGCAGTCCGCCGCCCCGATTGCGCCAGATGCCAAGCCAGCAGCTTGCCGCCAAATCCACTGCCCAGGATCACCACTTCAACCCGTTCTGATTCAGACATGAGCTTCCTCCGTGTTAGCGAGTTGTCGCTTCGCAGCAATCGGTTTCAGGGATAGCCTTGCTCCATAAGGTTGGTCGATGAGTTCGCCGCCCCGAAGTCGCGTCCCAGCTGAGGCCACCGCGGGACGGAGAACTACTTGTCCAGTAGGCGGTAGAACTGTGTCCAGACTTGGTCCTTCTTCGCGCCGGCGATATGACAATAGGCGCATTCCTCCTTTGCCCTTACCTTGGCGGTCGGAGCCTTTGGTTCGAAATGGTTGAAATCGAAGAAGCCCCAACCCCCTGATGCGGCGAAGCGTTTCGAGTCCTTGACGGTCACATCCGCGCCATTGAACGCACCGGGGAAATAACCCCGGCCCGACGGCTCTGTTCGTGAGCCATCCGGGTTTTCTTCAGGCTTCTTGGTGAGCTGCAACTCCTTGAACATGATCGTCCCTTCGGGAAATACATTTGTTTTCTCGTATATTTCGTATGACCCTGGCTCGATGTAGACGTTGTGGTACTCTGGGAAGTTGGCATGCCCATCATTGAGCGCGTTAGGCGTCAATGGCGAGCCGACAAAAACCCATTCACGCCATATGGAGTTCGGTGGCAAAATCATATCACCGGAGGCGTTGTATTGGGGCAAATATCGTGATCTGGTAAGCGCGTTGGGATTTGTGGGTGATTGCGCGAATATTGCCGTGCCCGCGGTCGCGCAAGCCGCAAAAGCGATCGCCGTTGCTAGAGTTTTACGGGACATATGGCCCCTCCCTCCAACATTGCCCTGCAGAGCGCTCTAGAAGCCCCCCACACGCCGGTTGTACGGCCGGTGTCCACGCCGCTCCGGCGCCAGTGTTGGAGCGTAAACAGCTTGTCTGGCGGCAGGTTCCAGCGGGCTGTCCTTCATACTCCAGGACCAGGAAGACCTCAGTAATCGACGGGTCTCCGGACGGATCAATGGGACGGTGCCCAAGCACTGGCTTCGGGCTTTTCTCTGGCGGAAAGCCACACTCTCATTACATCCTGCTTCAGCAGATAGAATGATGCGGCTCAAGAAGCGCGACATCTTTCATAAGAAAGGGCACGTTGCCGGTCATGGCCGGAAACCCGCCGGCCGACGCATCCCAGCCATCGGGCATGAATGGGATGATAGTGACGGTACCTACGAATGTGGCACAGGAGCCGAGCGCTCCGAGAATTCCCAGTCTTTTATTCCAGAATCCTAGGAACAGGAACGTGCCGAACGTCCATTCACAACTCCCTAGAAACCAACTGGCTCCGCGGACGCCAAAAACCGGATACAGCCAAAAGATGAGCGGGCCGTTACTGATATAAGGAATCAACCGCTCCGCCTCGTACGCCCACCATTTCTGATAACCAAAGAACAGAAATATAATTACCATTGCTGCCCGAATTAGGTGGTAATCGAGGTCCTCTCTCAGAATTCCGAGCTTGATCAATATTCCTATGAGTGAGTTCATTATGCTGCCGGTAGATGGCAGCCGGGTGGCGCCGCTATCGCCGCTGATGACGTCGACTTTATTGGTGAGCCGGTTCATCCGATTTCTCCGCTTCGAGGTGTTTCGGGTAAACGCAAGACCGGGGCTTCTATATCCGCATGGTCGCATCGCAGCCGGAAATTCGACCGAAGCGCCGATGGTCTAGGGCCGACAAGAGGTGACATCTTCACCCCGGGCAGGATCAAAGTGTCTGCCAAAGCGATGTTTGACCGACCAGCCGTGCGACGGTCGCCGAGCGGTCCGTGGAGGAAACAGTCTCCGAGTTGACCAGTACTGCGGTGGCGTTGAACGCGATGCGCTCCGGGCAGCATTTGAGCGGACTGCGGCAGTGAGCCGGTAACCACGGCCAAACTCGGTACGGATGAGGCCGCGGTCGTCGCCAAGAGCCCTGCGCAACGCGAAGACCTGCGCTTTCAGATTATCCTCGACGACGGCGATGCCCGGCCAGACGCGAGCTAGCAGCTGCTCCTTACTGACGCGTGATCCGTCAGCCTCCAGCAAGACCAGCAAGAGTTCGAACGCGCGCGTCCCCAACTCTATCGGCGCACCATCCGCCAGCAGCAGCCGCTGACGAGGCAGCGCCCGGAAGCGGCCGAATTCGAGTGACGCTTCGGCGGTCGCACAGTTCGTGCCATCGAGGCTGTGAAATGCTGAATGTGTCATGTCGAACTGCCCTGTTCTCTTGGGCTTCGGCAGGGTGGAATTTATGGTTTGAGATGGCTGTCGGTAGCAGCCACCGGAGACTATCGGTTATTCCTGCCGAGAATGGTCGCCAAGGTGGCTCAGCGCAGCAATAATTTCGGCCGGCTCCAGCCTGGTAGTGTAATCGGCGTCGAGGTAGGCAAGAACGATGCGGCCGGTGCCATCGAGGACGTAAGTTGCCGGTATCGGCAGCAGCCAGCTTTTCGAGTCGGCCCCCACCGAGTTGCGGTAACCGAGCGCCAAGTACGCCGCCCGGAATTGCTGCGGGACGGTGAAGGCGACGCGATAGCGCGACGCGACCTTGCAACCAGGATCTTGAACTACGGGAAACGGCAATCCGGCGTCGCTGACCGGAGAGGATGACTTATTGCGAGGCTGCGGTGAGAGAGCGATCAGCGCTGCGCCCAGGCGCTGGATTGCCGCGTAGGCTGCCGCAAGAGCCTTCAATTCGAGAGCGCAAAAGGGGCACCAGTCGCCCCAGAAAAAGCTGACGACGACCGGACCGCGATCGATAAGATCCGAAAGGTTGATGAAGCCGCCGCGCCTGCATCGCAGCCTGAACTGCGGTGCCATCTCGCCGGCCTTTACGGCGTTGGCGACGAGGCCGGTTTCGGCGAGCGCCCCGACCGAGCGCCGCGCGGCATCGACCACCTGCGGTTCGGCGTTCGCCTCGTATTCGCGACGGCATGCTTCAAGCTGCGCCTTCAACGACATGGAGCGGCACCGGCAAAGATGTGAGCACGTCCTGCATCTCTCATTGCCGCTGACCTGCGGCAGCCCTATGGTGGTAATAAAACTTATTCCTAGTGGGAATAAGACATGGATCGCCTCGCCGCGATGGCAGCATTCGTTCGCGTCGTCGATGCCGGCTCGTTCTCGGGCGCGGCCAAACAACTGCGTATCGGCCAACCTGCGGTTTCGAAGACAATTGCGCAGCTCGAAGACCGGCTCGGCGCGCGGCTGCTCTTGCGTTCGACGCACCGCCTGACGCCGACCGAAGCGGGTCGCAGCTTCTATGAACGTGCCAAAAGGGCGATCGAGGAAGCCGACGAAGCCGAACTCGCCGCGCGCGGCGCCGCCGCAGCTTTATCGGGCCGCCTGCGCTTCTGCGGTCCCCTATCCTTTACACGCCTGCTCGTGCTGCCGCGTCTTGCGATCTTCCTCGCCGAGCATCCGGGGCTCGATATCGATGTTGTTCTAGACGACCGCGACATCGACCTGATTGTGGCCGGCATCGATGTGGCGCTGCTCATCGGCCGTCTCAGCGATTCAGCGGTGACCGCCCGCAAAATAGGACAGTGCCAGAGGCGCGTGATCGGTACGCCCGCCTATTTCGCAGCGAAGGGTATGCCGCAGACCCCGGCCGACCTGCTCGCGCATCACGCCATCGTCTACGAGCAGCGCGATGGCGGCGCAACCGGGCCTTCCGGCAAGGAACTTCGGAAACCACAGTTAGCGTGAGCGGCCGTCTTCGGGTCAGCGCCGGCGAGGGTATTCGGGAGGGAGTGCTTGCGGGCCTTGGCTTTGCCATCGCCTCTGAGTGGTTGTTTGCGCCGGAGCTGAAATCCGGTGCGGTCCAGGTTGTGCTCACTGATTGGTTATTGCCGACAGTAGATCTGTGGGCGCTGTTTCCGACCGGCCGGCAGGCGAGCGCCAAGGCCCGGGCCTTTGCGAGCTTTGTAGAAACCCAAATGTCGGTCAGCGGATTTGGCGCCTTCGGGTCGGCACGAGACTAGCAGCCCGGAAGGACAAGGACCCAGAAAGCCTTAAGTCGATATCGGCTCCGGTGCTTATTCGGCCGCGCCATCTGAAAGGTCAATACAACGGCTGGCGCATGGAAATGTGTGGCTCGACCCTAGGTTAGCGCTACTGTGGTTCCGCGGTTCCACCGATCGTAGCTATCGGCCGGTCTCGACCGAGGCCGTGTGAAAACGCTCAAGAGCCGATAAGGGAGAATTGTTTTCTCTATTGCCCTTTTTGCGATCGCGGCCACAGCGCTATTCCTCTTTAGACTGACGAAATCAAGAAGGACTTTCTACGCGCAGATTGAGTGCCTGTGTTTTCACATCTGTGGACGCCTCCGTGAGCGCAAGAAGAATCCTCGGGACAGCATTGCGCGTAGTCAGGTGCCGACATCTGTTCTGCCTGTGCTGCGGCCGCTCAGTTGCCGCGGGCCGGTATGGGAGTTCGCAGACCGGGTCCAAATCACAGCCACGCGCTCGAGGCGCCGTGTGAAAAACTGGCTTCCCGATCCCGTC
>Ga0310917_10000300_pt1 | contig 21538 bp, 22 predicted proteins | sample GREbulkMGLF178_FD_203531 | JGI IMG/M metagenome (GOLD analysis project Ga0310917, IMG submission 203531) | Lab enrichment of tropical soil microbial communities from Luquillo Experimental Forest, Puerto Rico - GRE.bulkMG.LF178 | ecosystem: Environmental > Terrestrial > Soil > Tropical forest >... | reverse complement strand
CTGACATTGCCGAGCGAGCGCTCCAGGCGATTGTCACTGTCGTCGGCGGTACACCTTATCCGGTCCGACGCAGGCAAGTAGCCCATTTGCGCAGCTTGCTTGCCGGAGCCGCGTGCCGCGGACACACGCTTGGCGGTTGCCGCTTCATCCATTGGCGTCACCGAATTCTTGTTTTGCGAGAGCTTGCCGTCGCGGCCGGGCCGGTTCTGTTGACCCCGGGGACGAGGATCTTGTGGGACCGCCGCTTTAGTGTCGTCTTGCCCGCGACCGCGACTCGGGCCGTCGCGATTGGCTATCTCAGCAGCTCTGGAGTAGTCGCGCTGAACCATCATCGGCCGGAGCCGCGCCGCCGCCGACTACCTCGCTTCATTTATCCAATTCTTCCGGCGGCGTGGGACAAGGAGGGGGTCGTCGCCGTCCCCCATTTAGGGTACCAGCGCGAAAGAGACGCCGCCTTACCCGAGTTCAGCTTTCGGCCGGACAATCCACTGACACGGGCAGGCTTTACAGTTGTTTAAGCCCGGGCGCATCTTATGTCTTAGCTGGGTGAAAATGATCGCGGGCCAACCCCTGGCGGGGTAGGATTAACCGTTCGCGTGCGACTCGCCTGGCATGGAAAGGCCTCAATCGTGAATAATTTTGGCAAGAACCTTGCCCTTTGGATCGTAATCGGGCTGCTTCTCGTCGCGCTTTTCAATCTGTTCCAGACTTCTTCCAGCCGGGGACCGCAATCGACTCTCGCGTTTTCTGATTTTCTCAATGACGTAAACGGCGGGCGGATTTCCGATGTCACGATCCAGGGCAACAATATTAGTGGCCATCTCACCGACAGCCGTGCGTTTACTACTTACGCACCGAACGATCCCAACCTTGTCAATCGGCTGACCGAGAAGAATGTGCGCATAACCGCGGCACCCGTCGACGAAAATGTGCCGTCGCTGTTCGGTGTTCTAATCTCTTGGTTTCCGATGCTCCTGCTGATCGGGGTCTGGATTTTCTTCATGCGTCAGATGCAGGGCGGCGGCGGTCGGGCAATGGGCTTTGGCAAGAGCCGGGCACGCCTATTAACCGAGAAGGTCGGGCGGATCACCTTCGAGGATGTCGCTGGGATTGACGAAGCCAAGCAGGAGCTCGAGGAGATCGTCGAATATCTTAAAGATCCTCAGAAATTTCAGCGGCTCGGCGGCAAGATCCCTAAGGGTGTGCTGCTGGTGGGCCCGCCAGGCACCGGCAAGACGCTACTCGCCCGGGCGATCGCCGGCGAGGCGAACGTCCCGTTCTTTACGATATCCGGCTCCGATTTCGTGGAGATGTTCGTCGGCGTGGGCGCGAGCCGCGTGCGCGACATGTTCGAGCAGGGCAAGAAAAACGCGCCGTGCATCATTTTCATCGACGAGATCGACGCGGTGGGCCGCCATCGTGGCGCTGGGCTGGGCGGTGGCAATGACGAGCGCGAGCAGACCTTGAACCAGCTGCTCGTCGAAATGGACGGCTTCGAAGCCAATGAAGGCGTGATCCTGATCGCCGCGACCAACCGACCCGATGTGCTCGACCCGGCGCTGCTGCGTCCCGGCCGTTTCGATCGCCAGGTGGTGGTGCCGAACCCCGATGTCGTCGGCCGCGAGAAGATCCTTAAGGTCCATATGCGCAAAGTGCCGCTGGCCTCGGACGTCGATGCGCGGATCATCGCTCGTGGTACTCCCGGCTTTTCCGGCGCCGATCTCGCTAATCTCGTCAACGAAGCGGCGTTGATGGCTGCGCGCAAAGGCAAACGCTCGGTAGCAATGAGCGAGTTCGAACAGGCCAAGGACAAAGTCATGATGGGCGCCGAGCGGCGCTCGATGGTGATGACCGAGGACGAGAAGAAGCTGACCGCCTACCACGAGGGCGGTCATGCGCTGTGCATGCTTTATGCCGAAGGGCACGAGCCGCTGCACAAGGTGACGATCATCCCGCGCGGCCGGGCGCTCGGCATCACCATGTTCCTTCCGGAGCGCGACAAGTACAGCCAGTCCAAGATCGAAATCAAAGCGATGGTCGCGAGCCTGTTCGGAGGCCGCGTGGCCGAAGAGCTGATCTTTGGACCGGACAAGGTCACAACCGGTGCCGCCGACGACATCCGGCGGGCGACCAATCTGGCACGGCGGATGGTCACCGAGTTCGGGTTCAGCGAGAAGCTTGGGCCGCTGCGCTACAGCGAGAATGAGGAGGAAGTGTTCCTCGGCCACTCGGTCACGCAGCGCAAAAATGTCTCCGACGCGACGGCGAAGGTCATCGACGAGGAAATCCGCCGCATTGTCGACGAAGGCGAGCAGCGGGCGCGGGAAATCCTGACGGGGCATCTCGACGAGCTGCATGCGCTGGCCAAGGGCTTGCTCGAATACGAGACGCTGTCGGCCGAGGAGATCCGGCGCATCATCAGGGGCGAGCGAATCGTACGCGAGACGTCCTCAGGACCCGCGCCGGACGAAGCGCGCCCAGGGAGGCGCAGCTCGGTGCCGCCTTCCGGCCGGCCAGCCGGTCTCGAGCCCGAGCCGCAGCCGGGCGCCTGACGACCCGGGCTACCCAATTGGGGGTGGGATGACGCGGCGGCTGTTCGGCACCGATGGGATCCGCGGGACCGCCAACAGCGAACCGATGACGCCGGAGACGGCGCTGAAGGTGGCGATGGCCGTCGGCGAATGCTTTCACAACGGCGCGCACAAACATCTCGTCGTCATCGGTAAGGACACCCGGCTGTCGGGCTACATGCTCGAACCGGCGCTGACCGCCGGCTTTGTTACGATGGGGCTTGATGTCGTGCTGGTCGGCCCGCTCCCGACCCCGGCGATAGCCATGCTGACACGCAGCCTGCGCGCCGATATCGGAGTGGTCCTGTCGGCGTCGCACAATCCGTACGGGGACAACGGCATCAAACTGTTCGGTCGGGACGGGTACAAGCTGTCCGACGAGCTCGAGCTGAAGATAGAAGGCCACCTCGACAAAGGACCGAGTCGGCGCGCGGTCCCGGCAGAGCTCGGGCGGGTCAAACGGCTCGACGACGCCGGCGGGCGCTACATCGAGTTCGTCAAGCAGAGCTTTCCTCGCGGGTTGAGGCTCGACGGACTGCGCATCGTCGTCGATTGCGCTCACGGCGCCGGCTACAGAGTCGCCCCTACGGTTTTCTGGGAGCTCGGCGCCGAGGTGTTCTCGCTCGGAGTGTTACCTGACGGTCTCAATATCAATCGTGAGTGCGGGGCGCTGGCCCCTGAGCAGATGCGCCGCGAGGTGTTGGCCCGGCGAGCCGATATCGGGATCGCCCTCGATGGCGACGCCGACCGGTTGATTGTCGCCGACGAGCGCGGTGTCATCCTCGACGGCGACCAGCTCATGGCGCTGATCGCGACCGGCCTCGCTCGCAACGATCGCCTCTCGGGCGGCGCCCTGGTTGCTACCGTGATGTCCAATCTCGGCCTGGAGCGCTTCCTCTCTGGCCACAATATCGGGCTTCACCGAACCGCGGTCGGCGACCGCTACGTCGTCGAAAAGATGCGTTCGCTTGGCTGCAACCTTGGCGGTGAGCAGTCGGGCCACATCATCCTCGCCGACTACGCGACCACCGGAGACGGCTTGATCGCGGCCCTTCAGGTGTTGGCGTCGATCGTCGAAACCGGCCGACGCGCGAGCGAGGTGTGTCAGCTGTTTACCCCAGTCCCGCAGTTGCTGCGAAGCGTGCGCTTTGGTGAGGGCCGACCGCTCGAAATGGCTGCAGTTCAGCAAACCATCGCCAGCGGCGAGACCCGGCTCGGGACTGGCGGGAGGCTGGTAATCCGCAAATCGGGAACCGAGCCGGTGATTCGGATCATGGCCGAAGGCGAAGACGAGGAGCTCGTCGCCGGGGTGATCGATGAGGTCTGCGAAGCGATCCTCAAAGCCAGTCCGGCGCAGGCTGCGGAATAGTGCGCGGCAGGGTGCTGATCATCGCCGGCTCCGACTCCGGGGGCGGCGCCGGGATTCAGGCCGACATCAAGACGATCTCGATGCTCGACGCCTATGCCGCTACCGCGATAACCGCGCTGACGGCGCAGAATACCGAAGGTGTCTTCGGCGTCTTACCGATACCGCCGGAGTTTATCCGCCAGCAGATCGCGGTGGTGCTCGACGATATCGGCGCCGACGTGATCAAGACCGGGATGCTGCATGACGCAGCCGTGATCGAGGCTATTGTCGGGGTGCTCCGCGAGCGCGGCCCTGCAATCCCGCTCGTTGTCGACCCGGTGATGGTCGCCAAGGGAGGCTCTCGCCTGATTGAGCCCGACGCGGTTGAGGCGCTGAAGCGGCTGCTGATCGCGGGCGCCGAGGTCGTCACACCGAATCTCCCCGAAGCCGAGATCTTGTGCGGCACGACAATCGGCAACCTTGCAGAGATGCAGGCTGCCGGTGAGATCCTGCTCACTTTTGGCTGCCGGGCGGCACTGATCAAGGGCGGTCATCTTTCCGGGGAAACCGTGTCGGACGTCCTCGTCACCGACAGCGGCGGCGTCAGGGTCTGGGAAAGCCCGCGGATCGCGACCCGGCACACTCACGGCACCGGTTGCAGCCTCGCCTCGGCGATCGCAGCCAGCGTCGCCCAAGGTCTCGCGGTCGAGAGTGCCGTCGATCGCGCGCGCGCCTACGTCCACCGGGCGATTGCCGAGGCACCCGGTCTCGGGCGTGGCCACGGGCCGCTCGACCACGCGCATCCGCTGCACACCAACGGCACCACGCAGCAAAAAACAACGTAAATCGCGGCGACACCCCCAACGACACTCGGTCCGTTGCTCAGGATAGCCCGTAAGATCAACCTGTTAGGTCGAAATTTGCGGTGCCGAAAAACAACGTAAACGGCGTCGCGGTATCAACGAAAACGGCACAGCCCTGAGGGAGCGGGAACAACGAGAATGGCGCGGCGAAACGCGGCGCGGTTTCGGTGAGTTTTTCTCAATCGCCGGGTCGGTCGAAGCGGTTCCGACCCACGCTGAGCGCTTGGCGGATTAGACCAGCCGACCCTGGGCGCGCTAAGGTGCGGCACCGCAGCGGAGGTGGCAATGGCAAAGAGTTATCGGGTCGCGGTGATCGCCGGGGACGGCATCGGGCATGAGGTGATGCCCCAAGGGGTCGCCGCGATGGAGGCGGCAGCGCGCGCCTTCGGTTTCGGCTTCGCGTGGAACGAGTTCGACTGGAGTTGCGAGCGCTACACCAAGACAGGCGGGATGATGCCGGAGGACGGGCTCGAGCGGCTGCGGTTATACGATGCCGTTTATCTCGGTGCCGTCGGTCACCCCGATGTTCCGGACCATGTCTCGCTATGGGGGCTCCTGATCCCGTTGCGGCGCGGTTTTCACCAATACGTCAATCTCCGCCCCGTGCGTCTGCTCGCCGGCGTCGAGTCGCCGTTGCGCGACCGCGCGCCGGGCGAGATCGACTTTTATGTGGTCCGTGAAAACAACGAGGGCGAATACTCCGAAATCGGCGGCCGGCTCTATGCCGGCAGCGAATACGAGATGGCGATGCAAGAGGCGGTCTTCACCAGACGCGGGTGCGACCGGATCATGCGCTATGCCTTCGAGCTCGCCCGCAAGCGCAACAAGCACGTGACCTCGGCGACCAAGTCGAACGGCATCATCCACACGATGCCGTTCTGGGACGAGCGTTTTGCCGCGATGGCGCGCGACTATCCGGATGTCAGGACCGACCAGTACCACATCGATATCCTGACCGCCCATTTCGTCCGTCACCCCGATTGGTTCGACGTTGTCGTCGGCTCGAACCTGTTTGGCGACATTCTGTCCGATCTCGGGCCTGCGGTGGTTGGCTCGATCGGCATCGCGCCGTCGGGTAACATCAATCCCGAGCGCGAATATCCCTCGATGTTCGAGCCGGTGCACGGTTCGGCGCCGGACATTGCCGGCCGCGGCATCGCCAACCCGATCGGTCAGATCTGGTCGGGTGCGATGATGCTGGACCACTTTGGCGAAAGCGCCGCCGCGGCCGCCGTCGAGCGCGCGATCGCGGAGGTGCTTGCCGAGGGCGGAACCCGCACCCCCGATCTCGGCGGCAATGGCGGCACGAAGGATCTCGGTGCCGCCATTACGGCGGCGATCCGCTGAGCTAGTGGATGAAATCTGACGCTTAGTACCCCCACCCTCGGTCAGCTTGCGGGTGGCAAGCGGACCATACTCGGCTGGCCTTCAAACGACGCCTTCGCGCGCCGACAGCAGCCATTCGCTCGACCAGTCTCCGATAGCCGGGTTCGACCTTCCTCGGCGTCGTGAGCGGCACGGCGAGCGGCGTGTTCAGCACGGACGCCTCGGTGTGTTTGTCTCCTCATGGGTTCGGATTATGCACGCGCGTTGAGGCTAGGATATTTCCTCACTGACATCCGAACCTATTTGACGATCGCCAGTCATCGACAACGGAGGGTAAACCATGAAGATCGTCGTCATCGGCGGCACCGGCCTGATCGGCTCGAAGACCGTCGCCATTTTGCGCGAGAGGGTCACGAGGTCGTCGCCGCTTCGCCCAATAGCGGCGTCAACACCATCACCGGCGAGGGGGTCAAAGAGGCCGTGGCAGGCGCGCAGGTGGTGATCGACCTCGCCAATTCGCCGTCATTTGAAGACAAGGCGGTGCTTGAGTTCTTCGAGACCGCCGGCCGCAACCTTCTTCCGGCGGAGACCGCGGCCGGTGTCCGGCACCATGTGGCACTCTCCATCGTCGCAATCGACCGGACCGACAATGGCTATTTCCGCGCCAAACTCGCCAGGAGAAACTGATTGAGGCCTCGGGCGTCCCCTACACCATTGTCCGCGCGACCCAGTTCATGGAATTCCTCCGCGGCATCGCCGATTCGAGTGCGGATGGAAACATCGTCAGGCTTCCGCCCATTCTGTTCCAGCCCATCGCGGCGGACGATGTTGCTGCCATCGTCGCCGAGGTGGCGCTCGCGCCGCCGCGAGGCGGCATCGTCGAGATCGCCGGCCCGGAACGAGTGCGGTTCAACGAAATCGTCGCCCGCTATCTGAAGGCGATCGGCGACCCGCGTCAGGTCGTGCGCGACCCCGAGGCGCGCTACTGGGGCGGCCGGGTCGAGGAGCGCTCGCTGGTGCCGTTGGGCGAGGCGCGCCTCGGCCATATCGATCTCGACGAATGGGTGCGCGGTTCACAGGCACGAGCTTGACGCTGCATCCGAGGTACCCCACCGATCTCACCCGCCGGCGCGAGCTGGCCGGCAGGTCCTCGGCACTCGCGTAAACACTCAGAGTGAGTATCGAGAGTCATCGATTCTGCGATAGCGCGCCCGGACTATGATCCTGAAAGGAACAACGTATGAGGAAACCTGACTTGTACTTCCGCGGTTGCCTGCGGCACTCCTATGCTCGCAGCCGTTCCGGCCAAAGCCGCAGACGTGAAGGAACTGTTCGCGATCGATCTCGCGGACTACCCGGGCAAGGAGGGTCGCATGATTGAGGTGTCGTATCCGCCGGGCGCACAAGACGTGGTCCATCGGCACGATGCCCATGCGTTCGTCTACGTGCTCGAAGGCCAGATCGTTATGCAGTTGAAAGGGCAACCTGCCGTCACGCTCAAGGCCGGGCAGACGTTCTACGAGGGGCCCACCGATGTTCACGTCGTGGGGCGCAACGCCAGCAACACGGAGCCGGCCAGGTCTGTCGTGGTGCTGCTGAAGGGTAAGGGGGCTCCGATCCTTACGCCGGTGAAAGAATGATGCTCGGCACCCTGCGCCCCTGCTCTCAGCCCTTAACGGGCCCTTTCCCTTTCGGCATGATAAACTTGCAGTTTACCCAATTTTACAACTCTCGACGTGACGCGCGCGCCACACCGCGCCAAACTGTGGCAGCCATCAGAGATGACCCGTTTCGCCACCCTTGGAGCGACTGGCACCGCCAAATCTTGTGCTTGTCGAGGTGGCCTCAAGCGAAAGGCGGAGTTTATGATGGTTCTGACTTCGCACGACAAGCTCGGCAATACCGGTCGTAAGACCGACTTTTGGCTCGAGGAGTTCGCCGCCCAGATTGTGCTTGCCTCGCCAAAGGGCGGCGAAATGCCCTCGATCCGAAGAGCAACGAGCCAAACTTTCAGCACCGTGCGAGTCGGCGGCATCCGCACTCCGCGCTATCCTGCCCTACGATGCTGTCCCGACGCCCAGCGCAGCATGGCCGAGAACCAATCGACACCGGCCCTTCCGCTTTTATCAACCACTAACTCGCGAGACCACCATGGCCGATCCCAAGCTCGAAGTCCTCACGCCCCAGAACTGTCAACTCATCTTCATCGACCAACAGCCTCAAATGGCATTCGGCGTGCAGTCGATCGATCGCCAAATGCTCAAGAACAATGTGGTGGCGCTGGCCAAGGCGGCAAAGCTCTTCAAAATTCCGACAACGATCACCACCGTCGAGACGGAGAGCTTCTCCGGCTACACTTATCCGGAGCTACTAGACGTATTCCCGGACCACAAGTTGCTTGAGCGGACGTCCATGAACTCGTGGGACGATAAAAAAGTCCGCGACGCCCTCAAAGTGAACAACCGAAACAAAGTGGTCGTCTCAGGTCTGTGGACCGAGGTCTGCAACAATAGCTTTGCGCTGTGTGCAATGCTCGAGGGCGGGTATGAGATCTACATGGTGGCCGACGCGTCCGGGGGCACGTCGAAAGAGGCGCACGACTACGCCATGCAGCGCATGATCCAGACTGGGGTCGTTCCAGTGACCTGGCAGCAGGTTATGCTGGAGTGGCAGCGCGATTGGGCCCGCAAGGAGACCTACGACGCCGTGATGACGATCGTGCGCGAGCATTCCGGGGGATATGGCATGGGCGTGGATTACGCCTACACTATGGTGCACAAGACGCCGCAGCGCACATCAAAGTTGCATGAGGTGCTAACGCCCGTGCCGGCGTAAGGTGTGGCGGCAGGGTGCCACACATGCTCACATACCTCTTCTCCCTCGGCGCCGGCGTGTTGGTTGGCATCATATATAGCCTAATCAACGTCCGCTCTCCTGCGCCGCCGCTGGTCGCGCTGGCGGGTCTGCTCGGCATTCTGGTTGGCGAGCAGATCATCCCTGTAGGCAAGCAGCTTCTGGCAGGTTCGGCCTTCTCTGTCGCCTGGCAGGGAGCGAAGTGCGCGTCGCATATGTTTGGCATGCTGCCGGGTCGTCATGCCGACGAGGCAAAGATTTCCGCGACCGATTTCTCGGAGAAGCGCCTATGACCGATGCTCCCGTCCTTATCCTCCATCGCGGCCTGTTTACGACACTCGACCGCGCCAACCCGACTGCCACTGCGGTCGCGATCACGGACGGCGAATTCTCTGCGGTCGGGCACGACAATGACGTGATGAAGCTCGCCGGCAGGGACACCAAGGTTATCGACCTCAAAGGCCGACGCGTATTACCGGGCCTGATCGACAACCATCTGCACATCATCCGCGGTGGGCTCAACTTCAATATGGAGCTGCGTTGGGATGGGGTGCGCTCGCTCGCCGATGCAATGACGATGCTGAAGCGACAAGTGGCAATCACCCCGCCGCCGCAGTGGGTCCGGGTAGTCGGCGGCTTCACCGAACACCAATTCGCCGAGAAGCGTCTGCCCAACTTAGAAGAGCTGAACGCCGTCGCACCTGATACACCGGTCTTCCTGCTTCACCTCTACGATCGCGCGCTGCTCAATGGGGCCGCACTGCGAGCGGTCGGTTACACCAAGGACACGCCGGACCCACCAGCCGGCGAAATCGTCCGCGACAGCAGAGGCAACCCCACTGGCTTGCTACTGGCTAAGCCCAATGCAGGCATCCTCTACGCGACGCTCGCGAGGGGGCCGAAGCTGCCGTTCGATTATCAAGTCAACTCGACGCTGCATTTTATGCGCGAGCTGAACCGGCTCGGCGTCACTGGCGCGATCGACGCCGGCGGCGGGTTCCAGAACTATCCGGACGATTACGCCGTCATCCAGAAGCTCGCCGACGAAGGCCAGCTCACAGTGCGCATCGCCTACAACCTATTCACGCAGAAGCCAAAGGGCGAGAAGGACGATTTCCTCAACTGGACAAAGAGCTCTAAATACCAACAAGGCACCGATTATTTCCGCCACAATGGTGGCGGCGAGATGCTGGTCTTCTCCGCTGCCGATTTCGAGGATTTCCGCCAGCCCCGGCCCGACATGCCGGCGGAGATGGAAACCGAGCTCGAAGACGTGGTGCGCGTCCTGGCTGTGAATAAATGGCCGTGGCGTTTGCACGCAACCTATGACGAGACGATCTCCCGCGCGCTAGACGCCTTCGAGCGGGTGAACCAGGATATCCCGATCGGCGGCCTCCACTGGTTTTTTGACCATGCCGAGACGATTTCCGATCGATCAATCGATCGCATCGCGGCACTCGGCGGTGGCATCGCGGTGCAGCACCGCATGGCCTATCAGGGCGAATATTTCGTCGAGCGCTACGGCATTGGCGCGGCCGAAGCAACACCCCCGTTTGCTCGGATGCTTGAAGCGGGCATCTCAGTCTCGGCCGGCACCGACGCGACCCGCGTTGCCTCCTACAATCCGTGGGTCTCGCTGTCATGGCTCGTCAGCGGCAAAACAGTGGGCGGGCTGCGCATCTACCCAGCCCGCAACCGCCTCGACCGCGAGACGGCGCTAAGAATGTGGACCGAAAACGTCACCTGGTTCTCGAAAGAGGAAGGCAAGAAGGGCCGGATCGAGGTTGGTCAGTTCGCCGACTTGGTCGTTCCCGACCGCGACTACTTCGCCTGCTCCGAGGATGAGATCGCCGACATCGCGGCCGCGCTGACCATTGTCGGTGGCAAGGTGGTCTATGGCGCCGGCGACTTTGCCTCCCTTGACGAGACTTCACCCCCGCCGGCGATGCCGGACTGGGCGCCGGTTCGGCGCTTTGGCGGCTACGCTGCCTGGGGCGAGACCAGCGGCTCCGGACAGGCCATGGTACGGCGGTCGCTTGCCGCAGCGTGCGGCTGCGCGAACCATTGCGGCATCCACGGCCACGATCACGCGGCCGCCTCGACGGCGCGGCTGCCGGTCAGCGATTTGAGATCGTTCTGGGGCGCGCTCGGCTGCTCTTGTTGGGCGTTCTAACGTTGCGGCACACTGCAAGAGAGACGCGGTTCGTCGGGTTGACGCCATACTCGATGAGCCTGCCATGCGGATAATCAAGACATTCGCTTTAATGGCCGTCCTTTGCGGAACTCTGGCGAGCGTGCCCGCGTCGCAGTTAGTTGCCGCGAGCCAGACACCCGCCGTTGCGGTCGGTCCGCAATACGATACAACCCATGTCTATGTCGCGCCGGACGATTTCGACCGGTTCGTCGCCAGTCTCGTCGCAATGTTTGGCGGGACAACATCCAAGAAGGGCGAGTTCACCGTCACACCTACACCCAGCCTTACGATGTCGCAGCTTGTCCTCAGCCCGGTAGGGACGTTGTCAGTCTTTGGTTTCAAGACGCCGATTCCTTATCCCTTCGGTGCGGAGCGCACCGGCTATCTCGTAACCGACATAGACGCGGCCGTTCAGGCCGCCCGCGCCCACGGCGCCGCTCTGACGGTCGCGACATTTCCCGACCCGATCGGCCGTGATGCCATCATTCAATGGCCGGGCGGCATCAACATGCAGCTCTATTGGCACACGGCAGCGCCGAATTATCCACCGCTGCAAACCGTGCCTGAGAACCGGGTCTATGTCTCGCCGGATTCGGCCGCTGCGTTCATCCGCGATTTTGTCGCTTTCGCGCATGGCAAAATTGTTTCTGACGACCGCAAGGCGCCAGGCATAGAGATCGGCCGACCAACCGATACGTACCGACGCGTCCGCATCGAGTCCACCTTCGGCCGCGTGGCCGTGCTGGTGACCGATGGCCATCTCCCTTATCCTCATGGGCGGGAGGTGACGGGCTACGAGGTCTCCGATCTCTCTGCGACGGTCGGCAAGGCTGAAAGCGCAGGCGCAGCAGTGCTGGTTAAACCCTACATGGTCGGTGACCGCGAGGCCGCGATCCTGCAGTTCCCAGGCGGCTACATCGCCGAGATTCATGAAGTCTCGCACAAGTGAACCCTTGCCGTGCGGCTTGCGGCCTTGGCGCTATTGGGGTCGATCGCAGCCTCGATCGCGGTGCCGGCGTTTGCCCAAGACGCAGCATCGCTCGCGATGGGTTTGCCCGCCCGTCCGACGATCGGCATGAACCGGTGGCAGGAAGACTGGTCTGTATTGATTAATCCGACCCTACGTACCGAGCCGTTCGACCATTTGAAATACATTCCACTGTCTCCGGATGATCCGAAGAGCTATGTGTCCTTCGGCCTCGATGTGCGCGAGCGCTTCGAGTCACTCAACGCCTCTACTTTCGGCGTCGGCGGTATCCCCGTTCAGAACTATGTCCTGGATCGTAGGTATATTCACGCTGATTTCCGACCCAACCAGAACTGGCAGATCTTCGTACAGCTCCAGGACGACTACCCGCCGGGGAAATTTATGATCACTCCGGCCGACCGGGACCCGCTCGACCTTGCACAAGGCTTCGTCACCTATACGGGGAACCTGGCGGACGGCGAAGTAAAGGCCCGCATCGGGCGCCAGGAAATGGCCTTTGATCTGCAGCGTTTCGTCTCAATCCGGGATGGTCCCAATGTGCGCCAAGCTTACGATGCGGCTTGGCTCGATTGGGAGAAGGACCCGTGGCGCGTCATCAGCTTCTGGAGTCACCCCGTCATATATGTCAACCACGGCGTCTTCAACGATTACTCCAATGGCCAATTCCAATATGGCGGGTTCAGAATCGAGCGGCGAGATGTCGGACCGGGACACCTCAGTGCCTATTACTCGCGTTACGATCTCGACAATTCGCGTTTTCTCTTTGCCAGCGGCCGCGAACGGCGCAACATCTTCGATGTGCATTATGCCGGCGACTACGGTGGGTGGGATTGGGACCTCGAGTCGATGGTCCAGACCGGAAGCGTCGGCGCCAAGACGGCCCGCGCCTGGGCGCTCGGAACGTTGGGCGGCTTCACATTCGCCGATGCGCACTGGCGCCCGCGTCTGGGGCTTCAGGTCGACACGGCGTCGGGTGACGAGACCCCCAGCTCCAGCACGCTTGAGACCTTTAATCCGCTTTTCCCGAACGGCTATTACTTTACCTTGGCTGGATTGACCACCTATGCAAATCTGATCCACGTCAAGCCCTCGGTGACCGTTAAGCCAACGAGCGACCTGACGTTGCTCGCCGCCGCCGCCCTGCAGTGGCGCCAGACGACGGCTGATGCCGTCTATGTCATACCTAATATCCCCGTCCCCGGCACTGCGGGTTCCGCAGGGCGCTGGACCGGCGCTTATGGACAAATTCGTGCCGTCTATGCGTTCAACGAGCGTATAACGGGCGCCATTGAAGCTGTGTATTTTGGGGTCGGCAGCGCCATCCGCTACGCCGGCGGGCATGACAGCGACTATATCGGTGTCGAGCTCAATTTCAGATGGTGAGATGAAGACCGACGAGCGCTCGCCGGCCACTGCCGATGTGGAGGGTTCGGCATGGAGCCCCGTTCCGGTCGGACTACTATGCTGAAAGGAATAACGTATGGAGAAGCCCCACTTTTACTTATACGTTTGCTTTGCGGCACTGCTGATGCTCGCAGCCGTTCCGGCCAAAGCCGCAGACGTGAAGGAACTGTTCGCGATCGATCTCGCGGACTACCCCGGCAAGGAGGGTCGCATGATTGAGGTGTCGTATCCGCCGGGCGCACAAGACATGGTCCATCGGCACGATGCCGATGCCTTCGTCTACGTACTCGAAGGCCAAATCATCATGCAGTTAAAAGGCCAGCCTGCCGTCACGCTCAAGGCAGGGCAGACATTCTACGAGGGGCCCACCGATGTTCACATCGTGGGGCGCAACGCCAGCAACACGGAGCCGGCGAGGTTCGTCGTGGTGCTGCTGAAGGGTAAGGGGGCTCCGATCCTTACGCCGGTGAAAGAATGATCCTCGGCACCGCGCGGCCCGGGCGGCTACTCGCCCAGCCACACGCATGCCAAATCGGCCTTCATCTACGCGACCGTGCTCGAGGGCGCGATCCGCAGTCAGGTCAATGACGGACCGGTGACGACCTACGAGGTCGCAAGGCGATGTGCCGCTCGTTGAAACCTCAATTTTCGCAGCGAAACCTTCACGGCCCCGCACCAAAGCGTGACGGTCGCGTGAATTCCGCAGCATGGAGCTTCACGAAGTCTGCCATGCTCGTCGGCGTCTCGCCGGTGAGCTTGAGGTAGTCCTCGCTCATCCGGTCATAGCGCCCCTGCTTGTGGAGTTCGGTCATCACTGTGAGGTGGTGGGCGACATGCTCCGACAGGCCCGCCGCCCGAAGTTTTTCGCTCCACTCGGAAGTTGGCACGTCGCGATAGCGGATCGTCCGGCCGAGCGCCTCGGAGAAGACGCGCGCGTAGTGTTCCAGGTCTACCGATTCAGGCCCGGTCAAATCGTAGATGTGACCGATGTGCGGCGTCGGGTCGTCGAGGATCGCGGCGACGGCGCGGGCAACGTCGACCGATGAGACGGGCGAGGTCTTGCCGGCGCCCATCGGCAGCGCCAGCTCGTCGGCGTCGCGCACACTCCCAGCGGCGAGAAGCAGGAAGAAGCCTTCCAGGAAGACCGTCGGCCGCACCGTGACGACCGGCAGACCCGACCATGCGAGTGCCTGCTCCGCCAGCCAGTGCAGCTTGTGCTGCGGGCTTTCGGTGGTCTCGGTGATGCTCATCTGCGTCACCGTCATCTGCGACATGTTCACGAAGGCCTCGACGCCGTGATGGCGCGCCACCGCGGCGGTGTTGACCGTAGCCTCCAGATAGGCCGCCGAGACCGACATGCCGAAATAGATGCGCGCGCAGCCTTCGATGGCGCGGTGCATCGAGCCGAGATCTGTCAGGTCGCCCTGCACGACCTCAGCGCCGAGCCGACGCAGGGCGTCGGCGCGCTCGTCCTCCCGCCGGACCAGGGCGCGCACCTTGTGGCCCTTGGCGAGCAGCATTGCGGTGAGGTTGCGGCCGATGGCGCCGATAGCGCCGGCCGCTCCGGTCACGAGGATCGGGCTGTGTTTGGGTTTCATCATCATATCGCTGGCTTGAAGTTGCGTTCAGAGAGTTTTAGCGGCGTCCGGAGTTTACCCGACCGTGCTTGGAGGCGCGATCCGCAGCAAGGTCAACGACGGACCGGTGACGACCTACGAGACCGGACAGAGCTGGTCCGAGCTGCCCGGCGACCGCCACGGCGTCAGCGCCAACGCCAGCGAGACGCAGCCGGCCAAGCTCCTCGCGGTGTTCGTCGTGGAAACGAACGAGACGGAACTGACGATCCCATTCGCGAACTAGCTGTCATAGTCATAGCGTCAGCTGTTTGAACAGCTGACGCTGTGATTCCACTATGCACGCACGTTGAGGCTCGGACACCTTTCCTCACTTGCGCTGCGTTCTGAAACCCATTTGATTTGATAGGTCCCCGCTTGGCCCTGGATGATCTACTAATAGTCTCGTCTCCACCCAATTAGGCCGGTTTTGGCTCATCGTCGTAGGTCGGTTTAGCTTGACATCGGTCGGAACCGGGTACTAAACGTCAGGTTTTCACCACTAGCGAGCCGCTGCCAACGAATAGCGCGGATCGGCGGCCAAACACTCCGCTTCGGGGAGACCGAGCTCCTTCCTCACAATATTCGTGCCCAGCACCATCGCGACCATCTTGTAAGTGGCGTGCCGGCGGCTCATGCCTTCGCGGCCCATTCCGCAGTCCGACGAAATAACCAGTCTCTCCGGCGGAATGTGCTTCAGCGCTTCGCGGATCAACGCAGCGACCTGGTCGGGCCGCTCGACCTGCAATGTGTGATGGTCGATCACCCCGACAACGATCTTCTTGTCCTTGATCGCCTGACCGATCGCCGGCAAATCGCCGGTGCCGGATGAGCAGGTTTCGAAGGTTATTGCGTCGGCATCGACTTGGCTCAGCGCGGCGAGGGTCGGCTGGTAGCTCTGGATGTCCCGGAAGATGCGCTGCTGCGCGGGATTACCCCAGCAGGTGTGGCACCAGACCTCGGTCTTGTCACGCAGCCCCTTGACCGTGTTGTTGAAGAGCTTGACGAGATCGTCGACATCGAGCTTGCCGAAGGTCTTGCCGCGAACCGGTACCATATGGATCTGCGGCTCTTCCATCTGGATGACAGGACAGCCGGCATCGGCCAAGTCATGTAGCTCGCGATTGAGCGCATCGCTCAGAGCCCAGGTGCGTTCGACCGGATCCTTGTAGTGTTCGTCGCCAACCGAGGCCGCTAGCAGCTCCGGCAGGATGGTTCCGAACTTGACTGGCTTTGTGGTCAGCCGCTGTGCCACCTTCCACATCGCCGTGTATTGCAGATTGCCGGGGCCGACCGGCCCGATAATCTTGGGCAGCACGCGCGCTTCAAGGAAATCGTGCAAGATGTGTCCACGCGGAGCGCCGGTCGCCATCTGATAGCGGCTCGCCTCGGCCGATCGCGAAAAGCCGGACATATGGGTCAGCGGATAGCTCTGCCAACTCATTCCGCTGATCTGCTCGTCGAAATGCGCGTCGCCGTCGGTGACGATGTCGAGACCGGCGGTCTCCTGAGCGCGCAGGTAAACCGAAACCGCATCCTCGTACTGCTCGCGGTAGCGCAGGTTCATCATCGCCTCGAGAAAGTTTTGCGTCCCGAGTCCGGCCGTGTACCAGCTCGGCCGCGGCAATGATCCGATGATCGAGGTCGGCAGAGTAACCCGTGCTGATCCTTTGTACATGGCATCCCCTCTTTCGTGACCTGACTGCTGGGCCAGGTGCTGGCCCAATTTTGCTACCAGCGTTTCAAAGAATAGGCCGCCCCCCCGAATCCTATTTGTCTCATTGCGTTTGCGCCTGATCCCGCTGCCTGATCGGCTTCAATCCTTTGTCGCGCCGCCGTAGCAGAATTCAATGCCGGTTTTGATGACCGATCGCCACATTCGGGCCAACCGAAATCGCTGCCGTGCCGCAACTGCACCAACTCCTCGGCCGGCAGGTTGGCGTTCTGCTTCAATGTGTAAAGCTTGGGCCAGTTCTGCCCGAGCTGGTCCCGGCCGTGCTGGGTCGCCCAAATCCGGCCAGCGGAATCAAACGAGATCCCCTCGCCGTTGCGGAGACCCGTGACAAAAACGCCAAGTGCCGGCCCGGGTCTCCAATTCCGTGCAAGGATTGTTCCCTGGCACATTTGGCATGCGGTTCTGGCTCTGGCACGAATTCGTGGCCGATCCGAGGTCGACGTAGAGGTTGCCTTGCGAGTCGATCGCGAAGGGGTGCATCGGATGATCACCGCTCAGCGGCAATCCCGACACGACGGTCTCCGGCGCTGCAGTCGGCTCAAATGCCATTTTCCGGCAGCTTGTAGCGCACGATGCCAACGTTGGTCTCGGCATAGAGGTAGTTTTTATAGATCGTGACCCCGGTTGCCCCAGCGTTGCCGTCCGCCTTGGTTGGCCCAAAGCGGACGATCTTGTCGGCTCGGCCGTCGCCCTTGGTATCCCGTAAGGCAATCAGAAACCCGCCGGGCGGCGGCGTATCGTCGTGGTAATAGCGCCCGCTCCAGGTGTTGGCGTAGACGACCCCGTTCGCAGCCACCACGAGATGCCGGGCATGGCCCAGCTTGTCTGCGAAAACGGTAGCGCAAAAGCCTGGAGAGATCGTGATGGCGCCGCTATCCCCGGCGTAGGCACCTGAACCGGCCGTCAAAGCCTGGTTGGTCGCCTGGGCGTGAGACCGTGCTCCGATGGTCAGCAACAGTCCTGAAAGGAAGATGGCCACGGGATTTGCGGGCCACTCTCTTGAACATCTCGCGCGAGGATTCATCTTGCCGGCTCCGTGAATGGCGCCCGCGATTGCGGCTACTTGCAAACGCTCGTCACCAAACCTTGCTCCCGATGCGTGCTAAGAACCTCCTCTTGGCCGGGGGGCGCGGGTGCTTGCCGATCAGGGCGATCGCGCTCATCTCTCGGTAACGACCACACGGAGGCGCCTATGACCATCGTCCTCGATCACACGATCGTACCCGCCCGCGACAAGGAGGAATCGGCCCGCTTCTTCGCCCATATCTTCGGTCTGGAATACAAGGGCCCGGTTTCGCACTTCGCCCCGGTGCGTATCAACGACACGCTGACCATCGATTTCGATAATTGGGACAGCTTTGAGCGGCATCACTATGCCTTCAAGGTCAACGAAGCGGAGTTCGACGGGATCTTCGACCGTGTCCGAGGCGAGGGCCTGGCCTATGGCAGCGGCCCGCGGTCAGCGGATAACATGGAGATCAACCACCGCCATGGCGGACGCGGTTTTTATTTCCGCGATCCGAACGGCCACCTACTCGAGGTGTTGACGGCCTGAGCCGGTGTTGGATCGCACTCAAGCAAATGGGGAAATCATGTCGCATACTATCGACCAGAGACCGCCGGTAGCGGTGGGACACGTCCGGCTTCCCACGACCGATGTCGCGGGGACGGCGCGATGGCTCGTATCCGTCGGCTTACGCCCGATTTTTGAAGACGCCGAACTCGCAGTCCTCGAGTTTCGCGGGGGTACGCATGTCGTCGTCAGAAAGGTGGAAGAGGCGCCGAAAGCCGGAGCCGCAGCGCCCTTCGACCTGATGGTGGATGATATCGAGGCGGCTCGCCGCGACTATATGGCCAAGGGTCTCGGACCCTCCGACATCAGCCGGGGCCGGATCCATGACTCCTTCCATGTCGCAGGGCCGGACGGGTACGACTTTACCGTCAATTCGTCGCATGCCGGCGGAAGGCCTGTCTAAAAGACCGTCCCCCGCTTACGCTGCGGCCTCAGGGCTAGGCGGCTTTGGGGCTCTCTCTGCCCGCTCGAGCCGGGTCAGGATCTGGCGCGCGCGACGCAGCGCCGCTTCCGGCCGAAGGAACACCTCGAAATACCCGTCGTCCGGGTAATTGAACATTCGCTGCTGTTTTTCGAGACCCCAGCGGTCCTCGGCGATGACCGCCGGGAACGTCTGCATGAAGCGCTCGACCGCCGATTTGCTCGGGTCGGACTTGCACCTCTGGCCCGCCGGCATGTTGATGATCAATCGCCAGACGTGATGGCTCCGATCGACCGGCGTATGGGTTTTGCACCCGCGTCACCGCGGGGCTCAGCATGAAATGGGTGTGATCGCGGTCGACGACATCGTACTCGAGGTAATCCTCGAGGTACGGCGGCTGCTTGTAGCCTCGCACCTCGCGGATCGTCCCGACATAAGGACTATCGTCCTGCGTACCCTGCTCGAGCCGCACCGGTATGCGGCTGTTCTCGTCATCGCCGATATTGCCGTCGTGCAGCGGGTAGAAATGGCTGGTGTCGAGCAGGTTTTCGATCAGCAACACAGTGTTGGCGGGCACCGGCATCGGCCCTGTGTCGGCCGTTTCCCATGCCGGATCGGCGATCTCCGGAATGCGCGGCGGCCGGACCGTCGCCGCCCTGGCTTTCCCGGCCAGACCCAGATGAGACCGTCTTGCTCGATGATCGGAAACGGGCACAGCCGAGCTCCTTGCAGGATGTGGCCGTCGGGGTGCGACGGTACCCGGACGCACTGACCAGTCGCATCGTAGCACAAGCCGTGATAGGCGCACTCGAGTAGACCGCCTTCGACGAATCGACCTTGCGACAGCGGCATGCGTTTGTGATCGCATCGCTCGTCGAAGGCGACCACGCTGCCTTCTGCGGTCCGCCACAACACCAACGGCTTTTCCGCAATGACTTGGCCCTGCAACTGTTGCGGGGCGAATTCGTGCGACAGCCCAGCCACGTACCAGGCATTCTTGACCAGCACATCAGCCGCCATGACCCAGTCCTTCGAGACCCTTGTTTGATGGCGATCTTGGCGCCATCGCCCGCGCTCGCCAAGCGACTCACCGCCTCGGGGGTCGGCGCAAGGCCCAAAAGGCGATGCAACCGCAGAGATAGGCGGCGATCGACAGCATAAAGGCGAGCCGATAGCTACCGGAGAGATCGAAGATCCAACCTGCCGCCCATGACCCGGCAGCGGAACCGATACCACTGCCGATTGTGATCACGCCGAGGATGGTTCCGAGCTGACGGCCCGGGAAAAGGTCGGCGGTCTTCGCCGTGATCGCCGGGCCACGGGCACCCCAGGTCAGCCCGAAGAAGCAGGCGTGCAGCCATAACAGCCAGCCTTGGTCAGGTCCGGTGATCAACAAAGCGCAGACCACGCCGAGGATCGAAATGCCGTAGGCCAGAATGGCCGAGCTCTCACGCCCGATATAATCCGACAGCGTTCCGGTGAAGATCGTGCCGGCGATGGCGAGAAAGCTGCCAAGGCCGAGCACCCCCGCGGCGTAGAGCTTGTCGAAGCCGCGATCAACGGCAAAGGCGAGCTGATGCAGCGAGACAAGGAAACTCCCGAGGCCGGTGAACAGGTAGACCGCAAAGAGCAACCAGAAATGGCGGGTGCGCATCGCTTCGCCCAGGCTCCACTCCGGCGACGGCAGTGAGATCGGACCTGAAGCGCCGGGTATCGGATCCCGTTCCGCCGCGATCGGGTATCGGGCAGCGCGACGAAACAGCGTGGCGAGCAGCGGCACAACTGCGGCCATGAACGCCGCCTGCGCGAAATAGGTCTCACGCCAGCCGAGGGTCGAGATCAGCAACTGAACGAGCGGCGCCGAGGCGGCGCGCCCGAAGCCGTTGGCCGATTGCACGATCGAGATCGCCATGCCGCGCCGCCGCACGAAATGGCGCGAGAGAAGCGGCACAAAAACGACGAGCCCAAGGCAGTTGGCCCCAATCGTCATCACCACTCCATAGAGCAGGATGATTTGCCAGAGCGCGGAAATGAATGCGCTGGCCAACAGGCCGAGAACGAGCAGGCTCCCCCCGAGCAATAGGAGGCGGCGGGGCCCGAGCCGGTCGGCCAACGCTCCGGCCAGCGGCGAGCTCGCACCAGCGACGAGCTGCGAGACCGAGTAGGCGATCGAGGTCTCGGCGCGGCTCCATCGGAACTGCTCGATGAAGGCCACCAGAAAGATCGCGTAGGAGTGCATCAACCCGGCGCTGACGGTGAACGCGGCGAAGGCGCCGCCGAGCATCAGCCAAGCCCCGCGCGAAGCCGGCGCCGAGCGCCACGGGCGAGACCGCCATCGAGTCAGGCCGACCATCGCGAATCCTCGCTGTCTTCAAGCGATTCGGGGAGTACCGGCTCATCTACCGTCGCTATCGGAGGGCTGTGCCAAGCCGTCCGAACGCCACTTCGCGTCGGCTTGATCAAAGCATTCTATTCAATCCCAAGTTCTGTTATGCTCCTTAGATAGGCGTACGGACGGTGCGCCGTAGTCTCGCGCGACGCGAGCCATGAAAGGGCAATTAACATGTGGGGCGGAATCGTTGGTCTAATCATCCAACTGATCTCAGGTGCTGTCGGCGGCAACATTGCTGGGGCAGCACTGAAGCAATAT
>Ga0310917_10000293_pt1 | contig 21672 bp, 23 predicted proteins | sample GREbulkMGLF178_FD_203531 | JGI IMG/M metagenome (GOLD analysis project Ga0310917, IMG submission 203531) | Lab enrichment of tropical soil microbial communities from Luquillo Experimental Forest, Puerto Rico - GRE.bulkMG.LF178 | ecosystem: Environmental > Terrestrial > Soil > Tropical forest >... | reverse complement strand
GGACGCGCGTGTCGCGGCGCCGGGGATGCGGTCGCCGGGCACGGACGGAGCGGGAGGAACCCCATGCGAAAGGCCCGCTCCGAACGGCGACCGCCCCGGAACGCGGTGGCCGACATTTCACCGCGCGTCGGATAACCCCGTCGCCTCCTTCGCCGCAGAAAAAGGGGGCCTGCGGCTGAAGTCGGGTGGCGCGGCGAGGGGTCCGGTGTAGCCGGTCCGGCCCGCCGCGCCAGTCTCAGTCTGGAGGTCGCCGGGCGGGATGAGGAGATGGCGCGCCGGGAAGGTGCAGCCTCCCTTGAGTTTTCGGCCGTGGTTTGGCCTGTAGCGCGATAGCGGCCTGCCGGGTGTTTGGTATTACACGGGTGGGATTCGTCGCGCCCGCGTGGCGTACGGCCCGATTAAGGTACGACCCTGGCCAGTTGGCGCGCCAGCGCCAGCGCCTGGCCGCGCGCCATCCGGTTGCCGAGGTTGCCGCACGCTATCGGCGCTGGCACCAGCGGCTCATGTGACCCGCATCCGGGTCTCTGATCAGCGCCAAGACTTGCGGACGCAGATTGCCGAATCCGCGGCAACGGCGTATCCACGCCACCGGCCAATCGTAATTGCTTATCGGTCGACCCCACCCGTGAATCCGCGTCGTCAAGTACACGCCGGGGACTTCGCCCAGCGCCTTCTCCAACGGCTCGAGCAGGCGGGGGTCGGCGTCGGTGTAGGACGCCGTGATCTCGAAGTGGTCCGCACACCTCGCCGGACACCGGCGCTCGTCGTGATCGCGTGGCGTAATACGCACGAACGGTGCCTCAGGTTGCCGGGGCAGGGCGGACTCCAACCGGCGCTTCAGTTCGGATGGCTTCATCGGTTCTCCTTCTCCGGCCAGCTGCTCGCTGGCCTGGTCTGTGGGTGACTGGCCGCCAGTCCATCTCGGCCATCCGTTTGGAGAGCAAGCTGGCCCCTAGTGCCGTACCCCAGCCAAGGCAACGACGCCAACCCGGGGTCTGTAGCTGGTTGCCTTTTGTCCGCGTTGCTGGCGCAACGCAGACCCGCCATGAAAAGGAACAGGCGTGATTAAGCAATCAGCTTGTGAGAACGACAACGCTTTGTGAGAACGCGCGAAGGCGCGTTCGAAGGGGTCTGGGCGGAGCCCAGGCGTGGCACTCACGCAGCGTTCAAGCAGCAACGGTGAGCGAAGCGAACCCGTTGCCTGGGTACATGGGCTATGGGTTCTACTTACGTAAGTAAGTACATACCCATAGGTCCCAGTGGGACATTCGTGGTTTGTCCCAGTGGGACATTTCCAGTTTGCAGCAGGTAGCGGCGGTTTCATTGCCGACCATCCCGTGCACGCTGGGCGGCCTTTCTCTCGCGCTCTTTGCGCCGCTATTCGCGTACCGCGCCGGGTGTGTTTCCCTTCTGGAGAACCACGAAGCGGTATCCGCCGTCCACCCGCTTCCACTTGCCCACCGAGACGAGGTAGGAGGCGGCGCGCCTACCGCCCCGGATGCTGTCCACGAAATAGCCGGGAATGAACCAGTCGTCTGGGACTGCCTCCTCGCCGTAGCGGTTGCGAAGCTGGTTCATCACAAACGAACCCGCCATGTCGTATAAGCCCTTTGCGGCGAGATTGGTCAGCCAGTCCTGGTCGGTGCATTCCTCGTCACCTATGTTGAAGTACATGGGTCGATTGCCTTTCTGCGCCCCTGACCCATGACTGCCGCCCATGTGACAGACTTGTCTTGCGCGAATTGGTTGATTTGCATTGGACCGCACCGGTTACGACCCGGTGCGGTCCGCTTTTTCTGGGGCTCATGACGCACCCGCTTCGGCTTCTGCGAACGCGCACTCAAACTCGTTCAGCCGCTGGCGAATTCGCGCGCTCCTCTCCACGGCGTCGGCGATGGGTAACTCCTCCGCGTACTGGACGGCGATGAGGAGGTCGCGCTCCGCGCAGTCGAGGCAGATCTGTGCCAGCGACCGGGTGCGGTCGGACAACGGCTTCGGACGACGCCTGGGCCTGCGCGGGTCGACGACGCTCGGGCCGAGCGGCCCCCCCTCCGGCTGGTCGACATCGGACGCCACCGGCGGGCAGGAGCCCAGCCCCAGCCCGTCCCGTCGGTTGCGCTCCTCCCAGGTTTCATGGGCGTCGTCGTCCGAGACGTCGTGGGTCGGCACCGGCTCGGCCATGCTCCACTGCGGCGGCACGTAGTACGGCGGGGTGCTGTGATCGACGGGATGGTAGAAGTCGGCCCATTCCGCAGAGGGCAACTCGACCTCGTCACCCAGTGACACCGGCACGGCCAGACCCTCGGCGCAGGCGTTGTCCCAGGCCCGCCAGTAGCTGATGACGGTGGTCTTGGAGCGCAGGCCGTGAATGCCGCGACGCGCGTATTGCGCTGGCGATAAAAGGCCAGATTTGGCCATTTCGGCGGTCGGTCGGCCCTGGCCGTCCTGCACCCGCACCCTCGCGTAAACGAGGGCGGCCCTGCGCCACTCGACCGACGTCGCCAGCTCACCCAGCTCGCCTGCCAGGGCGTCAGCCTTGCGGGGGTCGGCGGGGATGGCGAACGTTGGCCCGGGGCTAGCCATCGGCCGCATCACGACGACCGCCCGGCGCGCAGGAGCCCGGCGATTTTGTCGATCACCTCGTCGGACGGACGAGGCCACCTGGCCACGATCTGCTCGACGTACTGGGTCAGCCGCACTTCGGCGAGCTGGCGTCGGCAGTCTTCCAGCACCGGGTCGCCGGCGGCCCGCTCGCCGTTGTTCACAGCGCGGGTCAGCGCGGCAACACGGGCGCGCAGGCGGGTCACTTCTGGAGTAGGGGTGGCGCGAGCCATGGGGGTTCTCCCTCGGGTGGCGGGGAACCGCTGCAGAACCGGCGCTATCCAAGCTCCGGTTCGCCGTCTGCGGCTATGCCAACCAGGTGAAATCCCACCAAGGGGGCCCTACTGGCTCTGCGTCCGTTAAGGTGCGGCGCGGTGTAGCAACGGCTAACGCTAGCACCCGTCAGTGGCCGTAGCCAGCAGCGCGCTGTGTTATACCAACCCAACATCCCCCGCCGGGCAGACCTATGTCACCACCCCGGGCAGCGCCCTACTCTTCCCGAGTCTGTGCCACGCGGTCGGCGACATGCCGGCACCAGAGGCCGACCTACCGCTGGATTACTGCGCCGAGCGCACCGCGATGATGCCCAAACGCCGGCGCACCCGCGCCCAAAACCGCGCCCACCGCATCGCCACCGAACGCCGACAGAACCGCGAAGAGCGGCGCCCAGAGCCAGCAAGCCGTGTCGGGCCAGCCCCACCCGAGACCGACGACAACCCGCCGCCGTTCTAGGTGCGGCCTCGCTGTGCTCGCCGAGCACCGAAAGCGCCGCGTTTTGGTGGTTGCCCACCCCAGTCGGTATCCTGGCTTGGCCCGGCTCATCCGGGGCTGTCCCGGCCAGGTGCCGGAGTCTGAAGGATTTGAGGAGTTAGAACAATGGCCGCTGTGTGCGATATCTGCGGGAAGGGCCCCGGCTTCGGCAAGTCGGTGTCGCACTCCCACCGCCGCACCAGCCGCCGGTGGGACCCCAACGTCCAGACCGTGCACGTCGTGACCCGTCCCGGCGGCAACAAGAAGCGGCTCAACGTCTGCACGTCCTGCATCAAGGCCGGCAAGGTCGTCCGCGGCTAACTATCGCCGCCCGCGCACGTCACCCGTCGAAAGACGTCAGTCCCGAACGACAATGACGGTCTTGCCCGCGCGCCGGGGTGAGCGCCGGCCGCTTTCAAATGCGTCACGCCCGTCGTCGAGCGGAAACGTCTCTGCGATTTCCACGCGAAGTCGCCCGCTGTCGACGAGCGCGGCAAGTTGGGCAAGCTGGTCGCGATTCGGCACGACGATGAAAAACGTTGCCGTGACGCCGTAGTCGTCGGCTCTCCCGACCGGCGGGGGCGCCGACAGAGTGATCAGCCGTCCGCCTCGGCGCAGCACGCCAAACGACCGGTCCAGCGTCTCGCCGCCGACGGTGTCGATGACGACGTCGTACACGGGGCCGATTTCGTCGAACGCCTCTGTGCGAACGTCGATTACCCGGCCGGCGCCAAAGCCGCTGACGAGCTCGCGCGCATCGCTGCGCACGGTCGCGGTGACCCGTGCGCCAAGGATGGCGGCCAGTTGGACCGTCAAGGCACCGACTCCGCCTCCCCCGCCGTGCACGAGGACCGCCTCCCCGGGTTGGACCGCGGCGTGATCGACCAGGGCCTGCAACGCGGTCAGCCCGGCCAGCGGCAGCGCGGCGGCGCGGGTGTGCGACACGGTCGACGGCTTTGCGGCCAGGTCGGTCGCGGGGACCGTGACGAATTCGGCCGCGGCGCCGTCGCGGTCGAATTCGATCAGTCCGTACACCTCGTCGCCGGGCTTGAAGTCGCTTACCCCCGAGCCCAGTTCGAAGACCACGCCGGATACCTCGTGGGACGGGATGACCGGGGTCCGGCTGACGCCGTCGCGGGTCCACGTCTCGTCCCACGTCAACTCGTCGAACGTGATGGCCGCGGCGCGTACCGACACCAAGACCTCGCCGGCCGCGGGAACCGGCACGGGTGCGCGCTCGACGACCAGCACCTCCGGGCCACCCCGGTGGTGTGCGCGCAAAGCGGTCATCTCGGTCAGGGCAGCCGCCAATCGATCGGGTCGGCGCCCATTCCCGCCAGCAACTCGTTGGCGCGGCTGAACGGGCGCGAGCCGAAGAAACCGCGGGAAGCGGACAGCGGCGAGGGATGCGGCGACTCGATCGCCACGCAATCGCCTTCGGCCAGAATGGGTTTCAGGGTTGACGCGTCGCGGCCCCACAGGATCGCCACCAGCGGGCGCGACCGCGCTGCCAGCGCGCGAATCGCGCACTCCGTCACCGCTTCCCATCCCTTTCCCCGATGCGACGCCGGGTTGCTTGGGCGCACCGTGAGCACCCTGTTCAACAGCAGCACGCCGCGCTGCGCCCAAGGCGTCAAATCGCCGCACGACGGCTTGGGATGGCCGAGGTCGGCGACGTATTCGTCGAAGATGTTGTCGAGACTGCGCGGCAACGGAGACACGTCGGGTGCCACCGAAAAACTCAGGCCCACAGCGTGCCCGGGTGTCGGGTAGGGATCTTGCCCCACGATCAGGACCTTGACGTCATCGAACGGATAACTGAAGGCGCGCAACACGTTCGGGCCGGCGGGTAGGTACCTGCGCCCGGCCGCGATCTCGGCCCGCAGGAACTGTCCCATCTGGGCGACCTGGTCGTCGACCGGTTTGAGCGCTGTCGCCCAGCCCTGCTCGATGAGTTCACTCAACGGGCGCGCGGTCATTGCAGCCCTTCCACCAGCAGCACCAGCGTGTCGGCGCCGGCCAGCCGGTCCTTCGAGATGTCCTGGTATTCGGGTGATTGCGCCCAACCGCGGAACGCCGCCTCGTCCGGAAACGACATCAGCACCAGCTTCTCGCGGTCCCACTTCCCCTCGATGACCTGCGGCGACTCGTCGGCCGCCAGCAGCGTTCCCGGGTGACGACGGAAAACGTCCATGAACCCCGCCTGGTACCGGTCGTAGGCTGCCCGGTCGGTGAACCTCAGCTGGGCGATCGCGTAGACGGTCATCGGCGTCACCCTAGTACGACTGCCAGCCCGCGTATCCCCGCCACTCCCGTCCATCGACGAGCACTCGCGCCGACCCGTCGAGCACCCGCCCGATCACTCGCCAGCCGACCGGCGCCGGACCGGCGAAACAGCCCACCAGAGCGTGGTCTTCGCCGCCACCGAGCACCCACGGCCAAGGGTCGACGCCCACGGCGGCGGCGGCCGCGGTGAGCGCGTCGTGGTCTGCGGCCAGCGCCGCGGTGGACAGATCGATACCCACGCCCGATGCCTCGGCGACGTGCCGCAGGTCGGCGATCAGGCCGTCGGAGACATCGATCATGGCCTGGGCGCCCGCGGCCGCGGCCGCCGCGCCCTGGCCGTAGGGCGGCTGCGGCACCAAGTGACGGCCCCGGATTTCGTCGAATCCCTCAATTCCGTTGTGCCACAAGGCGTATCCGGCAGCCGAGCGGCCCAGCTCACCGACGACGGCGAGCACCGAGCCGGCCTTCGCCCCGGACCGCAACACCGGCGCACGGCCGTCCAGGTCACCCAGCACCGTCACCGACAGCACCCACTGCGGGCAGCCGACCAAGTCCCCGCCGACGATGCCGGCACCGATCCGCCCCGCCTCGTCCCACATCCCGTCGACCAGCGCGTCCACCAGCGCCACCGGCGTATCACCCGGCGCTCCGAAACCGACCACGAAAGCCGTGGCCCGCGCGCCCATCGCCTCGATGTCGGCGGCGTTCTGGGCGATCGCCTTGCGGCCGACGTCGTGGGGTGTCGACCAGTCCAGCCGAAAGTGCCGGTCCTGCACCAGCACGTCGGTCGAAACCACGGTGGGACCGCCACCGGCGGACACGAGCGCCGCGTCGTCGCCGGGACCGAGCAGGACCGCGCCGGGCTGTCGGCGGCCCCGCACCAACCGATCGATGACGGCGAACTCGCCGAGCTGTTGCAGCGTGGGGGATTCCCCCAAAGCCTCGAATTTGTGGTCGCGCACGCCACCTCCTACGGTCCGGCGACGGCCACTGTACGGCCGCCCGACCTGCGGTAAGTTAAGTGCCTGCCGGACCGCGCCAGTGTACGAGACAGGAGGTGCGCGGGCGGTGACGACCGACCCTGACACCGGTACCGCTGCCGACCCAGGCGGACCGCCGCGCGCACTGCTGATCGCCGCGGTCGCGCTGGCCGTCGTGGCGATCGGCGTCATCCTGGTCATCGCGGCGACCCGCCGGGCGCCGCCGCAACCGGTCGTCCTTCCCGCCGTCGCGGCGCCGCAGGCGACCAACCCCGCGTGCCGCGCACTGGCCGACGCGCTCCCGCAACGGCTCGGGGACTATCAACGCGCGTCCCTCGCGCAGCCGGCGCCCCCGGGCGCGGCGGCCTGGCGGGCCGGGGCCGGCGGCGACCCGGTGGTGCTGCGCTGCGGCCTCGACCGGCCCGCCGACTTCGTCGTGGGCTCCCCGATCCAGGTCGTAGATAAGGTGCAGTGGTTCCAGGTGACGGCCGCGCAGCAATCGGCCGGTGAAGCCGGCAGGTCCACGTGGTACACGGTGGACCGGCCGGTGTACGTAGCGCTCACGCTGCCGTCGGGATCGGGGCCGACGCCCATCCAGCAGCTCTCAGAAGTGATAGACCACACCGTCGCCGCGGTACGCATCGACCCGGGTCAGCCTCGTTGAGGCGAGGTCGACGCGTTTCTCGATTGCGCCGTCGCCCATCCCTTGAAGCCCGTCACGGGGTTGCATCTGTAGTGATCATTACAGTAATGTAGCGATCATTACAGAGAAAAGTGTCCCGGCGAGATCCGCGAATGGCCGAGGTCAAGCAGCCTTGGCCGCGTCAGCCCCCACCGATTCACGCCCCAGGAGCTACCCATGCCCACAAGTTCAGCCAGCTCCCTGCTGAAGCCACTACAAATCGGCAAACTGCGGGTTCCCGGTCGGCTCTTCAAATCTGCGACGAGCGAAACCCGCGCCACCGAAGACGGTTTCGTCACCGACGAACTGCTGCAGTTCTACGAACCCATCGTGCAAGCACGCACCCCGCTGATCGTGACCGGCAACCTGTTCGTATCCCTGCAGGGAAAGTCCGCCAGGCGCCAAGCCGGGATCGACGCCGACGACAAGCTGCCCGGCCTCCGACAATGGGTGCAACTGGCGCACGATGGCGGCAGCATGCTCGTGGCCCAGCTCAACCACGGCGGGCGGCAGATGGTCGAATCCGCCGTCCCCGGCCAGCGCACCGTCTCGGCATCCTCGGTCCGTGAACCGCTGTACGGGACCAAGCCGCGCCCCCTGCGCACCGACGAAATCCCGACACTAGTCGACAGTTTCGCCACCGCCGCAGCACGTGCACGGGAGGCCGGGTTCGACGGTCTGCAGATCCACGCCGCCCACGGATACCTGCTCGGGCAGTTCCTCACCCCCCACACCAACCGGCGCACCGACGAATACGGTGGAACCCTCGACAACCGCATGCGCCTCCTGCGCGAGGTCTACCAGGGCATCCGCCGCCGCGTCGGCGACGATTTCCCCGTCCTGCTCAAGATGAACGGCACCGACATGTTGCCGCTGCGCAAGGGCGCCACCACCAGCGAACTGCTCCGCGTCGCAAACACCATGCAAGACGAGGGCATCGATGCGGTCGAAATCTCGCGCGGACACTACGAATCCTGGCCCGGGATGATCCTCGGGCACTACAGGGGGTTCATCTCCGGCCAAGTCAAAGAGGGCTCAGGCACGAAGATGACTCGACGTCGACGGGTGGCGATGCTCGCCCTGGCCCCGCTCATCGAAGGCGCCGCCGAGCACCTCGCGCCCGGCGGCGAAGGCTTCAACCTCCCCCAAGCCGAACGGTTCACCACAAACCTCGACATCCCAGTGATCTGCGTCGGCGGATTCCACACCGCCCCAGCCATGGAATCAGCCATCCGAACCGGCCAATGCGACGCCGTTTCCGCCGCGCGAGCCTTCATCGCCGACCCGTACCTCTACCGGCACGTCACAGCGGCAGCCACCCCCGCCGATATCCCGGTCTGCGGCTACTGCAACGGGTGCATCGCACGCTTCGGCGGCAAACCCATCGACTGCTACAACGACGAAATCCGTTCCCGCAAGGACCTAATGCTCACTTCCATCCGCATCTGACAGACCACCAGACAGCCCAGGAGACCCCGTGAATACACCCACGAGAACGCTATCGGCGATCTACCCGGTGCGCCTGCGCACAGATCTCACGCGCGATGCCGCCTACACCTACTGGGCCGGACCACACGCCGAAATCGCCGGCCGCCTGCCAAACCTGATGGAGTACAACCAATACCACTTCTCCAACACCGACCGGGGATATTGGCCCGCAACCACTACCGTCGGAACCCTTATCCCACCCTCCGCACCGCTCGACGGACTCAGCGAAGTTCGGCTACCCAGCTTCGCCACCGGGCTACGCACGGGACTGCACATGCGCGACATCTACCTCGACGAACAGAACGTGTTCGAGCACTGCCTAGGCCACATCACCACACTCGGCGGAGGCCGCTGGTGGACGAAGGGCCACGACGACACCCTCGGTCACCGCACGGTCCTTCTACTACGGCGACGTCGCGGCGTGCGCGGACGCATCTTCCGGTCGTTCGTCCACTCCCAGCTCGGCGCCGCCCTGCACTCCGTCGGCGCCCACGACCTGCGGACCTATACCTTCATGCCGCTGGCCCCGGTCGCCCACGCAACCCTCGGCGTCAACCACGACAATCCATCCGACCGGCGCTATCACGCCGCAGTCATCTTCGGCACAAAGACCCGTGCCGACGTCGAAGGCATCACCGCCGCCCCTGAGGTCGCCTCGGCCATTGCCGACCAGCATCTCAACTGCACTGCCGTTCACGCTTACACAGTGGACCGCACCGTTCCAGTAATCCGGATGCGCAATCGTCAGGCCATGTCGGCAGGGAGGTAGCGGCATAGCCCACTGCCTAAAGGCTCGCCGGCGGGCCTTAGCGCAGACCGACGCCGCGGGCCAGCGCCGTGTCGACCATGGTCGCCAGCAGGGTGGCATAGTCGACGCCGCCGGCCGCCCACATCCTCGGATACATCGAGATCGTGGTGAAGCCCGGCATTGTGTTGATTTCGTTGATGATCGGACCCTCGTCGGTGAGGAAGAAATCAACCCGGGCCAGACCCTGGCAGTCGATGGCCTTGAACGCCCGGATCGCCAACTTGCGCACGGCGTGCGCGATGTCGTCGTCGACCTTTGCGGGCACGTCCAATTCGGCTCCGTCGTCGAGGTATTTGGTCGCGAAGTCGTAGAACGAGTCCTCGCGTCCGCGCACACCGGCCACCCGGATCTCGCCGACTGTGCTGGCTTCCACTGTGCCGTCCGGCATTTCGAGCACGCCGCACTCAAGCTCACGACCGTTGATCGCCGCCTCGATGACGACTTTCGGATCGTGCCGGCGGGCATTCGCCACCGCGGCGGGAAACTGGTCCCAGCTCGAGACCCGGCTGACGCCGATCGAAGAGCCCCCCCGTGCCGGCTTGACGAACACCGGCAGGCCCAGCCGCTCACACTCCTCGGGGCGCAGCGCCGCCCGCGAGGGGCGCAGCACGGCGTGCGGGCCGATCGGAAGTCCTTCGGCGGCAAGCAGCTTTTTGGTGAATTCCTTGTCCATGCCCGCGGCGCTGGCCAGCACACCCGCGCCGACGTAGGGCACGCCGGCGAGTTCGAGCAGTCCCTGGATCGTGCCGTCCTCGCCGTACGGGCCATGCAGCACCGGGAACACCACGTCGACGGACGCCAAGACCTCGCTGGCACCGGGGGGAAGTGAAACCAACTGACCGCCGCGGCGCGGATCCGCCGGCAGGGCCAGCTCGGTGCCCGATTCGGCCGTCACCCCCGGCAGGTGCCGGTCGGTGATCGCCAGCGCATCCGGGTCGGCGTCGGTGAGCACCCACGAACCTTCGGGGGTGATGCCGATCGCGACGACGTCGAAACGCTGCGGGTCGAGATTGCGCAGAATGCTGCCCGCGGACACGCAGGAGATGGCGTGTTCGTTGCTGCGCCCGCCGAAGACGACCGCGACGCGCACCCGGCCGGCGCGTGACGGCCGTGGCGTCGGGGACCGGTCGCTGGCATTCACAACCTGGAGAGGCTACCGGTTGGGGCGCTCGCGGGTTGGGCACCGGGCCGCTAGCTGGGGATTCGATGGCCGCAGGGGCCTCATTCGGGCTTGGTCCTGCGGCCCAGCAGCAGCGCCATCGCCTCGTCCACCGAGAGTCCCTTGTGACACACCCGGTGCACGGCGTCGGTGAGTGGCATTTCGACGTCGTAACTGGACGCCAGCGCGAGCACCGCCTCGCATGACGTCACCCCCTCGACGACGTGCCCGCCTCCCGCCTGCATCGCCGTTTCCATGGTCCCGCCGCGGCCCAGGCGTTCGCCGAAGGAACGGTTACGCGAATGCGGCGACGTGCACGTTGCCACCAGGTCACCGACACCCGCCAGCCCGGCCAGCGTGGTGCCCTTGGCGCCGAGCGCCATTCCGAGCCGGATGATCTCCGCCAGGCCGCGGGTGATGATCGCCGCCGCCGTGTTCTCGCCAAGCCCGACGCCCGCCGCCATCCCGCACGCGAGGGCGATGACGTTCTTGCACGCCCCGCCGATCTCGGTGCCGACCACATCGCTGTTGGTATAGGGCCGGAAGTACCCGCTGTTCAGCATGCGCTGCAGTGCGACCGCCCGGCCGGAATCGGTGCACGCGACGACCGTGGCTGCGGGCTGACATTCGGCGATCTCGCTGGCCAGGTTCGGACCCGAAATTACCGCGACCTGTTCCGGGTCTACGCCGGTCACCGAAACGATGACCTGACTCATCCGCATCAGGGTGCCCAGCTCGATGCCCTTGGCCACGCTGGCCAGAGTCGCGCCGTCGGCCAACAAAGGTGCCCACCGCTCGAGGTTGGCCCGAAGCGTCTGCGCCGGCACCCCCAGCAGTACCGTCGTCGCGCCGCCGAGCGCCTCACTGGCGTCGGCGGTGGCGCGGATGCCGGGTGGCAGCAACGTACCCGGGAGATAGTCGGGGTTGTATCGGGTGGCATTGATCTGCTCGGCGACTCCCACGCGGCGCGCCCACAGCTTGACCTCTACTTCGGGTCCCCCGGCGTCGGCGAGCACCTTGGCCAGCGCCGTGCCCCAGGCACCGGCGCCCATCACCGCCACGGCGCCCTCTGAACTGGGCATTCAGCACCCCCGTCTGTCGTCTCCGGCATTTCAAAGGCATGTGCAGCCGCTACACCCTAGAACAGCGGCGGGCCGCCGTCACGCTAGCGAGCACTGCGCCAGGCGCCGCTGGCAGGATGAACGTCATGAGCGGCACACGGACCGACGCTGCGGGTGACAGTTCGGGTGATGTGGCGCTAATTATCGCCGTCAAGCGGTTGGCCGCCGCCAAGACCAGGCTGGCGCCGGTGTTCTCGGCGCGGACCCGGGAGAACGTGGTGCTGGCCATGTTGGTCGACACTTTGACCGCGGCCGCGCGCGTCGCATCGCTCGGCTCGATCACCGTCATCACGCCCGACGAGGCCGCGGCGGCCGCCGCAGCCGAGCTCGGAGCCGATGTGCTGGCCGACCCGACGCCCGAGGGCCATGGCGATCCGCTGAATAACGCGATCGCCGCGGCGGAACGAGCCGTGGCCGGGTCCTTCTCCAATATCGTTGCGCTGCAAGGTGATTTGCCTGCCCTGCAGAGCCAGGAGCTGGCCGAGGCGATCACCGCCGCACGCCACCACCGGCGCAGCTTCGTTGCCGACCGGCTGGCGACGGGAACCGCCGCGCTCTGCGCGTTCGGAACGGCGCTCGACCCGCAGTTCGGATCGGATTCGTCGGCGCGGCACCGCCGTTCGGGCGCGATCGAGCTCACGGGGGCGTGGCCCGGCCTGCGATGCGACGTCGACACCCCGGCCGACCTGGTGGCCGCGCGCCGCCTCGGCGTCGGGGCGGCGACCGCCCGCGTCATAGCGCCGCATTAGCGCAACCGGCAGAGCGGCAAACCTGGCTGAGCGGTGAACGGCGCGCCAACGACGGGTAGATGTCCGCCGGACGCTAGCCCGACCAACGGGTGATAAGCAATGATCGCATGGTGACTGAAATCGAAGCCGAGGCCCGGCCCGACGAGAATTTGTGGCCTACGGGCGAGGCGGCCGTGACAGCGCCGCCCGCGGCCACCCCCGCCGCGCTCACACGCGAGCTGCCGGACGACCGCTACCTCAATCGGGAATTGAGCTGGCTGGACTTCAACGCCCGCGTGCTGGCACTGGCGGCGGACAACTCGCTGCCACTGCTGGAGCGGGCGAAATTCCTGGCGATCTTTTCCTCCAACCTCGACGAGTTCTACATGGTTCGGGTGGCCGGCCTCAAGCGCCGCGACGAGATGGGGCTATCGGTCCGTTCGGCAGACGGTCTGACACCGCGTGAGCAACTGGCCCGGATCGGCGAGCAGACGCAGCGCATCGCGACCCGGCACGCCCGGGTGTTCCTCGATTCGGTGAGACCAGCCCTGGCCGAGGAAGGCATCCTCATCGTCACATGGGCGGACTTGGACCAGCGTGAGCGCGACCAACTGTCGACCTATTTCAACGAGCAGGTCTTCCCGGTTCTGACACCGCTGGCCGTCGACCCCGCTCACCCCTTCCCGTTCGTGAGCGGGTTGAGTCTGAACCTGGCGGTCACGGTAAGGCAGCCGGAGGACGGTGCCCAGCACTTCGCCCGAGTCAAGGTGCCTAACAACGTCGATCGCTTCGTCGAACTCGAGCGCGCCGGCGGTGCCGAAGGGTCCGAGGGACAGACCGTCGTCCGGTACCTGCCGTTGGAAGAGCTGATCGCGGCCTTCCTTCCGGTGCTTTTCCCCGGCATGGACATCGTCGAGCATCACGCTTTCCGCATTACTCGCAATGCCGACTACGAGGTTGAAGAGGACCGCGACGAAGACCTGCTGCAGGCGCTGGAACGGGAGTTGGCGCGCAGGCGGTTCGGCTCGCCGGTGCGACTCGAGATCGCCGACGACATGACCGAAAGCATGCTGGAGCTGCTGTTGCGGGAACTCGACGTGAATCCCGGTGACGTCATCGAAGTGCCGGGGCTTCTCGACCTGTCCTCGTTGTGGCAGATCTACGGGCTGGACCGCCCGGCGCTCAAAGACCCTGCATTCGTTCCGGACACCCACCCCGCCTTCGCCGATCGCGAAACGCCCAGGAGCATCTTCGCGACGCTGCGGGAAGGCGATGTGTTGGTTCATCATCCGTACGACTCGTTCTCCACCAGCGTGCAGCGATTCATCGAGCAGGCCGCCGCCGACCCCAACGTGCTGGCGATCAAGCAGACGCTGTACCGCACATCCGGCGACTCGCCGATAGTCCGGGCACTCATCAACGCCGCCGACTCCGGAAAGCAGGTGGTGGCGATGGTCGAGATCAAGGCGCGCTTCGACGAGCAGGCCAACATCCGCTGGGCGCGCGAACTAGAGCAAGCGGGCGTGCACGTGGTCTACGGATACGTCGGACTCAAGACGCACTGCAAGACCTGTCTGGTGGTGCGCCGCGAGGGTTCGGCGATCCGGCGCTACTGCCACATCGGCACCGGCAACTACAACGGCAAGACGGCGCGGCTTTATGAGGACGTTGGTCTGCTCACGGCCGCCCCCGACATCGGGGCCGATCTGACCGACTTGTTCAATTCGCTCACCGGCTACTCGCGGAAGGTGGCCTACCGCAACCTCTTGGTGGCCCCGCATAGCATTCGCACCGGCATCATCGAACGCGTCGAGCGCGAGGTCGAGGCGCACCGCCAAAGCGGTGACGGGCGGATCCGGATGAAGATGAACGCTCTCGTCGACGAGCAGGTCATCGACGCGCTCTATCGGGCGTCTCAAGCCGGCGTGCGTGTGGAGATAGTGGTGCGCGGCATCTGCGCGCTGCGCCCGGGCGCGGAGGGCTTCTCGGAGAACATTTCTGTCCGCTCGATTCTCGGCCAATTCCTGGAGCACTCGCGGATCATCCATTTCGGCCGAATCAACGAGTTCTGGATCGGCAGCGCTGACATGATGCACCGCAATCTCGACCGGCGCGTCGAGGCGCTGGTTCAGGTCAAGGATCCAAGGCTCACTGCGTATCTGGACGAATTGTTCGAGTCCGCTCTGGATCCGTCCACCCGGTGCTGGGAACTCGGGTCCGACGGGCAGTGGACCGCGTCGCCGCAGGAGGGCCGCAGCGTGCGCGACCATCAGGTATCGCTCATGGAGCGGCACCGCAGCCCCTGACGCCGTGTGGTAGCTTTCCCGGGTCAAACCCACGACCGCGAGCGACCCTGGCCGAATTGACCCGCAGGAGTTAAGGTGTCGATCCCAAACTCGTCCGCGGCTGTACGCCCGGGGAGCCGGATCGTGTATGCCGCAGGCGCGGTGTTGTGGCGACCAACCGATTCGGGGAACGCGGGCCCCGTGGTCGCTGTGATCCACCGGCCCCGTTACGACGACTGGTCGCTGCCCAAGGGCAAAGTGGACGCCGGTGAGACGGCACCGGTGGCCGCAGCGCGGGAAGTGCTCGAGGAGACGGGCCAGCGCGCCATTCTTGGCAGGCGCCTCGACACGGTGAGCTACCCGATCGACCTGGGCGTCAAGAAGGTCTACTACTGGGCGGCGCGCGGCATCGGCGGTGAATTCACACCGGGCCGCGAGGTCGATGAACTGGTGTGGCTGCCGGTCGCCGACGCGATGAAGAGACTGAGCTACGCACAAGAGCGAAAGATGTTGCGCCACTTCGCTAAAAAACCTGCGGATACCCATACCGTGCTGATCGTCCGGCACGGCACCGCGGGCAGGAAATCGCGTTTCTCAGGTGACGACACCAAACGACCGCTGGACAAAAGGGGACGTGCGCAGGCGGAGGCACTGGTTCCACAGCTACTGGCTTTCGGGGCCTCCGACGTGTACGCCGCCGACCGGCTCCGCTGCCACCAGACGGTAGAACCGCTCGCCGAGGAACTGGGCGTGACTGTCCACAACGAGCCCACCCTGACCGAGGAGTCCTACGCCAAGAGCCCCAAACGCGCCCGCCAGCGGATGCTGCGCATCGCCGAGCGCGAAGGCACACCCGTGATCTGCACGCAGGGCAAGGTTATTCCGGACTTGATCGCGTGGTGGTGCGAACGCGACGGAGTGCGTCCCGACAAAGCCCGCAACCACAAGGGCAGCACCTGGGTGATGTCGCTATCGGCGGGTCGACTGGTGGCGGCCGACCACATCGGCGGCGCCCTGGCCGCCAACGTGCGGGCCTAACACGCGAATGCTCTTTGGGGTGGCATCGCTGCCGCCCCAAAGAGCATCTGCGTCTGGAACTTTCCTACCTGCGGCCGCGCCTGGCCGGAGCCTTCTTGGCGGGCGCCTTCTTGGCAGGCGCCCTCTTGGCGACAGCCTTCTTAACGGCAGCCGTTCTAACGGCCTTCTTCACCGCGGCCTTCTTGACGGCTTTCTTCGCCACGGCCTTCTTGACGGCCTTCTGCGCCACGGCCTTCTTGACGGCTTTCTGCGCCACGGCCTGCTTCACTGCCTTCCGGGCCACAGCCTTCTTGACGGCTTTCTTCGCCACGGCCTGCTTCACTGCCTTCCGGGCCACAGCCTTCTTGACGGCTTTCCTCGCCACCGCCTTTTTGGCTGCGCCCGCCACAACACCACGCTTCACTGCTGGTCCTTCCGCCGGGAGGCGCTGTGCGCCAGACACAACCGCTTTGAATTGGGCACCGGGCCGGAACGCCGGGACGGACGTCGGCTTCACCTTTACCGTCTCGCCGGTACGCGGATTGCGGGCCACCCGCGCCGCGCGCCGCCGCTGTTCGAAAACACCGAAACCGGTAATGGTGACGCTGTCTCCCTTGTGCACCGCACGCACAATGGTGTCGACGACATTCTCGACGGCGGCGGTCGCCTGTCGGCGGTCCGAGCCCAATTTCGCTGTGAGCTCATCTATGAGCTCTGCTTTGTTCATCCAACCCTCCGAAGCTAGTGGTCCTCGTTTTTGCGAACCGACTAGTGGACACGGTAAACCCTTACCCAGCAAATTTCCAAGAGCCACGCGCAATTTCAGGACCGAACAACCGGGGTTTTCGCAATCCGGTTGCCGCCCTTGACCGGTGGCGCGACCGCAAAATAAGACGGGCTACCTAAACGTCCGGGGGCGAAATCGCCGTCCCGATCGACCCTTTAGGAGGCGGGTAGAGTGCACGGCTTCCACTCTGGGCGGGCCGCCTCGAATGTCTCGATTTCTTCGAGTTTCCGCAGCGTAAGGGCTATATCGTCGAGACCTTCGAGCAGTCGCCAGGCGGTATAGTCGTCAATCTTGAACGGCAACACCGCCGTTCCGGCGGTGATATTTCGATCTTGAAGATTGGCAGTGATTTCCAACCCCGGGCTCTCCTCGATGAGCTTCCAAAGGAGTTCCACGCCGTCTTGGGAAACTTCGGCCGCAAGCAGGCCCGCCTTGCCGGCGTTGCCCCGAAAAATGTCACCGAATCGAGACGAGATGACCACCCGGAACCCGTAGTCCATAAGCGCCCACACCGCATGCTCACGCGACGATCCGGTGCCGAAATCGGGTCCGGCAACCAGAACCGAGCCTCTGTCAAAAGGGCTGAGATTTAGGACGAATGAGGGATCCGAGCGCCATGTCGCGAACAAGCCGTCCTCAAAACCGCTTCGGGTAACGCGCTTCAAGAACGCCGCGGGAATGATCTGATCGGTGTCGACATTGGACCGCCGCAGCGGCACGCCGATGCCGGTGTGGGTGCGAAAGGCTTCCATCCTCGTCCTCGATTCCTCGTCAGCTTGAAGTCAGTTTGAATTCAGATCGGCCGGCGCGGACAGCCTGCCTCGCACCGCGGTTGCGGCGGCGACGGCCGGCGACACCAGATGGGTGCGGCCGCCTTTGCCCTGCCGCCCTTCGAAGTTGCGGTTGGACGTCGCGGCGCACCGCTCCCCCGGCGCGAGCTGATCGGGGTTCATACCAAGGCACATCGAGCATCCCGCCTGACGCCATTCGGCGCCGGCGGCGATGAAAATCTCGCCCAGCCCCTCGGCTTCGGCCTGCGCGCGTACCCGCATCGAGCCCGGAACGACGAGCATCCGCACCCCTTCGGCCACCTTGCGGCCACGCAACACGTCGGCCACCACCCGCAGGTCTTCGATACGACCGTTGGTACAAGAGCCGACGAACACGGCGTCGACGCCGATATCGCGCATCGGTGTTCCGGGCCGAAGGTCCATGTATGCCAAGGCTTTCTCGGCGGCCTGCCGCTCGCCGTCATCGGTCATGAGTTCGGGATCCGGCACGGACGCGTCCAGTGGCACCCCCTGGCCGGGGTTTGTTCCCCACGTGACGAACGGACTCAGCGAGGCCGCGTCGAGATAGACCTCGGTGTCGAAGACCGCACCACGGTCGGTGCGCAGCCGCTGCCAGTACTCGACCGCGGCATCCCACTGCGCACCGGTCGGTGCGCGCGGGCGCCCCCGCAGGAACTCGTAGGTGGTCTCGTCCGGCGCCACCATGCCCGCCCGGGCACCCGCTTCGATGCTCATGTTGCAGACCGTCATCCGGCCTTCCATGGATAGCGATTCGATGGCACTGCCCCGGTATTCGATGACATGACCCTGCCCGCCGCCGGTGCCGATCTTGGCGATCAACGCAAGGATGATGTCCTTGGCGGTGACGCCCGCGGGCAACCGCCCGTCGACATTGACCGCCATCGTCTTGAATGGCTGCAGCGGCAACGTCTGAGTGGCCAGCACATGCTCGACCTCCGAGGTACCGATGCCCATCGCCAGCGCGCCGAATGCGCCATGGGTGGAGGTATGACTGTCGCCACACACGATCGTCATTCCCGGCTGGGTGAGTCCCAATTGCGGGCCGACGACATGGACGATGCCCTGTTCGATATTGCCCATCGGATAGAGCCCGACACCGAATTCGGCGCAGTTTCGCCGCAACGTCTCGACCTGGGTGCGCGACACCGGGTCGGCGATCGGCTTGTCGATGTCGATGGTGGGCACGTTGTGGTCCTCGGTGGCCAGCGTCAGGTCGGGACGCCGCACCGGCCGGCCGGCCAGACGCAGGCCGTCGAAAGCCTGCGGGCTGGTGACCTCGTGCACCAAATGCAGGTCTATATAGATCAAGTCGGGGCTGGTGCCCTCACCGGGCACCACAACATGGTCGTCCCAGACCTTCTCGGCCAGCGTGCGCGACATTTTGCCTCTTTCGCTCGGTTGCGGCTCGTCAACTTGATCTCAGAATGTGAGACGCTAATATCTCTTTATGAGACAGCATAGCGGCATCGGCGTCCTCGACAAAGCCGTGGGGGTGCTGAATACGATCGCGGAATCGCCGTGCGGGTTGGCCGAACTGTGCGAACGAACCGGGATGCCCCGGGCCACGGCTTACCGGCTGGCGGCCGCCCTCGAAGTTCATCGCCTGCTGGCCCGCGACGACGAAGGGCGCTGGCAGCTTGGTCCCGCGGTCACCGAACTGGCGGCCCGCGTCAACGACCCGTTGCTCGCGGCCAGCGCGGCCGTGCTGCCGGCGCTGCGCGAGACCACCGGAGAAAGCGTCCAGTTGTACCGTCGCGAGGGGACCGCGCGGGTCTGTGTGGCAGCCCTGGAACCGGCTGCGGGTCTACGCGATACGGTTCCGGTCGGAGCGCGGTTGCCGATGACGGCGGGCTCGGGCGCCAAAGTGCTACTCGCCCACAGCGACGCCGCCACCCAGAAAGCCGTACTGCCGTCGGCGAAATTCACCGACCGGGTGCTGGCCGAAGTGCGCCGGCGGGGTTGGGCGCAAAGCGTGGCCGAGCGCGAGCCGGGCGTCGCGAGCGTGTCGGCGCCGGTGCGCGACGGCCGTGGTGTCGTCATCGCCGCCATCTCGGTGTCCGGGCCCATCGACCGGATCGGCCGGCGTCCGGGTGCGCGCTGGGCCGCCGATCTCCTGTCCGCGGCAGAAGCGCTCACCCGTCGGCTCTAGATCCGCGTCGAGTGTGCTTCCACGGCGGCGGAATCGCGAATTTCGCGCCCTGAGCGCACGCTGAAAGCCACCAGTGCACAGTCAACGCACGCCGCCTGACACACTGACGCCATGGGAACCAATCAGCGCGCGAGCATCGTCATGTCCGAGGATGAGATCGCCGAATTCGTCGTGAAGAGCCGCACCGGCACGCTGGCCACCGTTGGTGCCGATGGTCAGCCGCACTTGACCGCAATGTGGTACGCCGTGGTCGACGGCGAAATCTGGCTGGAGACCAAGATCAAGTCGCAGAAGGCGGTCAACCTCAAACGGGACCCGCGGGTGAGTTTCCTGATCGAGGGCGGCGACACCTACGACACGCTGCGCGGGGTGTCCTTCGAAGGCGTCGCGGAGATCTTCGACGATCCCGACGTCTCGCACCGCGTCGGGGTCAGCGTGTTCGAGCGCTACACCGGCCCCTACACCGACGAGATGAAGCCTTACATCGAGCAGATGATGCACAAGCGCGTCTGCGTGCGCATCGTGCCTCGGCGCGCGCGCTCGTGGGATCACAGCAAGCTCGGCTTGCCGCCCATGCCGGTGGGTGGATCGACCGCGCCGGCCGTATTGGGGACCGGCCGGTAACTGCAGTTTCGTTTGTAGCCCCGATGGGATTCGAACCCACGCTACCGCCGTGAGAGGGCGGCGTCCTAGGCCGCTAGACGACGGGGCCAGAACCGATCCGAGCTGCCAGCATAGCTCACCCGGGTAGGCGCACCTAATCGCTTGCGGTGGTGCGACTTTGCTGGGGTACCAGGACTCGAACCTAGAATGGCTGAACCAGAATCAGCTGTGTTGCCAATTACACCATACCCCATTGGCCGCCTAAAACCGCTGGTCAGAGCCGCTCCGCAGGCCGTTTCCAGCGTATGGACACTGCCCCTGCCAACCCGTTGTAGGCAGTTGTAAACCGCAGTGCAGACTACCAAAGACTTAGGCCGCATGATCACGCGCGGCGCGCAGCCGCCGCAGCGTGCGGTCGCGCCCGAGCAGTTCCAGTGATTCGAACAACGGCGGGCTGACCGTCGTCCCGGTGGCGGCAACCCTGATCGGACCGAACGCCTTACGCGGTTTGAGCGCCAGGCCCTCGACGAGCGCGGCCTTGAGAGCGGCCTCGATCTGCTCCCCCGTCCACTCCGCAATGCCGTCCAGCGCGGCCAGCGCCGCATCCAGCACCGCGATCCCGTCCGGACCGAGCTCCTTGGCGGCGGCGTTGGGGTCGATCGCGTATTCGTCGTCGTTGAGAAACTTCAGCAGGTCCCATGCGTCGCCAAGGACGACGATGCGCGTCTGTACCAGCTGCGCGGCAGCCGCGAATCCGGCGTCATCCAGGTCGATGTGATGGCCGTGTGCGTTGAAGTAATCGCGCAACCTGACACTGAAGTCCTCCGCGTCCAGCAGCCGGATGTGCTCGGCGTTGAGCGCGTCGGCCTTCTTCTGGTCGAACCTGGCCGGGTTGGAGTTGACGTCGACGACGTCGAACGCGGCCACCATTTCATCCAGGCTGAACAGGTCGCGATCGTCGGCGATCGCCCAGCCGAGCAACGCAAGATAATTCAGCAGGCCCTCGGGGATGAAACCCCGGTCGCGGTGGGCGAACAGATTCGACTGCGGGTCGCGCTTGGAAAGCTTTTTGGTTCCCTCCCCCAACACCGTTGGAAGATGGGCGAATTCCGGGATGCGCTCGGCGACGCCGATCCGGATCAACGCCTGATACAGCGCAAGCTGACGCGGAGTCGACGGCAGCAGGTCCTCGCCCCGCAGCACGTGGGTGATCTTCATCAGCGCGTCGTCACATGGGTTGACCAACGTGTACAACGGATCTCCGCTCGCGCGGGTCAACGCGAAATCGGGCACGGTGCCGGCCGCGAAGGTGGTGGTCCCGCGCACCAGATCATCCCAACTGAGATCCGCGTCGGGCATCCGCAGCCGGACCACCGGGTTGCGGCCTTCGGCCAGGAATGCCGCGCGCTGCGAATC
>Ga0310917_10000292_pt1 | contig 21744 bp, 14 predicted proteins | sample GREbulkMGLF178_FD_203531 | JGI IMG/M metagenome (GOLD analysis project Ga0310917, IMG submission 203531) | Lab enrichment of tropical soil microbial communities from Luquillo Experimental Forest, Puerto Rico - GRE.bulkMG.LF178 | ecosystem: Environmental > Terrestrial > Soil > Tropical forest >... | reverse complement strand
AGCGGCAGCCATCACGCGACCTGGCTCGGCGCTCATGTCGTGATCCTCGACACGGGCGGGACGCCGCAGCTTCGGCCCGATGGCAGCCCAGTGATGCGCACCTTGTTGTTCCCGAAGGCGAGCGCGAAATTCACTGATATTTGGCACGTGCTGGGTTTGCGCGGCACCGGCAGCGACAGCTACACGGTCACCGATCTCTTTGTCCCCGAGAAGTGCACCGTATTGCGCGACACCGCGGCCAAGCCACGTCAACCGGGTTTGCTCTACGCTTTCAGCAGCAGCAACATGTATGCATCGGGCTTTGCCGGGGTCGCCCTTGGTATAGCCCGCAGCACGCTCGACGCCTTTGTCGAACTCGCCCGCGACAAGATCCCGCGCGGTGCCAAACGAACCTTGCGGGACAACAACGTGGTCCAGGCGCAGGTCTCTCAGTCCGAAGCACGGTTGTGTGCTGCTCGCAGCTTTCTCTTGGGATCTCTCGACGAAATCTGGTGGGAAGTCAGCAGGTCGGGGCGGCTCTCGATGGATCACAATACGACGATCCGGCTGGCCTCGACCTGGGCTATCCACCAGGCGCGTGAGGTTGTCGACGCTGCCTACCATGCGGCCGGCGCCACGGCGATTTTCGAGAGTAATCCCTTCGAACGGCGGTTTCGTGACATTCACACGGTCGTGCAGCAATATCAGGGCCGCCAAGCCCATTTCGAAACAGTGGGCCAGGCGTTGCTCGGTCTCGAGCCGGAAGGCGCGATGTTTACGTTTTGACCCATCCGATGAATATCCCTGACTCTGCTCCGAGCAACAATCGCGCCGCCGTGGCCCGGCGTCACTGGTCGCTCGACGACATTCCGTGGCGCCTGATCCGCCGGGATGCGGTGGCGCAAACCGAGGGGTTCTTTTATCTCGTGGCGGCGGCGTCACTGATGGAGAGCGCCACCGACCTTTACACCGAGAATTTGATCGAATACTTTGCGGATGATGAAGAAGTCACGTCATGGCTGGAGAAATACTGGCTGCCGGAGGAATTGCAGCACGGCGAGGCGTTGCGCCGGTATGTTCAAATCGCCTGGCCGGAATTCGATTGGGAACCCGCGCGGCGGCGGTTCGTCGAAGAGTTCAGACCATTTTGCGACACCGCCTTGGAGCTGACACGCAGCCTCGAGATGGCATCCCGCTGTGTCGTCGAAACCGGCACCGCGAGCTATTACCGGACCTTGTCACGCGCCAGCCCTGATCCGGTCCTCGCAATGCTGACCCGACGCATCTCCGAAGACGAGGTGCGTCACTACAAGCATTTCTATCGCTATTTCCGGAAGTACCGGGACGTCGAAGCGCCGCGTCGCGCCGCGATCCTGCCGGCCCTGTGGCGCCGGCTCAAGATGACCGGCGGCGACGACAGCTTTATCGTTCTCAAGCATGTCCACGCTGCCCATCATCCCGGCGAACTCTTCGATATCGGGGTGTATCGAAGGGTTCGCCGAGAGTGCCGCCAGCTCGTCCGCAATCACTTCCCGCACCAGATGAGCGTGCAGATGCTGCTAAAGCCCCTCGGCTTGGGGCCGCGAACCCAGCGTCTTACGTTGCCGGTGGCTACGGCGGTGGCACGACGCGTCGTGCCATAACCTCCTGGATCAGGCAGCGAAGTCGATCAGCTGGCGCACCGGCGCACCCGATTTGAGCGCGGCAAACCCCTCGTTGATCTGACCGAGCTTGATCCGGCCGGAGATCAGGTGGTCGAGCTTTAGCCGGCCCTGGCGCCACAGCGACAACAGCCGCGGCATGTCGACCCGGAAGCGGTTGCCGCCCATCGAAGTACCTTGCAATTTGCGGTCGCGCAAAAAGTCGTAGCCGTGCAATTCGATCTTCACGCCAAGCGGCACCATGCCGATGATCGTTGCGGTGCCGCCCGGCCGCAGCATGCCGAAGGCCTGCTCGGCGGTGGTCTTGGTGCCGAGCGCCTCGAAAGAATAGTGCACCCCGCCGCCGGTCATGTCCCTGACGGCCTTGACCGGGTCGGCGTTGCTGGCGTTCAACGTGTCGGTGGCGCCGAGCTCGCGTGCGACTTCGAGCTTTGAGGCGATGGTGTCGATCGCGATGATGCGCTCGGCGCCGGCCACCGCTGCACCGTTGACCGCCGACAGCCCGACCCCGCCGCAGCCGATCACCGCGACCGTCGCACCCGGCTCGACCTTGGCGGCGTTGAACACCGCACCGACCCCGGTCATGACACCGCAGCCGACCAGTGCGGCACGGTCGAGCGGGATGTCGGGGTCGATCTTCACCATCGAGTTTTCGTGCACCAGCATCTGCTCGCCAAACGAGGAGAGATTGAGGAACTGGTTCATCAGCTCGCCATTCTTCCATGATAGGCGCCGCGATACGCCGGGCGGCAGCTTGACCTCGGTGTTCTCGCACAAATTCGGGTGGCCGGTGACGCATTGCGGGCAGGTGCCGCAGAACACCGAGAGGCAGGTGATCACATGGTCGCCAGGCTTGACATAGGTCACGCCTTCGCCGACGGCTTCGACAACCCCGGCGGATTCATGGCCGAGCACGCAGGGTGTCGGATGCGGATAGAGTCCTTCGATAAAATGCAGGTCGCTGTGGCACAGCCCGGCAAAGGCGGTGCGCAGCAGCACCTCCCGCGGCCCGGGCTTGGTCAGTGCCACCTCCTCGATCGTCAAGGGCTGGTTCGCGGCGTGCAGGACGGCGGCTTTCATCGGAAGCTCACTCCTGGAAATTGAGGCGCAGGCCGGGCTCGGGCCAATCCATCGCGGCGAGCTCGCCGCCGGCGGAAAGTGTGATGTAAGCGGTCTTCATGTCAGGGCCGCCAAAGCAGATGTTGGTCGGATAGACATCCGGCATCTTGACCTGCCGCACGACCCTTCCGTCGGGCGAGATGACGGTGATATAGCCGGTGATCAGGGTCGCCACCGCGATATTGCCCGAAGCCTCGACGGCGAGGCTGTCAAAGCGCTGAAAGCCGGGCAGACCGCACACCAGCCGGCCGGTATAGGGTGCGGGGAACGGCTCCTGACGCAGCACGCCGGGCGAGACGATGTCAAAGGCGAAGAGCCGCGAGCTCTCCATATCGGCGACATAGACGGTCCTTTCGTCAGGCGATAGGCCGACGCCGTTCGGGCTCAGCATCGGATGAACCAGCTCGACGATCTTCGAACCATCGGGCAAGGCATAGTAGAGCCCGCCATGGTCGCGGTCGCGCCCGCGCCGCTTGCCGAGATCGGTGAAATAGAACCCGCCCTGACGGTCAAAGACGATGTCGTTTGGCGCCGACAATTTGTGACCGCCGCACTGGCTATAGAGGATGCGCACTTCGCCGGAGCGCGGATCGATCCGCTGAACATAGCCGCATTGGTAGTTCTTGGCCGGCCCGGTCGCGAGAAAGCTGCCGGTGGCGTATTCGGCGCCGCCATTATTGCAGAGATAAAGCGAGCCGTCAGGCCCGCGCGCCAAGCCGTTCGGCCCGCCGCTCGCCGCGGTCACTGTCGATTTGGCGCCGTCCGCCGCAACGCGGGTGACGGTGCCGCCGGCGATCTCGCCCAGGACAACCGCGCCGTCGGCCATCGCCACGGGCCCTTCGGGAAACCGCAACCCGGTTGCCAGGATCCGCACATCGGCCATCGTGTCCCCCCGAGTGGTGAGCGGTAATTCTGTCGCCCGGATCACCCGAGGGTCAAGCCGGCCCCGTAGAGGCCCGACAGGCGTCGATTGCCCAGTCGACCCGGTCCTTGCCAAAGTAGCGCTCGCCATTGACCACGACGGTTGGAACCCCGGGGCAGCGCAGCCGGTCGAATTCCTCGAGTGCCGCTAGCACCTCCCGACCCGGAATGGGTTCGGCCAATTTCGCCATCAAGTCACCGGAGTCGAGGCCGGCGCGCTGCGCCGCCCAGTGAATAGTCGCCGGCTCGTTGACGTCGAGCGCCTCGACCCAGGCCGCCTCGAACAAGGCTTGATCCAGCAGGTCGCGCTTTTCGGTGTCGGCCGCGTAGAGGGCTCGGGCCGGCAACTCCTCGCGGTCGTAGGCCGAGAGCGCCCAGCGCTTGGCGCGCTGATGGAAGACTTCTGGATCGGGATAGACGAACGGGATCGAAAAGCGCTCGGCCCAGCGCCGGCAGTCTTCGCGAAGATAGGAGCCGATGTTGCGGTTTTCCCTGCCGCCCAGCATTTCGGCGACCATCCGCCCGCGCTCGCGGGGCACGTAGATCGGCCGGCGCGCGAGCTCTACATCCGGCAACCCGGCGATGGCCCGGCGCAGCAGGACGGTGCCGAGATAGGCGTTCGGCGAATGATAGATCGTGTAGCTGTAGACCGTGATCGACATCCCATCACTCCGACCTCGTTCCCGACTATATCGCTGCGCCGCGCCTGCGCCGTATAGTCTCCGGCATAGTCGGAGGAAGGGCGATGGCGATCGAGCACGAAGTCGCAATAAAGCCGGACATCCTGTTCGCGGAGCATGATGGCGTGAAGCTGCTCGGCGATCTTTATCTGCCTAAGGGTACAGGCAAGGCGCCGGTGCTGGTTGGCGTGCATGGTGGCGGCTTTCAGCTCGGCGACCGCAAATTCTATCGCCACTGGGGCAATTATCTCGCCAAGCATGGTTACGCCGTCTTTTCGATCGAATATCGACTTATGAAACCGGGTGTGAAGACCTGGCCCGGGGTGGTCGGCGATTGCAAGGCCGCCGTGCAGTTTGTGCGCGCCAATGCCCGCGACTTCGGCGTCGACCCGGATCGCATTGGCATGATTGGCGACTCGGCGGGCGCGCATTTGTCGGCGCTGGTGGCATTGGCTGGTGATGAGCCGCCGTTCGCCGGCCAATATCCCGATGACCCCTATGCCGATACCCCGGCCAATGTCAAAGCGGTCATTGGTTTCTACGGCGCCTATGACATGGTGGCGCAATGGGAGCACGATCAGATCTCCCGGCCGCTCGACCAGATCACTGAGAAACTCCTCGGATGCTCACCGATGGTCAGCCGCAAGGCGTTCTTTGAGGCCTCGCCGCTGAGCTACGCCACGGCCGACAAGAACAGCACGCGGTTTTTGCTGATCTACGGCCATGAAGACGACATCGTCGATCCGGCGACCCAGTCGGAGAAGTTTCTGACGGCGCTCAAGCAAGCCGGATTCTTTGCGCGCACGATCGTGGTCCCCGGCGCCGGCCATTTCTGGACTGTCGATCCGGTCGAGGAGCCCGGCAGCTTTGGCGCCTATGCCGGCCCGAGAGTGTTGCGTTTTCTTGCCGGCACATTCCCGGAAGAGGCTGCAAGGTAATCGGAGACCGAAGGTGGATTTCGGGATCGGCATCGCGACCGGAAGTGGCTCCTGGAAGCTGGCACAGCGCGCCGAGGAGCTGGGGTTTACTCATGCCTGGTTCTTCGACACGCAGATGATCACCGGCGACTGTTTTGTCGCGATGGCGGCGTCGGCGCTCAAGACCTCGCGGATCCGCCTCGGCACCGGTGTCCTGGTCCCGTCGAACCGCATCGCGGCGGTCACTGCCAATGCCTTTGCCACTTTGAACGGCATGGCGCCGGGGCGGATCGATTTCGGTATCGGCACCGGCTTTACCGCGCGCCGGGCGATGGGGCTGGGTGCAGTCAAGCTCGCCGAGATGGAGGAGTATATCCGCGTCGTCTACGCCCTCTTGCGGGGCGAGACTGTCGAGACCCCGATCGAAGGCAAGCGGCGCAAGATCCGCTTTCTGAACCCGGAGATCGGGCTGATCAACACCAAGGACCCGATCCCGTTGCACATTTCCGCCTACGGGCCTCGGTCGCAGGCGTTGACCACAAAGCTCGGCGCCGGCTGGAAGAGTTTTGTCTCCGACGTGCCGGGAGCGATGAACGCGATCGAGGGCATGCAGCAAAGCTGGCTCGACGCCCGGCGTGTGCAAAGCGACCTCTACGCCACCGCCTGGACCTGCGGCTGTGTGCTCGCGGAGGGCGAGTCGGCCGACAGCCCGCGGGCGATGGCGCAAGCCGGGCCACGCGCCGCGGTGTTGCTGCACCGGGCGGCCGATTTCGACATGGAGGGCTGGGAGAACACCTCGCCGGTCCCCGAAGAGGTCGCCGCCGAGGTCGCAGGCTATGTCGAAATGGCGCGCTGCTACGAACCGCCCGACGCGCGCTATCTGACCAACCACCGCGGCCATTTTGTCTTTGTCAAACCCGAGGAGCGCAAATTCGTCACCGCCGAGCTGATCCGGCGCACCACCTTCACCGCGACGGAGCAGGCGCTCAAACAACGAGTCGAGGCGCTGCGCGAGGCGGGGTGGTGTCAGCTGGTGATCGCGATCACACCGGGCGAGGAACAAGCGATCGAAGACTGGGCGCGCATCAAGCGCGCCTTTGAGTAGGTCGCGTGTAAAATCGTTCGTCATTGCGAGCGCAGCGAAGCAATCTCACCGACAACGCACCCACCCGCGTGGAGATTGCCGCGTTCCCCGGGGCGCCCCCTTGCCAGGTGGCCGTCCGGGGTCCTCGCAATGACGGTGCCAACGTTGGAACCGTGCGCCCGGTAATACAAACGAGGAGAGCATGCGCATCGAGATCATCTGCACCGGCGACGAGGTGCTGACCGGCAAGATCGTCAACACGAACTTCAGCTATATGACCCAAAAGCTCGAGGATTTCGGGCTGTCGGTGAGCTGGGGAACGACCGTCGGTGACGACCGCGAGGAATTGCTCGCGGCATTTCGGCTGTCGGCCGCGCGCGCCGATGCGGTGATCGTCAATGGCGGGCTCGGACCCACGGTCGATGATCTGTCGCAGGAAATCGCTGCGCGCGCCGCCGGGGTAGAGCTCGTCCTCAACGAGGATTGGCTGCAGCGCATGGAGGATTTCTTCCGCCGCCGCAACCGAGTCATGTCGGAGAATAACAAGAAACAAGCGATGCTGCCCTCGACCGCCGAGATCCTCGACAACCCGATCGGTACCGCCTGCGGCTTCGCACTCGACATCGGCAAGGCCCGGTTCTTCTTTACGCCAGGCGTGCCGCGCGAATTGCGGCGCATGCTCGAAGAACAGATCATTCCGCGCCTGTTGACGCGCGGCGGGTCGCCCTCGGCGATTTATCTCAAGCGGTTTCACTCCTACGGGCTCGGCGAGTCGCATGTCGACCAGCTGTTAACCGGCGTGGAGGACCTCGTTCCCGACGGCAGCGTCAAGCTTGGCTTTCGCACCCACTACCCGCAGATCGAGACCAAGCTGACCGTGCGCGGCGCCGATATGAACGAGATCCAGCGGAAGCTGGCACCGGTGCAGGCGGAGGTCCGCAAACGCCTCGGCAATTTCATCCTCGGCGAGGACGACCAGACGCTCGAAGGTGTCGTGCTGGCGGAACTGACCGCACGCGAGGGCTCGCTGGCGCTGGTCGAGACCTTCACCGCCGGCCAGATCGCCTCCCGCATCGCCCACCTGCCCGGCGCCGAAAAGGTGTTCCGCCGCGGCCTCGTCGCCCGCAACCCGGCCGAGATTGCCGCCAACCTTGGGCTCGATGGCGGGCTGATATCAGGTAAACTGAGCCGCGAGACGGCCGAAAAAGTGACGGAGGCAATGCGCGAGGAGACCGGCGCCTCGCATGCGCTCGCGGTGCTCATCGAGGTCGACGACGGTCCCGACCGCATCGATTTTGGCGGCAGCATACATCTCGCCATCGCGTCGGGAGAAGGAATCGAGTCGCGCCGCTCGCGCATCTATGGCGGCCGCGACTGGGTAAGGCTGGGTGCGGTCGAACTCGGCCTCGACTGCCTGCGCCGTTATTTGCAGGGTCTCCCGGTCACCGAACGCACTGATTTCGAGCGGGTATGAGCGAGCCTCAGGCGCAACTGCCGCTCGGAAATCGCACTGCCGAGTATTAGCAAAGCCGACATATATTCGTCGCCGCACTGATGGCGGCGATCATATTGTCCTTTGAAAGCGTATAGCTCGCTACCGTCCAGCGAGGAGGCCATGAACCAGTCTCCAACGGGAAACATCTCCAGGACGGCTAGCCTCGCAATATCAATGACCTACCGACCGCCATCACGCGTGAGAACCGTCCGGCGAAAAGACCGGCGGCTACACAGGAAGTGGAAATCGTATTGATGACGGTTCGGGAATGTATATCGATCACCGAAACCAATTCGCTTCATGTGACCCTCCATAGCTACTCAAGCTATTCACAGGAGAACCGAAGTTCACGGACGTCGTTCGCCGCGTCGACATCCAGATGTCATTACCGCCGATCCCGCCCGGGCGGTTCGAGGATATGAAAATCTCCAGCCCATCTTGCCTGACGACGATGAGGCCCATCTCTTCGCCTTCGAAATACGTCACCCTCGGCACAGTCTCGAGGACGATTGTGCCGTCGGCGCAAGGTCGATCTTGAGCTAGCCGCAGCCGCACATTTTCTCGCCGGTGCCGCGGGCCCTCAAGGCCGAATTTCCGCGCTCCTCCCGCGCGCCAACCTCCTTTCGACGCCCTGTCGGTTCCCGGGCGCAGCACAAAGCGGGGCGGAAGCGTCTGATTTGATTACGAACCGGCTCGCGTCGCCAGCGCGATGACCCGCGGGAACCAGAAACGACACCATCCACGCTGCACGACTGCGTTGCAGAGCACAGCCTTCTGGTTGCAAGAGCTGGCACTAGTCCGCTGGACGGCTTCGCAACTTCCTGCTATTGTTCCTGTGCGATCCTACCCGCTGGCCGGGAGCAAGGGTTGTCGGCGATGTGGGGCGTCAACCTTTCCGTTCGCGATGCAACTCAGACTATTCCGACACTTTGTCCCGGTTTCAGTCGTGCTTCTTGCGTCGTCGGATGCCCTGCTGATTACCGGTGCTTTCTACCAGCTGTTGTCGGCGTCGGAGACTGGTGTCCCGATCATCCTGCGTGTTTCGAGCTTTACCGCGCAGTTCTCCGCAGGTTTGGCGGTCGCCGCAGTGACCGCGATGGTCTCGATTGGACTTTACGGACATCAGAGCTTCGTGGACTTTCGTCTTCTATTGAACAAGATCGCCGTCGCTTTCCTACTCGTGCTGATGCTCGTCTTGTTTGCAGCCATATATTGGCGCGACGGGCTAAGTTACCTGCCGGATCCGAGGAGCTTTCCGCTGAAGGCGACACTTATTTGGCTCGTCTGCGTGTCGGTAACCCGGGGTACCTTTTCGGTGACTTTGGGACGAGGGCTGCTAAAGCGGCGCGTTCTCGTACTCGGTAATGGAGGGCAGGCGGCGCGGATCGCCAAGCTGGTCGAGACCGGAGAAAATGAACACTTCGTTCCAATTTCGTTTATCGGGATGCCCGGCGAACGATCGAGCCTGCGATCCGATATGGTTGACCGATCGGTCTTGGATCCTGATGTCCTGACAGATGATGCTCTGACGGAGATGGTATATCGACTGGGAGCAAGCGAGATCGTGGTGGCTACCGATGATCGACGCGGCTTGCCGGTTCGTCAGCTCCTGCACAGTAAGCTCGCTGGCATCAAGGTAATCGATTTCCTGGATTTTTGGGAGCGAGAGACCAGAACGGTCGACCTTGAGGCGCTTAAGCCGAGTTGGCTCTTCTATTCCGACGGTTTTCGTTGCGGTCCGCTTGAGGAGCTCCTGAAGCGCGCGTTTGACGTCACGGTCAGTCTCGGCTTGCTCCTTTTGACGCTGCCGCTGCTGGTCATAACGGCTTGCTTAATTAAGCTCGAGAGCCCGGGACCGATTCTCTACCATCAGGCGAGGGTGGGCCTACACGGCCGAGAGTTCACCATTCTGAAGTTTAGAAGCATGCGAGCGGATGCCGAGACAGACGGCGGTCCTCGCTGGGCCTCCGAGGGGGATCCACGAGTCACCCGCGTCGGAGCAATCATCCGCAAACTCCGGATCGACGAGCTCGCCCAGATCTTTAATGTGCTGCGCGGTGACATGAGTCTTATTGGGCCGCGGCCGGAGCGCCCCTTCTTTGTCGCAGAGCTCACCCGAGCTGTCCCATATTATTCCGAACGGCATTGGGTGAGACCAGGCATCACCGGCTGGGCACAGGTAAATTACCCCTACGGCGCCTCGACGGAGGACGCTTGGATTAAGCTAACCTATGATCTTTATTACGTAAAGAATCGTAGTATTTTCCTAGACTTAATGATATTGTTGCAGACCGCCCGAGTGATCTTTTGGAACTATGGGGCGAGATAAGGCGCCGAACCTGGATATCGTCGTAACACAAACGGTCTATGCGGGGTGCGCGCTCGCGTTCATCCTGGTAATCGCATTAATGATAATGCGGGGTCGGACCAGTAGAACCGGTCTCGCAATTCTCGGTTGCTGCCTTGCCTCGGTTGCGTGGGCAGCAGCAACCGCGGCGTCGGTTCGTTTGCCAATCTCTGGTCTGGCAGTCTTTGATAGCGTCAGGCTCTCGGCGTGGCTTCTGCTTGCGGTCGCTCTCGTCACGATTCGTGCCGGTGACGGTTCGGGTCTTGGGCGGCTATATCGGCTCGGCGCACTGGCATTTTGTATCACAGCGATCGCCAATGATGGACACCTGATGTTCCTCAACCCGAAGGTCGCTGGTTTCTACACGTCGCAGCAGCTGGTTCGCATCGGGTTTGGTGTCATTGGGCTGCTGACCGTCGAGAATCTGTGGCGCAATACCGAACCGCAGCGACGGTGGCACGTTTGGCCGTTTTGTCTTGCTCTTGGCGGTCTCTTCGCCTATGAGCTGTTCTTGTTCGCGGATGCTTTCATCACCCGCGGTCGGGTCGATCCCGGGCTCGGCTTGGGCCGCGCAATCGCGACGGCGTTCATGGCGCCACTGCTCGCGCTGGCGATGGCGCGAAATCGAGAGTGGCGGGTCGACATTCATGTATCCCGCCAAGTGGTGTTTCACACTGCGACCTTGCTGGCGAGCGGCTGTTTTCTTCTCGCCGTTGCGATCGTTGGGATGGTGTTGCGCAAACTGGAGGGCGATTGGGGGCTTGTCCTGCAGCTGGCGATGCTATTCGGCAGCATCGTCGTGCTTGCAACCGTGCTTTCCTCAGGGAGCCTGCGCCGCCGACTCAAGTTTTTGATCTCACGAAATTTTTTTACCCACCGATACGACTATCGGATTGAATGGCTGAAATTTATCGAACTCATCTCCGATCCAAATCAGGCTGAAGAACTCCAAGTCAGGATCATCCGCGCTTTGGCCGAATTCGTGGACAGCCCGGCGGGAGTACTGTGGTCGTTGAGCCGCGGTATCGGTTATCATCCAACGGCTGTGTGGCAGCTTCCCACTCCGCGGGAAGCGAAGCTAGCGCCCGAACACCCCTTTATTGCAGGCTTCCGGGATGGTGGTTGGATCCAAGAACGCTTGGCTGATACGACAGATGAGGCATGGTCTTTCGCCTCGCAACATGCGTGGTTGGCTGTGCCGTTGTCATATCGCAGAGAAGTCGTGGGTTTCGTCCTTCTTGACTGTACCAACCACTCGGTTGGTCTCGATTGGGAGGCCTTCGATCTATTGCGCGCGGCAGGGCGTCAAGCGGCCAGCTATCTCGCGGAAGAGCGCTCGACCAAGGTGCTGCGGGACAGTGAGCTGTTGACCGAGTACAGCAAGCGCTTCGCTTTCGTGGTCCACGACATCAAAAACTTAGCGAGTCAACTGGGTTTGGTTGTCTCGAATGCAAAACGGTACATCGATGACCCCCACTTTCAGCAAGACATGCTTCAGACGGTCGAAGATGCGGTCGCCCGGATGAACCACCTTCTTAGCCAACTGAAGGTTGAGGCCGTACCGCACAGTCCACACGTTGCAAACACCGATGCGATCGTAGCCGCAGTCGCGGCGGCGTTGGCCTATGGTCCGGCGACCATCGAGACCCGTACCGATGCCCAGGATTGCGTCGTAGCAATTGATCCTGAACGCCTCAGGTCCGCTCTGACTCATCTGGCCCAGAACGCGATCGAGGCCTCGCGCCCGGGCGATTCGGTGGTTATCTCCACACGCCGGCGCCAAGCCCAGCTTGTCATCGATATTGTCGATCGGGGCCAGGGCATGGACGACACGTTTATTCGTGACGAATTGTTCTCGCCGTTCCGCTCGACGAAGTCGGGCGGCTACGGCATCGGCGCCTTCCAGACGAGAGAGCTAATCCGCATGTCGGGTGGTGACCTCGAAGTAATCTCCGGACCGGGTGCTGGCACAACCATGCGGATCCTTCTACCCCTTGTCCCCGAGAGAGAGCCGGCTCCTTCCGCCGTGATGTGACGAGATGTCAACTGCCACCAGACCGTTGCTGATCGTCGATGACGACCCGGGCCTCCTGCGCCAACTTCGATGGGCATTTTCGGACCATAAAGTATATCCCGCAAGCTCGCGCCAGGAAGCCGCCGATCTGGTTAGAAAGGATCCTGTGCCGGTGGCTATCGTCGATCTTGGACTTCCCCCGGATCCCGACGGAGCCTCCGAGGGGCTGGCGATCTTGACCGACATCCTCGCGATTGCACCCTTGACCAAAGTCATCATCGCCACCGGCAACGAAACCCGCGAACATGCCTTGCAGGCCATCGCGCTCGGTGCATACGACTTCTACCAAAAGCCCATCGATATCGACGTGCTGAAACTGATCGTCGCGCGCGCCGAACGCATATTCGACCTAGAGGCCGAAAATCGCACGCTTCTTGAAGCCACAGCAGCATCGCCGATCGATGGGATCATTGCGACTAGCCCGGACATGCTGAGGGTGTTGCGCAGCATTGAGAAAATGGCGCCTGCTGACGTTACGGTATTGCTTCGCGGTGAGAGCGGCACCGGCAAGGAGTTGCTTGCGCGGGCAGTCCACAAATTGAGCGCTCGTGCGCGCGAGCCGTTTGTGCCGATCAATTGTGCGGCGATTCCCGAGACGCTGCTCGAAAGCGAGCTGTTCGGTCACGAAAAGGGTGCGTTCACTGGAGCGTTCAAGCAGACGATCGGGAAAATTGAAAGCGCCGATCGCGGCACCTTGTTCCTGGACGAGATCGGCGACGTGCCGTTGCCAATGCAGGTGAAGCTGCTGCGCTTTCTGCAAGACCAGGTTGTCGAGCGGATTGGCGGACGTAATCCGGTGCAGGTCGATGTCCGAATCGTTTGTGCGACGAACCAGGATCTCGACTTGATGATGGCTCAAGGGCGTTTCCGGGAGGATTTGTATTACCGGCTAAACGAGGTGACGGTGCACGTCCCGCCCTTGCGTGAGCGAGCCGCCGACGCGGTTGTGCTGGCGAGCTTTTTTCTCAGCCGGTTCGCCGCCGAATACGGCCGCTTGGCGCGTGGTTTCAGCGCCACAGCGCTCGCCGCGCTCAGGGATCATTCTTGGCCCGGAAACGTGCGCGAACTTGAGAACCGCGTAAAACGCGCTGTCGTCATGACCGACGGCCCGTTGCTCTCCGCCGCCGATCTCGGTCTTACCGCAACCGCAGAAGACACCCCGTCGCTCACCATTCGCGACGCGCGTTCTCGCGCTGAGCGCGACGCGCTTCAGTTAGCTCTGGCCCAAGCCGGCTCCAACCTGTCAAAGGCGGCGAAGCTGCTCGGGATAAGCCGGCCGACGCTTTATGATCTCATGCAGCAACACCGGATCGGCCTCGATCTATGAAGCCGGCTCGCGAATGAAAAGAAAGGTAATGCCCAAGGCTCAACGCCATTACATATGGCGCTCCCTAGCTTTCGCCGTCGCCCTCATTGCCGTCGGCTGCTTCGGCGCGAATGCCAAAGACTCCTTCACGTCGGTGAAAGACGCGGAGCAGTATCTGGCTAAAGGAGATCTCAGGGCCGCCGAAATCGAGCTGCGCAACGCTGCTCGCCAGTCACCGGATAATCCTGTCATTCGCGCGCGGCTGGCTCAAGTATATCTCGGTCTGGGCGATGCCCCCTCTGCCGAGCGTGAGGCGCGCGCGGCGCGCGAGCGCAACGGCGACGAGGCGGATTATTTGACAATTCTCTCGGACGCCCTGCTTCGCCAGGGGAAGTTCGCGGACGTCGTGAATTTGATCCAGCCGGGGGAGAGGGCCTCGGCTCTCGAGAGCAAGGTTCGAACTGCGCTCGGTACGGCGGCGGCCGGTTTGAACGACAGGGACAATGCCCAAGCAATGTTTCGCGACGCAGTGCGGTTTGATCCCGAGGCGGTTCAGCCAAAGGTCCAACTTGCTCAGCTGCTGAGCGGACAGAACCCTGAGGAGGCAGACAAGCTGATAGACGCAGCGATCGCTGCCGACCCGCGCTCGGCGGAAATCCTCCGGGTCAAAGCGGAAATGCTGCGAACCCGGGGCGACCCGGATGGGGCGGTGCGCCTTTTCGACGACGCTCTCAAGATCGATCCCAAGGATCTGCAGTCTCATCTGGGCCGCGCTAACACCTACATCGGACTGGGGAAATTTAAAGCGGCCGACGAGGATCTCGATCCGATCCTCAAATCTATTCCGAATAATTTTATGGCAAATTACCTTCGTACGCTTGAGCTCGACAAGCAACAACAATATGCCGCGGCGGATCGAATATTGGATCATATTAGTCCGGCTTTTCCGAGATTCTGGGCAGGTTATTATCTCCAGGGAGCGACCAAATCGGCGCTCGGGCAATTTGCCCAGGCGGAAAGCATCCTGAGCAAATATCTCGCTCAAGTTGCGATCGACCCGCGGGCCTTGCGGCTGATCGCCAATGCCGCGTTGCAACAGCATGCTCCCTCCCGGGCGATCGAATATCTTAAGCCTTTGGTTGAGAACTCGACGGTGGACGCCGGGACGTTAAGCCTGCTCGGCAATGCCTACATGGCTGACGGCAAGCCAGAGCTGGCATTGCAGCAGTTCGAAAAAGCTGCGGCTCTTGATCCGGGAAACCAGGCGATTAAGGCACGCGTCGCGATCTCGGAGATCAATTCGGGTCGCGGCCAGCAGGGTCTCGCCGAGCTGGAGCAGGTCTTCGCCAGTGAATCCGGGGCGATCATCGCCGGGCCCACTCTGGTGTTCACCGAATTGCGCGCTGGACGGGTCGAAAAGGCGGCAGAGGTCACAGCTTCCCTGATCAACCTCGATGCGAACAACCCACTCTATCAGACCTTGCTCGGGGTGGTCCGAGTCGCGCAAGGGGATTATGCCGGGGCGGAAACGGGGTTCCGCGCAGCACTAGCGCGCAACCCGGAGTTTGCCGCAGCGACACGCGACTTGGCAAAGCTCTACTTGGCAACCGGGCGCACCGATGACGCCAAGAAAGTATACGTTGACCTTCTCTCGAAGAAGCCTGACGACGCTGCGGCACTTCTCGGGTTGGCAGACATCGCCGTAACCGAAAAGAGATGGTCCGAGGCGATCGACTACATCAACCGGGCGCGAACTGCCGCTCCAAAAGATCCCGCAGCCGGAATCAAGCTTGTCGACGTCTATGAATCGCAAAAGGATTGGAGCAGTGCCAGGACGGTCGCAGGCGAGCTAGTCGTCCAATTCCCCGGCAACGTTGACGTCCAAATTGCGCAGGCCACCGCCTTTTTAGGCAGTGGTTATGAGAAGAGCGCAATCTCGAGCTATAGACGCGCCTATGAGATCGCGCCCAATTCGATCCCGATCCTGTTCCGCTATATCGGCTTGCTAAACTCGGCCAAGGAGTTTCGCGAGGCACGTACCGTGCTGCAGGAAGCTGTCGCCCGTAATCCGCAGAACGCGCCTTTGAAGGGTGACCTGATCCGGGTCGAAGCAGAAATCGATGGTGTGGACGCCGCCCTCGCTAAAGCGCATGCCTTTGCAAAGGACGACCCAGAGAATAATATCTATGACCTGGTAGCGGCCGAACTCTATGAAAAGGCGGCGCGGCCCCAGGACGCCGTCGCTCTACTCGAAACGGCAATCAAGGCAAGGCCGTCTGACGACGGCCTGACGATCGCACTTTCTCGTCTCTATACCAATGCCGGCGACCTGACTAAAGCGGAGGGCGTTTTGACCCTTCGGTTGGCAGCTGGTCCGAATAGTCCTACCGTGCGCGCAGCTCTGGCGCGGCTATACTTGACGACCGGGCGAACCGATGACGCCAAGAAGAGCTATGATGAGCTCCTATCGCAGAGCCCGACCGACTTCACCGCCCTTCTCGGCGTCGCGGAAATCGCCGTCGCGCAAAAGAAGTGGTCGGAGGCGACCGACTATATCACCCGCGCCCGCACCGTTGCGCCGAACGACCCCGCCCCCGGGCTCTTGCTCGTCAACATGTACGGGCTGCAGCAAGATTGGCAACGCGCGAAGTCGGCCGCAACTGACCTTGTCGCCCAATTCCCGGCAAACGTCGAGGTTCTCGAAGCACATGGCCGGGTGCAGACCGCGGCCGGCGACACGGGTGGCGCACTCTCGACGTACAGACGTGCCCACGAACTCGCACCCAATTCCATTCCGATCCTGTCTCGCTACCTTACTCTGCTCAAAGCCGCAAAGAACTTCACAGAGGAGCGGACCGTATTGCAGGCCGCGCTCGATCGCGATCCACAAAATGCCTCTCTGAAAGGCGATCTGATCAGAGCGGAGGCCGACATCGGGGGCCTGGACGCCGGCCTCACAAAGGCCCGAAGTTTCGCTAACGACGACCCGGGCAACAGCCTGTACGACGTGGTGTCGGCGGAGCTCAACGAGAATGCCGGACGCAGGAGCGAAGCAATGGCCCTCGCCGATCAAGTTGCCGCGACCCACCCGTCGGACGATAACCTCACGGTCGCGCTCTTCCGACTGTACGCTCGCGCTGATGATCTCGCGAAGGCAGAAGGAGTGCTGAACGCCCGCTTGAAGGCCGATTCGAAGGACTTTGCCATCCGCTCGGTTTTAGCAGGGTTCTATCTGCAGCAGAAGAAATACGAGCCGGCCATCGCCGAATATACCCGCCTTGTCGCTGCACGCCCGACCGATCCGGCCGCGCTGAACAACCTCGCCTGGCTGTACCAACGGCAGGGAAATCTGCCTAAAGCTCGAGAATTGGCCGAACTTGCGTTTACCGCTGCTCCGGCGGCTGCCCAGATCGACGATACCCTGGGTTGGATCTTGTTGGCTCAGGGTGAAGCCGACAAGGCCCTCACACACCTCAGCGCGGCAATTTTTGCGGCGCCTCGCAATCCGGACATCCAATATCACCTCGCGGTCGCGCTCCAGCGCGTCGGGCGACCGGCCGATGCTCAAGCAATGCTGGAGGCCCTGCTCGGTTTCGGCGTTTCGTTCACCGACAAGGCCGACGCGGAAAAGCTCCTCCAAGAATTGAAGCGCGGTTAACCTCGGGTTAACGGGCCGTTTCGATTTCTCGAAGAAGCTGGCGCAACTCGCGGGCTAGGTTCGGCTCTTGAACCTTGCGGCGAGGGGCTTGATCGGCTGCGATAGACGGATCCTCAACGATGTCCGGCACCGTTGTCAACCGCTCGAGTACAGCAGTTAACTCCTCTAATGCGCCTTGCAGCTCCGAAGACCACAAAGCTTCATTGCGGTGATCCGCGATGGGTAGTTGAGCCGCAGCCGTACTGATCGCGGTCTTGAGAGCATCGGCCGACGATCCTATCATCGCTCCGAGTGAATCGGTGGTCGCCGACAAATGTCTGGCAGCATCGAGCAGGCCACGTTGTCCTTCCTCGATCACTGCCTTGAGTCCGTCAGGTAATTGGAGCGTTGGTGCAGGTATTCCGGCATTGACCGCTGTGGCCTTGCAAACCGCCTCGAGCACTTCAACGAGACGGCGGAGCAGTCCGATTTCGAGGTGCTCAGCCGCTAGCTGTGAGATCGCTTCGATCAGAGGTTCAGCCGAAACGTCGATGGCGATTCGGCCCAAGATTGCCAGAAGTATTAATCCGACGAGGATTAGAATGGCGGAGATTGTTGGGATTGCGCCCGGCAATAATGGGACGGACACACGATCCTGCGCCAGCCCCAATCCGACGAGCGCGGTTAGCACAATCAACGCGCTGAAAAAATGGGTGCGCGCCAGCCAAAGATAATGAAGGCGCCCAATCTCGCCTCTGGCAGCGTTGGCGGAAAAATTGTGCTCCAAAAGGATTGACTCGCTCGCTCCAACCCGTCGAGCGGGCCCGGAGATTGCCGTAGGTACCAGATGGTGCAACTCTGTCGAGCCAAAGGCCGTCATCCAGTCGCGCTGAGTCGGCCTTGAGTAGCTGGCGACGCGTCCGAGTCGGCGGCGTAAGGATAGGGCATCTCCGATCAAGGTCCCGGTAGCCAACAGCATCGCGCACAGGGCGTAAACGGCGAGCGCTGCAACGGCGAGCATCGATAGGTGCGGGAGCAAGATCGAGGGGGAAGCCTCCAACAGCTCGGGTCCGACCGTGGCGGCTGCGACGACAATGGCCCCGATAACGCTCGCCAGGACAATCATCCATGGTCGCATGAGCACTACTCCTAATCCCGGCGATCGCATCTTCGCGTTTGGCTGCCCGCTAGTTCAATCGACGGTACCGCTCATTGATTGAATTTTTCTTATATTTTCTCGACGCCCTGAACACCGATCGCGCGCGCCTTGCTCCGACTGTCGCGCAGCCCGACGGTGCGATTGAATATAAGGCGGCCCGGCGCACTCAGCGGGTCGAGGCAAAAATAGCCCTGCCTTTCGAACTGCACCGGCTCGCCAGGCGTCGCTGCGCCGAGTGCAGGCTCGACTAGGCTTCCCGTCAGTGTCTCGAGCGACATCGGGTTCAGCTCGGCGATCAAATCGCAGCCGGTGTCCGGTTCGGCACGGTTGAAGAGCAGGTTGTAGAGACGGATCTCGGCTGAAATCGCATGCGCTGTGGCGACCCAATGCAGCGTGGCCTGGACCTTGCGCCGGTCGGGCGCGTTGCCGCCGCGCGTCTCTGGGTCGTAGGTGCAGATCAGCTCCACCACCTCCCCCGCGGCGTTCTTCACCACCTCGTGGCAAGTGACGAAGTAGGCGTAGCGCAGGCGAACTTCTCGCCCGGGCGCGAGGCGATAGAACCCTTTGGGAGGGTCCTCCATAAAGTCGTCGCGCTCGATATAAAGCTCACGCCCGAACCGGATGCGCCGCGTGCCGGCCGCAGTATCCTCCGGATTGTTGATCGCAATTAGTTCCTCGTGAGTGTCGGCGGGATAATTATCGATGCGGAGCTTTAGCGGGCGCAACACGGCCATCCGTCGCAGCGCGATCTTGTTTAACACCTCGCGGATCGAGTGCTCGAACATCGCAATATCTACGACGCTGTTTGCTCGAGCCTGCACGCCGACCCGTTGGACAAACTCGCGGACGGCCGTGGCAGGCACACCGCGGCGTCGTAGCCCTGCCAATGTCGGCATTCGAGGATCATCCCATCCCGTGACATGGCCACCCCGTACGAGTTGAGTCAGTACTCGCTTGGACAGGACCGTATAGCTGAGGTTGAGACGGGAGAATTCGTACTGCCGCGGCTGCGACGGCACCGGCAGATTATCGATTAGCCAGTTATAGAGCGGCCGGTGATCTTCGAACTCGAGCGAGCACAGCGAGTGGGTGACCCCCTCGATCGCGTCCGATTGGCCATGCGCGAAATCGTAAGTCGGATAGATACACCAAGTCATGCCGGTGCGCGGGTGGGAGGCGTGCAGGATGCGGTAGAGCACCGGGTCGCGCAGGTTCATGTTGCCGGCCGCCATGTCGATCTTGGCACGCAGGACGCGGGCGCCGTTCGGGAACTCGCCGGCGCGCATACGGCGGAAGAGATCGACGTTCTCGACGACGGTCCGGTCACGATAGGGGCTGTTGTGCCCAGGCTCGGTCAAACTGCCGCGCATCAGCCGCATCTCCTCGGCGGGAAGGTCGTCGACATACGCCTTCCCGACGCGGATCAAATGCTCGGCCCAATCGTAGAGCTTGTCGAAATAGTCGGAAGCGTAATAAAGGTGCCGGCCCCAATCGAAACCGAGCCAATGCACATCGCGCTTGATTGCGTCGATATACTCCTGCTCTTCCTTGGTCGGGTTGGTATCGTCGAAGCGCAGATGACACCGGCCACCATACTCCTGCGCCACGCTGAAATTGAGCCAGATCGCCTTCGCGTGCCCGATGTGCAGGTAGCCGTTAGGCTCGGGCGGGAAGCGGGTCACCACCTCGGTGTTGCGGCCTGCGGCGATTTCGGCGTCGATGATGTCGTGAATAAAGTCGCGGCCCGGTCGCACCTCACTTGCTTCGCTCGCCATCGCCGCTCCCCGATACAATTGCCGGTCTAATGTGGCCAGTCGGGTGGTAGCCGCCAAGCCCGAGCAAGCCTTCACACTTGGCGCACAGGCTCCCCGGATTTTGCCGCTTTGGCGATGGCGTCAAAAGCGGCGACGGTGTCGAGGATCTCTCCTGTCCGGATCGGATAGGGCGCAACCCCGGCGACAGCATCGGCGAAGGATTCGAGGTTGGCACGGACCGAATCGACCGGCGGAAAGCTCAAATGCTGCGGTTCGGCACCGCCGCGCCGCAGCACCAGATCAGTCCGCCCGAGCACCTCGGCCGAGGCGCTGCGGGCAAAGGCGTGCAGCCGAAAATAGGGCGGCGTCGAGCGCACCATCGCTAAGGTTCCGCTGACCCCCGAAGTGAATTCGAGCAATGCCGACAGGCTGTCGTGCGGATCGGGCGGCGGTTTGCGCGACACCAGCAAGGTCTGCACCCGCCGGACCGGTCCGGCGAGTGCTACGAGAACGTCGAGCATGTGGATGCCGGTTCCGGTCATCCCCCCGGCTGGCGATTCGTCGAGCGAGTAGCGCCATTCGGAAAACGTCCCAGCGACCTCGTTGCTGAAATGCGCCTCGAGGTGCAGGAGCCTTCCAAGTTCGCCGCACTTGACCAGCCGCAAGAGCTCTTGCAGCGAAGGAAAAAAGCGTTTGTCGGTGCCGATCCCCAGCACGACCCCCGCCTCGCGGCAGGCATTGATCGCGCGCTCCGCATCGGCCTTCGTTAGGGTCAGCGGCTTCTCGCAGAACACCGCCTTCCCCGCTCGCGCGGCAGCGATGACCTGTTCGCAATGCAGCGAATGTGGTGTCGCCAGCACGACGGCGTCGATCGCGCGATCGGTGAGCACCGCTGCCAGGTCCCCGACCAATTCGAGCCTGGATCGGACGGCGATGTCGCGCATCCGCTCGGGGTTGCGACTGACCGCGCGAGTGAAGCGCAGCTTGTCGCTCTTGCCCTGAACCGCCGCGACGAGGGTCTGGCCCCACCGACCGAGGCCGACGATCGCTGCGTCGATCATCGGCCGGTCCGGGTAACAGGCTCAGCGGGCAGGGGCGCCGAGATTCTTGTGGAAGAAGGCAAAGACCTTGTGCCAGCCGTCGACCGCCTGCTCCGGCCGGTAATTCGGACGATAGTGTGCAAAGAAGGCGTGGCCAGCACCGTCGTAGCGGTGGAACTCGTAATTCTTGCCGAGCCGCTTCAATTCTGCTTCGTTGCGGTTGACTTGGTCGGCTGTGGGGTTGGGGTCCTCGTTGCCGAACAGGCCGAGGAGCGGGCAATTGATCCCTGCCGTAAGATCGTGCGGCGCCACCGGCTGGGCTTTGGTCAGCCGAGATTTGTCGTCGACCACAACGTTGCCGCCCCAGCAATCGACCGCACCTTGGATCAGATGGGAGAGCTTGCAGGCGACGAGATAGGCCTGCCGGCCGCCGGAGCAGAAGCCGATCACGCCCACCTTCTGGCTGGCGTGCGGCTGCGAGCGCAGGAAGTCGATCGCACCGGTCACGTCGCCCAGCATCTGCTCGTCCGGAATGCCGCCGCCCTCGCGGATCTTGGCGACCACCGCCTCG
>Ga0310917_10000286_pt1 | contig 21958 bp, 24 predicted proteins | sample GREbulkMGLF178_FD_203531 | JGI IMG/M metagenome (GOLD analysis project Ga0310917, IMG submission 203531) | Lab enrichment of tropical soil microbial communities from Luquillo Experimental Forest, Puerto Rico - GRE.bulkMG.LF178 | ecosystem: Environmental > Terrestrial > Soil > Tropical forest >... | reverse complement strand
GTTCTTCTGGTCGGCGGTCTTGAGCACGATCACCGTCAGTCCGGCATTCGAGCGGTCCTCGGCGACCACGCTCTGGATCAGGGCGCATTGCTCGTTCTGGGCACCGGGCGGGGTGTCGCAGCGGATCTGCCAATCGCCATGCACCGAACGCACGGCCCCCTGCGCATGCGCCGCGGCCGCAAAGCCCAAGAGCAGAATTGTGGCGATCGCGCCGGCCAGTAAGCCGGCACGGCCGCCGACGGGTTTGATCAGGTATTTCGAAGGCCCCATCGGGGTCGGATCCTTGTAAGTCCCTTGTATGACCAGTCGCTCGGACGGTCCTTGAACTTCGCGCAACCGACTGAGTACGGCAATGACGGCGCCTTGAAGGCGGTCTTTCCAAGCAAAACCTGCGCCGGGATCGCCGCGTCCTCTCGTTTTTTGCCACGAATCAGCGCGGTCGGGATCGTCGTACCTGTGCCTACATGGGGGTAAACACCTGTCAAGCGCCCTAATGCGTCCAAACGTGCGTTTGGACGTTCCCTCACGGGAAAATGTTACGGCGGCGTCGACGCGGGAGAAGCCGCCGCCTGCCCCCCAAGAGTGCATTGCGATGGCTTAAGAATTATGGTTTGAGAGGCTGGATTTCGGCGTGTCTCACGATCTGGCCCGGCACCCCCTTGAAGGTGCGCTTCAGGCCGTTTGGCGGGGGCGGATCGATGGCGTCTCGCTGCATCAGCGGGCGTCGTGGGGATGATTTTCGATTTAGGGAGCACGAACGGCATGAAGATGTCGAAAGGCCGAATTGGCCGTCACCTGCTGGGGTTGGCGGTGATTTGCGGGGCGCTGGCGGCAAGCGGGGCGGCCTTTGCCGAGCTAGGGCAGCCGGCGCCGTGGGAATACACGCTGCAGGGATCCGCTACGCCGGTGATGGACAACATCATCTGGTTCCACAGGGTGCTCCTGATCATCATTACCGTCATCACCCTGTTCGTGCTGGCGCTGCTCGTGACCGTGATGGTCAAGTTCAACTCCCGCTCCAACCCGACGCCGTCGCGCACCACCCACAACACCCTCATCGAGGTGGCCTGGACCTTGATCCCGGTTCTGATTCTGGTCGGGATCGCGGTGCCGTCGTTCCGCCTCCTGTTCCTGCAACTCGACCTGCCGAAGGCGGACCTCACCATCAAGGCGACCGGCAAGCAGTGGTATTGGTCTTACGCATACCCGGATAACGGCAAGTTCGAGTTCGATTCGCTGCTGGCGTGCGACGAAGAACGCACCAAATGCGATGCGCCGCGGCTGCTTGCGGTCGACAACGAGATCGTGGTGCCCGTGGACAAGGTGGTCCGTGTCGAGACCATCGGCGCCGACGTGATCCATTCCTTCGCAGTGCCGGCCTTCGGCATCAAGATCGACGCGATCCCCGGCCGCCTCAACGAGACCTGGTTCAAGGCGACCAAGACCGGCAAGTTTTACGGGCAGTGCTCGGAGCTATGCGGCAAGGATCACGCCTACATGCCGATCGTCGTGCATGTGGTGACCGATCAGGAGTTCGCGACCTGGGTCGAGGCCGCGAAGAAGAAATTTGCGGCGGCGAAGGATACGACCTACGCGTCGGCCGCGGAGAGCGCGGCGCGCTGAGGGCGCCGCGCGAGGGACAAGGGCGAGGACCGGTTGAGGTCCCAAAGGGACTGCAAGGCAGGATTAGACCATGGCAACGAACGCTACGACGCACGACGATCACGCGCATGACGACCACGCCCACGACCATCCAACCGGTTGGCGGCGCTGGGTCTATTCGACGAACCACAAGGACATCGGCACGATGTACCTGTTCTTCGCGATCATCGCGGGCATCATTGGCGCCGCCATGTCGATCGCGATCCGCGCCGAGCTGATGTATCCCGGCGTGCAGATCTTCCACGAGACGCACATCTACAACGTGTTCGTGACCTCGCACGGTCTGATCATGATCTTCTTCATGGTGATGCCGGCGATGATCGGCGGCTTCGGCAACTGGTTCGTGCCGTTGATGATCGGCGCGCCCGACATGGCGTTCCCGCGTATGAACAACATCTCGTTCTGGCTGTTGCCGGCCTCCTTCGCGCTGCTTCTGATCTCGACCTTCGTCGAGGGCGAGCCCGGCGCCAACGGCGTCGGTGCGGGCTGGACCATCTATGCGCCGCTGTCGACCTCGGGCCATCCGGGACCGGCGGTCGATTTCGCGATCCTGTCGCTGCATCTGGCCGGCGCCTCCTCGATTCTCGGCGCCATCAACTTCATCACCACGATCTTCAACATGCGCGCGCCCGGTATGACCTTGCACAAGATGCCGCTGTTCGTGTGGTCGATCCTGGTGACGGTTTTCCTGCTGTTGCTTGCGCTGCCGGTGCTTGCGGGTGCGATCACCATGCTGCTCACCGACCGCAATTTCGGCACCGCCTTCTTCGCCGCCGACCAGGGCGGCGACCCCGTGCTGTTCCAGCATCTGTTCTGGTTCTTCGGTCACCCCGAGGTCTACATCCTGATCCTGCCGGGCTTCGGCATGATCAGCCAGATCGTCTCGACCTTCTCGCGCAAGCCCGTGTTCGGCTATCTCGGTATGGCCTACGCGATGGTCGCGATCGGCGGCATCGGCTTCGTGGTGTGGGCACACCACATGTACACGGTCGGCATGTCGTCGGCGACGCAGGCCTACTTCGTCGCCGCTACGATGGTGATCGCGGTGCCTACGGGCGTGAAGATCTTCTCCTGGATCGCCACGATGTGGGGCGGCTCGATCGAGTTGAGGACGCCGATGCTCTGGGCGATCGGGTTCATCTTCCTGTTCACGGTCGGCGGCGTCACCGGCGTCGTGCTGGCGAATGCTGGCGTCGACCGCGTCCTGCAGGACACCTACTACGTGGTCGCTCACTTCCACTACGTGCTGTCGCTCGGCGCCGTGTTCGCGATCTTCGCCGGCTGGTACTACTGGTTCCCGAAGATGTCCGGCTACATGTACAACGAGACCATCGGGAAATGGCACTTCTGGTTCACCTTCGTCGGCGTCAACCTGGTGTTCTTCCCGCAGCACTTCCTCGGTCTCTCCGGCATGCCGCGCCGCTACGTCGATTATCCCGATGCCTTTGCCGGCTGGAACCTGATCTCCTCGATCGGCTCCTACATCTCCGGCTTCGGCGTGCTGATCTTCATCTACGGCGTGATCGACGCCTTCCTGCGCAAGCAGCAGGCGGCGAACAATCCGTGGGGTGCCGGCGCCACCACACTGGAATGGACGCTGCCCTCGCCGCCGCCGTTCCATCAATTCGAAGTGCTGCCGCGCGTGCAGTAACGAGGTCCTAAGCGGCGCCTCGAGAAGGGCGCCGCGCCGTTTCGGATATAGCGAGCAACGCCTTGTCGGTCGTCGACCAAAACATCGATTTCGCCGCCCCGCACATCTCGGAGGCCGAGGTCGGCGACTATCTCGTGCTGTTGAAGCCGCGCGTGATGTCGCTTGTTATCTTTACCGCGCTGGTTGGGCTTTTGATCGCGCCGGTCCACGTGCATCCGGTGCTGGCGATCACCGCGCTCATCTGCATCGCGGTCGGAGCGGGAGCCTCCGGAGCGCTCAACATGGCGCTCGAGGGCGATATCGACGCAAAAATGTCGCGTACCGCCAACCGGCCGATCCCGCGCGGGCGGGTCACGCGCGCCGAGGCGATGGCGTTCGGAACGACGCTCGCGTTCTTCTCCGTGATGACGCTCGGCATTCTCGTCAACTGGTATGCGGGCGCGCTGCTCGCCTTCACGATCTTCTTCTATGTCGTCATCTACACGCTTTTGCTGAAGCGCCGCACCGCCCAGAACATCGTGATCGGCGGCGCCGCGGGCTCGCTGCCGCCTGTCGTTGCCTGGGTCGCGGCGACCGGTTCGCTCTCGGTTGAGCCGCTACTCCTGTTCCTGATCATCTTCTTCTGGACGCCGCCGCATTTCTGGGCGCTGGCGCTGTTCCGCTCCGACGATTATGCGCGCGCCGGCGTGCCGATGCTCCCCGTGGTCGCCGGGCCCGACGCGACGCGGCTGCAGATCCTGCTTTACACCATCGTGCTGGTCGCGATCGCCGCGGCGCCCTGGCCGCTCGGCTATTTCGACGCGGCCTATGGCGTCACATCGCTCGTTCTCGGCGCCGGCATGCTCGCCCTTGCGATCAATGTCTATCGCCGTCGCGAGCGGACGCAATCGCTTCGTGCCACGCGAAAACTGTTTGCCTTCTCCATCCTTTATCTTTTCGCGTTGTTTGCGACGCTTCTCGTCGAGGTGGTCGTGCGCGCGGTTCTGCCGGGGATCGGGTAGGGGGCGCATGGGTCAGAAATGTCAGACCAGCGCGAGCCAGATGGAATCGTCCTCACCGAGGCGCAGAAGAAAAGCCGCCGTCAGCGGTCGATCGCCATTGCGCTTGCGCTCGGCGTACTCGTCGTGCTGTTTTTCGCGGTCACCCTCGTCAAGGGGCCGGCCGTGCTGAGGCGTCCGCTATGATGGAAGAGGGTGCTCACAAGAAAGACACCGGCAGGCCCGCGCCGCGGCTCACGCGCGATGCGCTGGTCGCCGGCGCGAGTGGCCTCGTCGTGGTGCTGATGATCGGTGCCTCCTACGCCGCGGTGCCGTTCTACAACTGGTTCTGCCGCGCCACCGGATTCAACGGCACGACCCAGGTCGCGACCTCGGTGCCGTCGGCGCCGCTTTCGCGCAAGATCGCGATACGCTTCGATTCCAATGTTGCGGGCGGTCTGCCCTGGAAGTTCGAACCGGAGCAGACCGAGATCGAACTCAGGATCGGCGAGGTCACGACGGTCTATTACAATGTGATCAACCAATCGGCGCGCACGACGACGGGGCAGGCGGCCTACAATGTGACGCCGCTCACGATCGGTGCCTATTTCCAGAAGATCAACTGTTTCTGCTTCACCGAGCAGACGATGGCACCGGGCGAGAAGCGCGAAATGCCCGTGGTCTTCTACGTCGATCCGTCGATAGTCGACGACCACGAGAACGACGGCCTGACCACCATCACCTTGTCTTACACCTTCTATCCTGTGCGCGATGCGGCACAGCGACCGCTGGCATCAGGCGAAGCGGACAGGCGCAAGGGAAACCTTTGAATTACCGGGGCATCCGGGATTTGATTTTTGGGACGAACTGGTGCCGAATGAGGCGGCACCGCTAACGGAGAGACCGATAATGGCTACGGCGCAAGTCAAGCAGCACGACTACCACCTCGTCGATCCGAGCCCGTGGCCGATCGTCGGCTCCGTGTCGGTCTTCATCATGGCGGTCGGCGCGATCGGCTGGATGAAGCACCTGTATTCGGCCGCCTGGATGGTGTTCGCGCTCGGCATGATCGGCGTGCTCTACACCATGGCGAGCTGGTGGAGCGACGTCATCAAGGAGGCCCAGTACAAGGGCGACCACACCCGCGTCGTGCAGATCAGCCACCGCTACGGTATGATATTGTTCATCGCCTCCGAGGTGATGTTCTTCGTCGCCTGGTTCTGGGCTTTCTTCAATTCCGCGCTGTTCCCTGCCGATGCAGTCCACGCCGCGCGCGACGCGATCTTCGGCTGCGGCGAGGGCACCGCCATCGGCGCCTGCTCTGTCCCCGGCACCTGGCCGCCCAAGGGCATCGAGGCCTTTGATCCCTGGCACCTGCCGTTGCTTAACACGCTGTTGTTGCTCACCTCCGGCACCACAGTGACTTGGGCGCATCACGCGCTGCTCGGGAACGACCGTCAGGGCCTGAAATACGGACTGATCCTGACTATCATCCTCGGTGCGGCCTTCACCTGCGTGCAAGCTTATGAGTACAGCCACGCCCTGTTCCATTTTTCCGGTAACGTCTATGGCGCGACGTTCTTCATGGCGACCGGTTTCCACGGCTTCCATGTGCTGATCGGCACCATCTTCCTGATCGTGTGCCTGGGCCGCGCCTATGCCGGGCACTTCACGCCGAAGCAGCATCTCGGCTTCGAGTTCGCCGCCTGGTACTGGCACTTCGTCGACGTGGTCTGGTTGTTCCTGTTCGTCTGCATTTATGTCTGGGGCACCGGCGGCGGCAGGGTCGGCGTCGAGTAGTTATGCATCATGGGCGGGAAAAAGGGCGGCCGCAGGCCGCCCTTTTTGTTTGCCGTCTCTCAAACGGAGAGGTTTCTTAAGTGTCGAGCGGCTTGGGCAACAGCGACGAATGGTGGTGCGTGATCAGCCAGCCGCCGTCGGCAGTTCTCACCAGCACAAAGCTGTATCGCGCCGGATAGGCAGCCGTCTGGCTGTCGGCGATGCGCGAGAACTCGTAGTGGCCGGCAACGATGACGCCGTCTCCGCCGATCGTGTGGATCACGAAGGGCTGGAGCTTCACCTTCAGGCCCGCGCGGAACGCTTCGCCGAAATAGCTCCTGATCTCGGCAGGCTGGGTCGTGAGATATTGGCCCAGCGTGCCCCAGATCGTGGCGTCCGGCGCGTAGAGCGCGGCGATAGCCGCGACATCGCCCGCATTGAAACTTTCCGCCCAGCTTTCCACCACGGCATAGGGCTCGCGCATCGAGAAAAACTCCTCCAACAAGCCAAGCTCCAACGTGATACACTGTCTTATGACGAATGAATCCGCCAGTCCTGCGGCGCCGCAGCCGACCGTTTTCGAGAGCGCGCTGCGCGGGCTTGCCTGCAGATGTCCCCGCTGCGGACGGGGCAAGCTCTATGCGGGCTTTCTGACTTTGAGGGCCAAATGCGACGTCTGCGGGCTCGACTATGCCTTCATCGATTCCGGCGACGGCCCGGCCGTCTTCGTCATCATGATCGCGGGTGCGATCGTCGTCGCCTGCGCCCTGATCGTCGAGGTCAAATACCAGCCCCCGTTCTGGGTGCATGCGGCGCTGTGGTTGCCGCTGACGCTCGCGGTGACGTTGTGGCCGTTGCGCGCGATCAAGTCGCTTTTGATCGCATTGCAGTTCCATCACAAGGCCGCTGAGGGCCGCCTTATCGAGCGCAAATGACCGGACGCCGCTTCGGTTTCGGCCTCTTCACGCTTGTGATGATCGTGGCGTTCGTCGGCCTCGGCGCCTGGCAACTGCAGCGTCGCGTCGAGAAGCACGCGTTGATTGCTGCCCTCACAGAACGCCTCGCAGCCGCGCCAATACCCCTGCCGCCATCATCGCAGTGGCGCGCGCACGCGGCAACGGGCGACGAATTCCGCCGCGTCGCCTTTACGGCCACCTATCAACGCCTGCCCGATGCGATGGTCTATTCCGCAGGCTCCGCCGTGCGCGAGGATGTTTCAGGGCCCGGCACCTGGGCGTTCCTGGCCGCCCGCTTGCCGTCCGGCGAAACGATCGTGATCAATGCCGGCTTTGTCGAAAACACGATGCAGGACCGCGGCGTGGAGGATCGCGCGGTCGCAAAACTCGTCACGGGCGAGCCGGTCGCAATGACCGGTTATCTGCGCTTTCCGGAGCAAGCAGGCCCGCTCACGCCCGCGGACAATCCGACCAAGCGCCTGTGGTTCGTGCGCGATCATCTAGCGATGGCGCATGCCTTGGGTTGGGGCGAGGTCGCGCCCTTCTATATCGATCTCGAGACGCCGGCGCCCGCAAGCGGCATTCCGAAGCCGGGGCCGCTCGCGGTGCATTTGCGCGACGATCACATGCAATATGCGATCACCTGGTTTGCGCTCGCCGGCGCGGTAGCGATTGCGTTTCTGGTGTGGTGGCGAGGCAGGCGGAATACGCAAGCCTCGCCTGGAGCGGCAAGCGAGATTTGAATTACCTGGTGGCAACCAGTTCGGCCAGTGCCGCACGGACGCGTTCAATGACGCGGCCGTAGTCCCGGCTCTCGTCCTGCCTGAACAGGCGCATCGTCGGGTACCAGGGGCTGTCGTCGCGGTCGAGCAGCCAGCGGAAGTCCGGCGTGTAGGGCAGCAGGATCCAGGTCCGCCGTCCGAGCGCGCCGGCGAGATGGGCGACGCTGGTGTCCACCGTGATCACCAGATCAAGGCACGAGACCAATGCCGCCGTCTCGGTGAAATCGGTGAGATCGGCGGTGAGGTCGATGACATCGGAACGCGCCTTCAGGAACGGCTGGTCGTCGGGCCGCAAATCCTTCTGCAGGCTGACGAAGGTCGCATCGACCTCGAGGATCGGCGACAACGTATGGAACGGCAGCGAGCGGTTTTTGTCGTTCTTGTGCTGCCGGTTGCCCGACCACACGAGACCTACGCGCAATCTGTCGCGCGCGCCGAGGCGTCGCTCCCAGGCTTGCACGCGCTCCGCCGCGGGCGGCGGCAGATAGGGCGCGGCGGGAACAGTGTCGAGCCGCGTTTGGAAGGCGAGCGGCAGGCTGCCGATCGGGCAATGCAGATCGAAAGGTGGCGACGACTGAACGCCCTTCGGAAGACATTCCGTCACGCCCGCAACGCCAGACATCAGGGAGCAGAGTTGCTTTTCGACCACCATGATCGCTCGCGCGCCGCGCGCGGCCAGCATCGGAACGTAGCGCGCGAACTGGATGGTGTCGCCCAGCCCTTCATCGGAATAGAGCAGGACCGTCTTGCCGTCGACGCTCTCGTCCCCAAGCCACAAAGGCTGCGGGACCTGGAGGCGAAGGGAGCAAGGGGGCGGCAACCTGAAGCGCGCCTCGCGCCCTGCCCAGCCCGCTTCAAAATTCCCCGTCAGCAACTGCAGTTCGCCGATACTACACTCGGCCTCGACGCGACTCGGATCGAGCGCGTGCGCAGTACGATGAAAGGCAATAGCTTCCTCGAAGCGATGGAGTTCCAGCAGCGCATGGGCCAGATGCGCATGGATGTAGGCATTTTGCGGATCGAGCGCTTGCGCCCTTCGATTGTCGCTCAATGCATCTTCGAACCTGTTAAGGCCATAGAGCGCCCTGGCGCGTGTGATCAACGTTGCCACTTGATCAGGCAGCAATGTCTCGCAATTGTTCAGATAGGCCAGGGCCTCCTGGAACCGGCCCTGCTGCTCCAGGAGCAACCCGGTCTTGAAGGTCGAGTCGACATGACGCGGATCGATCGTGAGCGCGCGCTGAAAGCTTGAGATCGCTTCCGTCTGGCGCCCGGCCTCGATCAAGGCGTTGCCGAGCGTGTTCCAGAGGCCGGCGTCATCCGGCCTGCGCTGCACCGCCCTGGTGAACGCATCGAGCGCGTCGTCGTGCCGCCCGAGATTCAACAGCGCGGTGCCGAGCGTGGTCAGGTAGGCCGGCTTCGGCTCGCGGGCGATCGCGCGCAACGCCCACTCGGCTGCGTGTTCGAACTGCGCGGCGTTGAAGCACACCAGGGCCATCAGATGCAGGAGCTCAGGATTTTCGGGGTTTTGCTCAAGCGCGCGCTGGCAGCGTATCTGCGCATCGAGATATTTTTGCGCGCGCAAGTCGGCGACGACGGCATTGAAGACGACGGCCATGTCGGCGGGGCTGGCGCTGGTGTCGCGCTTGCTCTTTGCGGCGGCCGCCCGGCGCTCGCGACGGTTCATAAAGCGTTCTCAAGAGTCGTTGTCGATGGCTATCTGTAAGTGATTCGCCGAATGGTGGTAAGGATGTCTCGCCCCAACCGACGTTCCTGAGCCTCGTCTTCGGAGAACGATTGCCTTGGATCGGTCGGTAGGCGATGGGCACGGTGCTCATGCACCCCTGTCCGTCCCACAACTCACCCTCGCCAAGCTGCGCCCTTGTCGATTACGATCCACGGTGAACCGCAGGCATTTGGAAATCCGCCATGGGGAAAAGATCCAGCACCGCAATCAGGGCAGCGCTTGTCCTCGCAATCGTCCTCGCGCCGCAGGCTGATCTCGGCTTCACGTCCGCTGCGATGGCGCAGCCGGTCGACCTGACAAAACGCCAGTCGGATGCGATCGATGCCTACAACAACGCGGTGAGCCAATTCAAGACGATCGTGGGGGAGCGGCGCAGCCAGATCGATTCGCACCAGCGGCTTCCGAACCTGCCGGGACAGGCGCTCTATCTTGCCCGCATCAACATGATGAGTACGTACAAGGACCTTACCGATGCCCTTCCGTCCAAAATCGGCAGGCCCAACAAATTCGGTATTCCTCCGGCGTATTTCGACGCCGACAATGAACCCCTGGTCGACGAGTACAGGAAGCTCTTCGACGTCATGGAGGCGCCACCCGCCAACGCGCAAAATTCGGCGACCCCATTCAAGGACGTCGTCGACCTCGGTATCGTCATTGCCCGCGCCAAAGGCCTTGATCCGGCCAATGCCGAAACGGCAGGCCGTATCAGCCTGGGACTTTTTTTTGCGGAGACGAACGGCAACCAGAATGTCGGGAATGCGCGTTCGAATACTTACAAGGGCAGTTTTCAGACAGGACCGTCAGAGGATCAAAACGGTCGAAGGCAGTGGACGGCAATAAAAAGATCGGTTGCAGCCATTGATCCCCAAATAATCGCCCGCGACGACAAGGAGGAAGCGCGGTCGCAAAATATGGATCATCGGTTCAATCACTGGACCGCCGTCAGAGATGGCCTCATGAACGCACACGCCGATCTTTTCCTGCAGATACCGGCGATCGTGAAAACGCTCCCCGATCCGATCGATCAAATGAAGCTTTTTGAACTCATCCAGATCATTCCCTCTCCGACGCGATCCGCACTCAGATCCGGCAGTCTGGTCGACTACAGGATCTCCGACCCCACGATCATGAGGTATCTGCGAAACAACAGCATCTTCGCGTTCGGGCAGGCTGACCGGGCAAGAACGTCGGCGACTTTCCGCGAAATTCTCGACGCGATGTGGCTCTTCAATCAGAAGTTTGGACGAGCGATTTCGGAATTTGAGAAGATCAGGGCGCGATAGGTTGGCGAGGCAACGGCCGGGGCTCTGGAAATCCAGACCGATGCTGCAAGGACATCATTCGATCACCTGATCGGCTTCGGCAACGATCGTTTGGGGTATCGTGAGACCGAGCGCCTTTGCTGTCCTCAGGTTGATGATCAGATCGAATTTGGTCGGAAGCTGAACCGGCAAGTCGGCTGGCGATGCTCCGCGCAATATCCTGTCAACATAGGCGGCAGAGCGTCGAAACAGATCTACCGTATCCGGAGCATAAGATACGAGCGAACCGCTTTCCGAGATTCCGGAAACAACGGGGACGCGAAATTGCAGCGCTTTCTCGTTCATGAAGGCGCTGTTTACGGTCAGGAAGGGGTCGCTCATGGCTACGATACCATCGCCAGGCGTCCTTGCCCCAAATGCCTGCTCGATGTCGGCAACGCTGCCGACCTGGAGAGAAAAAGGCTTCACGCCGGTGGCTTCGGCCGCCGCCACGAATGGCTTCAGATAATATTCGAAATAAGTGGCGGTCGAGGGATTGTACATCAATCCGGCGGCATTGATGCCCGGCGCCACCTCCTTCAGAAGTCCCAGCCACTTCCCGGCGATTGATCCCTCGACATTGACAAACCCGGTGATGTTGCCGCCAGGTCGCGCCAGACTGGACACAATACCGCTGCCGACCGGGTCGGAAACCGTGGCGAAGACGACCGGGATCGTGCTCGTTTCGCGCTGCACGGCTGTTGTGGCAGAGGTGGAATTGACGAAAATCACATCAGGCCCGAGCGCAACCAACTCTTTCGCAAGAGCGCGGTTCTTTTCCGCATCCCCAGCCCCGTAACGAAAATCGATCGAGATATTGCGATCCACCACCCAACCCAGATCTCCGAGGTTGGTTACGAAAGCAGCAACACGACGCTGCGTGGCCGGATCGTGCTCCGCAAAACCAATGAGAGCCCCGATCCGCGGCATACGCTTTGCTGCCTGCTGACCACGCGCGGGAAGAGGCAAGGCCGCCGCAGCGCCCAGGCCCACTATAAACTCCCGTCGCTTCATTCGATGACCTCATCGGCGCGGGGGTACATATGCTTCTGCGAACTTCTGAACCCGGGCAATTGAAGCGGACAAAACGACCGAGCACAAGGACGGCTATGCCCGAGTTTGGTGATTGGCAGGTCGCGCTGCCAAGCTGTTCTATGTGTCGAGCCGTCGCATGTCTCGGCCGAGAAAATAGTTCAGAGCGCTTGATTTGGATTCAAGCTGCCGATTCTTGCGCAAAATGCGATGGTAGCCTTATGGCTTCGCCCGTTGGGTGTAGATGCCAAGCGCGAGCGCCGAAGACGCGACCAGCACGACCCCGAGTGAAAACAGTGCGTCGCGGGAAACATTTGCCGTCAGAAACACGCCGATGGCCGCGCCCATCATCTGCCAAAAGCCGAGCAACGCGGAAGCTGCGCCTGCCTTTTCCCCGAACGGAGACAGCCCTTGTGCGGTCCCGAGCGGGTTTACGATCCCCATGCCGAGCAGGAAGACACACACGCTGCCGAGAAACGGCAGGAAGGTCGGCCTGACGATCGAAATCGTCAGAACGGCAATGCTGCCCACAGCCGTCGCGAGCAAGCCGAGCCGGATCGATCGGCCAAGCCCTAACCGCGCTGCAAGCCGCGTAGCCAGCATGCCGGACGCGAATACAATCAAGACGGTGCCCGCGAAGAACAGGCCAAGCTCGATCGGGCTAAAACGCATTGCTTCGATCAAGATGCGTGGCGCCGCGGAAAACATCGAAAAGAGTCCGCCCATGATCAGGCTGACGGTCGCCGCGGGAACGACGAAACGGCGGTCGCACAGAAGGTCGCGATAGCTTCGGGCAATCGCAATTGGATGAAGCGGGACGCGAACCGAACGATGAGTTTCGCCGAGGATCGCGCCATAGGCGATCGCGCCGGCAGTCGCAAAGAGTCCGACGAAGATGAACTCGGAGCGCCAGCCCCAAAGCTGATCGAGGGCGCCGCCAACCAGCGGTGAGAAGCCGGGCGCGGCTGCCATCGTGATCATGATCAGCGCCATCGCACGGCCGAGCGCGGCACCGCTAAAAAGGTCGCGGGCGATCGCGCGGGAGAGCACCGACGTCGAGCAGGCGCCGGCGGCCTGAATCACTCGTCCGATCAGAAGGTTTGTGAGGGTGCTGGAAGTCGCGCACCAGATGCTGCCCACCAGAAACACGGCGAACCCGGCGAGGACCGGCCAGCGCCGACCATACCGATCGGAGATGGGGCCCACGGCGAGCTGGCCGAGCGCGAAGACGACGAGAAAGACTGTGATTGCCGAGGTAACCGCAGCGCTCGACACGTCCAAGGCCGCTGCCATCCGCGGTAGCGAGGGCAGCAGGATGTTGGTGGCAAGCGTGCCGAGAGCTGCGAGGCCGGCGAGCACGGCGATTTGCGAAGTTGCGGCCATCTGCGTTCGGGAGGTTGCCGCGTCAGTCGTGATAGCGCCGTCGGTCATCAGGATACCTGCACATATAAATGATACTCATCATATAATAACGCAGGATATCTGGTATTGCCTTGGGGGAAGACCAGCCATGCTCAAGTTTGCAGAGCAATGAAGCGGCAGCGCCACGAGGTGACTCATGGTGGCAGCGGTGGAGGTCGAGGCACGTGTTCGGCGAAGGCGGCCGCACGCGCGAACGCCGGGACAAAGCTCGTGTTTGCGGGGCGCGCGCCGTGCGCGACGCGACATGAAAAGGCCACCAGCAATATGGCTGGTGGCCTTCCGGGCTCAAAATTTCAAGGGATGCAAACCTGTAGCCTCTGCCCCGGATCAGCCCCACCCTAACCGCAGGAACGTCGCGCGACTAGTTCCTATTTTACGACCTGCTGCAGCCGATGAGATCGTCCCGCGCGATGACCGCAGAGACAACAACCCCTTTCCCCTTTGCCGGAAAACCCATTAAGGTGCCCGCCCGGCCCGGCGCCGGGCATCTTTGATTTTTCGATTTAAATCAAAGGCTTAATAGATTGTTTAAGCCTTTGGAGGGTGGCTTGACGCGGTATGTTTCGACCCGGGGAGAGGCCCCGGCACTCGGTTTCTGCGACGTGATGCTGACCGGGCTTGCCCGGGACGGCGGCCTCTACGTGCCCGAAGGCTGGCCGCAGCTCGCGCCCGAGACCATCGCCGCCTTCTTCGGCCGGCCCTATTGGGAAGTCGCCGTCGATGTGATCCGCCCGTTCACCGGCGGCGAGATTTCCGATGCGGATCTCGGCCGCATGGCGAACGAGGCTTATGCCACCTTCCGCCATCCCGCGGTGGTGCCGCTCGATCAGATCGGACCGCATCAATTCCTGCTCGAATTGTTTCACGGGCCCACGCTCGCGTTCAAGGACGTGGCGATGCAGCTCATCTCGCGCCTGATGGATCACGTGCTCGAGCAACGCGGCCAGCGCACCACGATCGTGGTGGCAACCTCGGGCGACACCGGCGGTGCGGCGGTCGAGGCTTTTGCCGGGCTCGAAAATGTCGATCTCATCGTGTTGTTTCCGCATGGTCGCATCTCCGAGGTGCAGCGGCGGATGATGACCACGACGGGCGCCGCCAACATCCATGCGCTCGCGATCGAAGGCACTTTTGACGATTGCCAGGCGATCGTGAAGGGCATGTTCAACAATCACCGCTTCCGCGATGCCGTCGCGTTGTCGGGCGTCAACTCGATCAACTGGGCGCGGATCGTCGCGCAAGTCGTCTATTATTTCACGTCCGCAGTTGCGCTCGGTGCGCCGGCGCGGCAGGTGGACTTCACCGTGCCGACCGGCAATTTCGGCGACATCTTTGCCGGCTATGTCGCCAAGCGCATGGGCCTGCCCATCCGCTCGTTGCGCATCGCCGCCAACGTCAACGATATCCTGCCGCGCACGCTGAAGACGGGTCACTATGAGGTCCGCGAGGTGCACGCCACCACGTCGCCATCGATGGACATCCAGGTCTCCTCCAATTTCGAGCGCTTGTTGTTCGAGGCAAGCGGCCGCGATGCGTCCACCGTGCGGCGGCTGATGGAGCAGTTGAAGCAATCCGGACGCTTCGTGCTGCCGGACGCGATGCTGGCGGCGATCCGCGAGGAGTTCGATGCCGGCCGCGCGGATGAGACGGAAACCTCGGCTGCGATCCGCGCCGCCTGGCGCGAAGCCGGCGATCTCGTCGATCCTCACACCGCGGTGGCGCTGGCGGTGGCCGACCGCGACACCTCGGATTCGAGGATTCCCAACATCGTGCTCTCGACCGCGCATGCGGCAAAGTTTCCCGATGCGGTGGAAGCGGCTTGCGGGGTGCGGCCGCAATTGCCGGCCTGGCTCGACGGGCTGATGTCAAAGCCTGAGCAGATCAGGATCGCCAAAAACGACCAGGCCACGGTCGAAAAGTTCGTATTGTCGGTCAGCCGCGCAGCGGCAAAGCAAGGAGTAGCCGGATGAGCGTTGAAGTTACCAAGCTCGATACCGGCCTCACCGTGGTCACCGATACCATGCCGCATCTGGAGACTGCGGCGCTCGGCGTGTGGGCCGGCGTCGGCGGCCGCGATGAAAAGCCGAACGAGCACGGTATTTCGCATCTCCTGGAACATATGGCGTTCAAGGGCACTGCCAACCGAACCTCGCGCCAGATCGTGGAAGAGATCGAGGCGGTCGGCGGTGATCTCAACGCCGGCACCTCGACCGAGACCACGGCCTATTACGCGCGGGTGATGAAGGCCGACGTGCCGTTGGCGCTCGACGTGCTCTCCGACATTCTCACCAATCCATCCTTCGTGCCGGAGGAACTGGAGCGGGAAAAGAACGTGATCGTGCAGGAGATCGGCGCGGCACAGGATACGCCCGACGACGTCGTTTTCGAGCATCTCAACGAGCTCTGCTATCCCGACCAGCCGATGGGGCGTTCGCTGCTAGGAACGGCGAAGACATTGAAGCACTTCGACCGTGATATGCTGCGCGGTTATCTCGCGACGCATTATCGTGGGCCCGACATGGTGGTGGCCGCGGCAGGCGCCGTCGACCACCAGCGGGTGGTCGCCGACGTCGCTGCACGATTCAGGAGCTTCAATGGCCCGGCTGCGCCGAAGCCGCTGCCGGCGATGTTCGGCAAGGGCGGCTCGCGCGTAGTGCATCGCGAGCTCGAGCAGGCGCATCTGACGCTGGCGCTGGAAGGCGTGCCGCAGACCGATCTCTCGCTGTTCTCGCTGCAGGTCTTCACCAATACTGTCGGCGGTGGAATGTCGTCGCGGCTGTTCCAGGAGGTGCGCGAGAAGCGCGGGCTCTGCTATTCCATCTATGCGTTCCACGCGCCCTATACCGACACCGGCTTTTTCGGCCTCTATACCGGTACCGATCCCGCGGACGCGCCGGAAATGGTGGAGGTGGTGGTCGACGTCATCAACGAGGCCGTGGAGACCCTGACCGAAGCCGAGGTCGCGCGGGCGAAAGCGCAGATGAAGGCCGGGCTATTGATGGCGCTGGAAAGCTGCTCGTCGCGCGCCGAGCAGCTCGCGCGGCACGTGCTGGCCTATGGCAGGCCGCAGACGACCGATGAGCTCCTGGCCCGGATCGATGCCGTCAGCGTCGAATCGACGCGGAATGCTGCCCGCGCGCTGCTTACGCGCAGCCGGCCCGCCGTGGTCGCGCTCGGCAGCGGCAGGGGTCTGGACACGGCGGTCAGTTTTGCGGAAGGATTGACGCGGCCGACAGCGAAGGCGCGGCTGCACTAGTGTGGCGGTTTCGAAGTCGGCATCATTCCTGGCCATCGCATTCGTTTCGGCGGTGGAGGGATTTCAAAATCGGCGGCACGAGGGCGATAAAGTCTGCTAGAGTTGCGCCTCGGGGAGCATCATATGGCTCTGTTTCGTTTGCCATCGGCTGGACCGCCCGCGCTGGCGCCGCGCGGCAACGGATTGTTGTTGCGTGCGCCGCAGATGTCGGACTTCATGCAATGGACGCAACTGCGCGAATACAGCCGCGAATATCTGACGCCGTGGGAGCCGATCTGGCCCTCCGACGACCTCACCCGGTCCGGCTTTCGCCGCCGCTTGCGCCGTTACGTTGAGGACATCGCCGCCGACCGCTCCTATCCCTTCATCATCTTCCGCGAATCGGACGGCGCGATGGTCGGCGGCATCACGCTCGCCAATGTACGCCGCGGCATCGTGCAGGCCGGCACCATCGGCTATTGGGTTGGGCAGCCCTATGCGCACAAGGGCTACATGACGTCGGCGCTGCGCGTGCTGCTGCCGACCCTGTTCGGCGAGCTCAATCTGCACCGGGTCGAGGCCGCCTGTATTCCCTCCAATGCGCCGTCGATCCGGGTGCTGGAGAAATGCGGCTTTTCCCGCGAAGGGCTCGCACGGCGGTACCTCTGCATCAACGGCGTCTGGCAGGACCACCTGCTGTTCGGCCTGTTGAGCGAGGATTTTCGCGGGTAATGCCCGACTTTCGCATGCCTTCTGTTTGCCGTCATCGCTGCTATAACGCCGGACCGGGGGTGTCGCGGGACGGCAGGCAGGGTCTTCCCATGGTTGAAAAACATCTCATCAGAACCGTCGGCGTCGCGGCGATAATGCTTTTGATCGGCAGCGGCGCTTTGGTGTCGCCGTCTTCGGCGCAGTCGCTGACCGATCGCTTCAAAAGCCTGTTCGGCGGCAAGTCGGACGAACCGGTGCAACAGGCGCCGGTGGTCTCCGCGGGCCCCGAGCCGGAGGTCAATTGCCCACCGGTGACGATCCGCGCCGGCGCCTCCACCTATGCGGTGGCCGCGCCCGGCAAGCAGGCGGTCGGCAACGACGTTCGATTCCAGGCAAGTATCACCAAAACGGCGCGCGACTGCACCAAGGCGGGCGGCGAGATCACCGCGCGCATCGGTATCCAGGGCCGCGTCATCGCGGGGCCCGCGGGCGCGCCGACCTCGATCGAGGTGCCGCTGCGCGTTGCGGTGGTGCAGGGCGGCGTCACCGAGAAGGTGATCACGACCAAAGCCTACAAGACGACGGTGGCGATGGGCGAGGGCGAGAACGTGCCGTTCACGCTGGTTGCCGACGACGTGGTCTATCCAATCCCGCCGGGCGCCGTCGGCGACAGCTACATTTTCTACATCGGCTTCGACCCGCAGTTGGTCTCCCCCGAGCCGAAGCCGAAGGCGGCGAAGAAGAAGAAATGACGTCGCCGAGTTGAAGGCCCAATAAAAAAGCCGGCGCCGATATTCCGCGCCGGCTTTCGTTCTCTGGGAACGTGAAACTCGCTCAGTTCAGCTTCTGCCGCACCTCGGCGATGCCCTTGGAGAGCAGATCGTCGGCAACCTCGCCTTTCACCGATTTCGAAAGGATGGTGGAGGCAGCCTGCACGGCGGCATCTGCCGCGGCGGCGCGGACATCGGCCAGCGCCTGCGCCTCGGCAAGCGCGATCTTGCTCTCGGCCGTCTTGGTGCGCCGCGCGACGAAATCCTCCATCTTGGTCTTGGCTTCCCCCGCGATGCGCTCGGCCTCGGCCTTGGCCGAGGTGATGATCTCCTCGGCCTCGCGCTCGGCGCTGGCGCGGCGGTTCTTGGACTCGGCCAGGACCGTGGCTGCCTCGTCCTTGAGGCGGCGGGCGTCGTCGAGCTCTGCCTTGATCCGCGCGCTACGATTGTCGAGCGCCTTCAACACGGTGCGGTGAACGCCGAAATAGGCGAATACGCCCATCAGGATGACGAACGCGATCGCAACCCAGGTTTCCGGCTCTTCGAACATCGAACTATCCCTTCAAGGAGGCATCAACCGCGGCTTCGACGGTCTTGCCGTCTGGAGCGGTGCCCGTGAGCCGCTGCACGATGGCAGATGCCGCATCGGCCGCGATGCCGCGCACGTTCTTCATCGCGGCCGTGCGGGTCGCAGCGATGGACTTCTCGGCGTCGGCGAGCTTGGTCGCGAGCTTCTGTTCGAGCGTCTTGCGCTCCGCGTCAGCAGCCGCATTCAGCTTCTCGCGGTTCTGGGCCGCCATCGTCTGGGCCTTCGAGCGCGCCGCGGCAAGCTCGCTTTCATAGGCCTTCAGCGCCGCCTCCGACTCGTCTTTCAGTTTTTGCGCGTCGGACAGATCGCCCTCGATCTTGTTGTGCCGCGCATCGATCACGCCGCCAACGCGCGGCAGCGCGATGCGTGAGACGATGACGTAAAGCGCGACGAAACAAATCGCGAGCGAGACGAGCTGCGAGGGAAAGGTGGAGGGGTCGAACGGAGGAAAACCTCCGTTGTGCTCGCCACCATCGGCCTCGGTGTGGGCCGTCGTGTTCTCGGTGCCGCCATGACTCTCAGCCATGGAGTTCTCCTGTTGGTCTCACGCGCACCGCAAAAACGGCGGCGCGAAAGGGCGCAAGCTTCAGAGCTTGACGAACAGCAGGAGCAGCGCAACCAGCAGCGAGAAGATGCCGAGCGCTTCGGTCACGGCGAAGCCGAAGATCAGGTTGCCGAACTGGCCCTGCGCTGCGGACGGATTGCGCACGGCGGCTGCCAGATAGTTGCCGAAGATGACGCCCACGCCCACGCCTGCGCCGCCCATGCCGATGCACGCGATGCCCGCGCCGATAAGTTTTGCTGCTGCCGGATCCATTTCTTACTCCTTGGGAAAAGATGAGTGGTGTGGGTGGAAGTTCCCCGGGACCGCTTAGTGGCCCGGATGAAGGGCGTCGTTGAGATAGATGCAGGTCAGGATCGCGAACACATAGGCCTGCAGGAAAGCGACCAGAAGTTCAAGTGCGGTGAGAGCGACGGTCAGCGCCAGCGGCAACATGCCGCCGATCCAGCCGATGGCGCCGAGCGAGGTGCCGAGCATGGCGACGAACCCCGCGAATACCTTGAGCGTGATATGCCCGGCCAGCATGTTCGCGAACAGACGCACGCTGTGCGAGAGCGGCCGCGAGAAGAAGGAGATGATTTCGATCGTGACAACGAGCGGCAGGATGTAGATCGGAACGCCCGACGGCACGAAGATCTTGAAGAATTTCATGCCGTTTTTATAGAAGCCGTACATCAGCACCGTGAAGAACACGAGCAGTGCGAACGTGGCCGTGATAATGATATGGCTTGCGACGGTGAAGGTGTAGGGAATGATGCCGACCAGGTTCGAGACCAGGATGAACATGAACAGCGAGAACACGAGCGGGAAGAACCTCATGCCTTCCGCGCCGGCGTTGGAGCGGATCATGCTGGCCACGAACTCGTAGCTCACTTCGGCCATCGACTGGAAACGGCCGGGGACCAGTTGCCGGCCTGCAACGCCTCCGATCATCAGCAGGCAGATCACCGCCACCGCGACCAGCATGTAGGCCGACGAATTGGTGAAGTAGATCGGTTGACCGCCGATGTGGCCGATCGTGAAGAGGTTGTCGATATTGAACTGGTGGATCGGGTCGAGGGTCATGCGCGGCTCTTGTCCACCGGCTCAAGCCGGCAAGCAAAATTCAGATGTCGTGACTTCCGTCGGCGCTAGCGATCGCGAGGAACGACGCCAGCGGACCTCACCACGTTGACCACCCCGGCGACGAAGCCGAGCAGAAAGAACACGATGAAACCGAATGGCGACGTCGACAGCAGACGGTCGAAACCCCAGCCAATCACCGCTCCTACGACAACGCCCGCGATCAACTCGGATGAGAGCCGGAAACCGCGCGCCATCGCAGAAGCTCTGGCGACTTCGTTTCCGCTGCCATCTCCAGGTTGGTCAGTCCCGGTTTTAAGGTCGCCACGAAGTTCGGACAACCGCTGATCGAGACCTTCGAGCCTTGCGGAAAGCGCAGCGTCGTCGGGCGATTTAACGCGACTCCCATGCCCCTTTTCGTCCGTGCCTTCCGCCATGTTGTGGAGACCCGACACGATGTCGTGGAAATGGAAATAACGCCCCGTCACCCTTGAAAGCCGCGCGGACCATACTGACCGCCCAAAGCCAAGTCAAGATTACGTGTAAATCATCTAGCTCATTGATTTGTCTTTGTTTATTGCCGATCTCGCGAGCTGGCGAGGAACCAGTCGCCGCACTGCAAAAGCAGAAAACGACGTCCTTCAATTCAAGACGGACGCCAAATTTGAGCTTGACCAATCCATAACCATCGAGTTATGGGAATTTATGCACATCACGCCGGAGCTCGTTTTCAGGACGCTCGCCGACCCGACCCGCCGGGGCATCTTCGAGCGTCTCGCAAGTGCGGGCGAGCAGACCGTGCGGGTTCTGACCGAACACGCCGGCGTCTCGCAGCCTGCCGTCTCCAAGCATCTTGCGATGTTGAAGCAGGCCGGCCTCGTGCATGACCGCCATGAGGGCCGCCAAACGCATTACAGCGCAAGGCCGGAGGGGTTGGCGCCGCTGGTCGACTGGATGGGCGCCTACGGCGCGTTCTGGCGCACGCGGTTCGACGCTCTCGAAGACTTGCTGAACAGGATGGACCAATGACCGACACACAAATTGTCACGCGAACCCTCGTGGTCGAGCGGATCATGCCGCACCCGCCGGAGCGGATCTGGCGGGCGCTGACGCAAAGCGCCCTGATCGGGGAATGGCTGATGCAGAACGATTTTCGGCCGGTCGTCGGCCATCGGTTCAATTTCCGCAGCCCTCCGGCGCCGCACTGGAATGGCGTGCTCGACTGCGAGGTGCTGGTCGTCGAACCCCACCGCCGGCTCGCCTATACATGGAATGCTTCCGGAGAGGAGGCGGCGACCGGGATCAAGACGACCGTCACCTGGACCTTGACGCCGACCAGCGGCGGCACGGTGGTCCGCATGGAGCAGGCGGGCTTTCGCGAGGGCACCGAGGACAGGTTTTATCAGGGCGCCAATTACGGCTGGCAAAAATATTTTGCCGCGTTGGAGAAGGTCGCGGCCGCGGTGTCATGAGCATGGCGGCCTCGCGTCATCTTCTGCTGCCTGTGACTTTGCGCTGGCTGCTCGGGTGCTGATTATTGCGATGCTCCGCGTCGGCCTCCTGCTCGCGCCGATGTCGAATGCCGATTCGCACGAAGCTGCGGAGGCCGGAGGCGAACGCGAAGCATCAGCGGCGATCGACCTTGCATTGGACCTTGAGGATTTGTTGGGATATGCGACGATCTCCCGATGGCTCAAGGAGGTCGCATGCCGCGCCAGAT
>Ga0310917_10000284_pt1 | contig 21975 bp, 19 predicted proteins | sample GREbulkMGLF178_FD_203531 | JGI IMG/M metagenome (GOLD analysis project Ga0310917, IMG submission 203531) | Lab enrichment of tropical soil microbial communities from Luquillo Experimental Forest, Puerto Rico - GRE.bulkMG.LF178 | ecosystem: Environmental > Terrestrial > Soil > Tropical forest >... | reverse complement strand
GGCTACACCAACGCCGGCAAGTCGACCTTGTTCAACCGGCTGACGCGATCGGAGGTGCAGGCCGCCGACATGCTGTTCGCGACGCTTGACCCGACTTTGCGGGCGCTGCATCTGCCGCACGGCGGCAAGGCCATGTTGTCCGATACCGTCGGCTTCATCTCCAATCTGCCGACACAACTGGTTGCGGCCTTCCGCGCGACGCTCGAAGAGGTGCTCGAGGCCGACGTGATCCTCCACGTCCGCGACATCTCGCATGAGGACGCAGACCCCCAGCAGCGTGATGTCGATGCCGTGCTGCGCCAGCTTGGCATCGACCCGGAGGCAGGCGGCCGCATCCTCGAAGTCTGGAACAAGATCGATCGCCTCTCACCGGAGGAGCGCGCGAATTTTCGCAAGATCGCCGCCCGCCGCCCGCCCGAGCATCCCTGTTTCCTGGTCTCTGCCGCGAGCGGGGAGGGGATCGATACGCTCTTGACCGCGATCGAGGACAGGCTGGCATCCTCGCGGACGACGCTCGCTCTGTCGATCGATGCTTCCGACGGCGCCGGCATCTCGTGGCTGCATCGCAATGCCGAGGTGCTGGACAAGAAGCTGCACGACGGCCGCTTCGACATGACTGTGCGCGTCGACGAGACCAAGCGCGACATCGTGGTCAACCGCTTCGACGCCGTGCCGCACGGGATGTAGGCAAGTTGCGCCTTGGCGATCCCGTCAATCCGCCCTGAGATTGGCCATCCGAACCACTTTGCCCCACTTCTCCGTTTCGTCTGCGATATGCTTTGCGAAATCGGAGGGCGAACCGACAAACACGGTGGCGCCGAGATCGGCAAACCGTGCCTTGATCTTCGAATCCGCAAGTCCCGCATTGATCTCCCGGTTTAGCCGGTCGACGATCTCGGCCGGCGTTTTCCGGGGCGCGCAGACGCCGAACCAACCTGTCGCCTGATAGCCGGCTACGTATTCCCCGACGGTTGGAAGATCGGGCAGCACATCCGAGCGCGTCGCCGAGGTCACCGCCAGGCCACGAAGCTTACCGGCTCTGACATACTCGATCGACGAAGACAGCGGGCTAAACATCAACTGCACTTGTCCGGCAAGCAGATCGGTCAATGCGGGCGGTGAGCCGCGATAGGGCACGTGCACCATATCGACGCCGGCCATGATCTTGAACAGCTCGCCGGCCATATGAGGTCCTGTGCCGTTGCCGGGCGACGCCATGTTGAGCTTGCCTGGGTTGGCCTTGGCGTAGGCGATGAATTCAGGGACCGTCTTTGCCGGAAAGGACGGGTGCACCTCCATGCCGTAGTTCTCGTGGCTGACACCGGCAACCGGCGCCATGTCGCGGGCAAAATCGAATTTGAGCTTTTGGTAGAGCGTCGTGTTGACGGCGTTTTGCAGGCCGGCCATCAGAAGCGTATAGCCATCGGCAGGTGCGTCCACCACGGCCTCGGTGGCGATGTTGCCGCCGGCGCCGGGCCGGTTCTCAACGACGAATTGCTGACCAAGCCGTTCGGACAGCCATTGCGCGATCAATCGCGCTGCGATGTCGGGGGCGCCGCCGGCGGCGAAACCGACGAGCATCCGCACGGGCCGCGTCGGATAGGCTTGCGCATTTGCCACGCGCGAGAGGGCGGGAGCGCCAAGTGCGATTGTGGCGAGGGACAGGAACTGGCGGCGAGGAAGTTTCATCGCAGTCCTGCGTGTGGGTGTGGCTCACTCCATCGACATCACTATAGCCTTCCCACAGGGGGAGTGTGAAGGTGGCAATGCTAGTGTGAAGGTGGCAGCGCTACTCCCTTTCCTTCGCCTCGTTCCACAGCGCGTCCATCTCTTCCAGCGTCGCCTCTTCGGGCGAACGCCCCTGCGTCGCGAGCGCGCGCTCGATGAAGGCAAAGCGGCGCTCGAATTTTGCGTTCGTCCCGCGCAGGGCCATTTCCGGATCGGCGCCGACATGGCGCGCGAGGTTGACGAGCGCGAACAGGAGATCGCCGGTCTCGTGCGCGAGTTCGTCCTTGTCGGCGCGATCGAGCGCGGACTCGATCTCGTCGGCTTCCTCGCGAATTTTTCTCAAGACCGCCCGCGGATCATTCCAGTCGAAGCCGACCGTGGATGCCTTGCGCTGCAGCTCGATTGCGCGCGCCAGCGCCGGCTGGCCGGTCTTGACGTTTGCTAGCAGGGACTTGTGGTCTTGTTGCCGCTGAGACCGCCGCGCGGCGCGCTCGGCTTTTTCTTCCGCCTTGATGCGATCCCACGCGCCCTTGACGTCGGAGGGCGTGAGTTTCCCGTCCTTGTCGGCGAACACATGCGGATGCCGGCGGATCATCTTTCTGGTGATGGCCTCGACCACGTCGCCGAAATCGAATGCGCCGCTTTCCTCGGCCATGCGGGCGTGAAACACGACCTGCAGCAGGAGATCGCCGAGCTCGTCCTTGAGGTCGTCGAGGTCGCCACGGGCGATCGCATCCGCGACCTCATAGGCTTCCTCGATGGTGTAGGGCGCAATGGTCGCAAAATTCTGCTCGAGATCCCAAGGGCAGCCGGTCACCGGTGTCCTGAGTTGCGCCATGATAACGATCAGGGATGAGATATCGCGGGAAGGGCTCATGCTGGGCCGGGCCTGAAAATGTAGGATCGACCCTGTATGCCGCAACTTTCTTGCCGATCCCAGCGGAACGCGGGCGCTTTCCACCAGTTCGCCAGAGCTGCCCTTATCACGATCAGTAATATGCGACCGGCATCAGCTCAGGCCGATCAGGATCGCGTGCGAAAATCTTCCGGCTTCAGTTGGATCGGCGAGCCGTGCGGTGTGCGATCTGCCGCGTGGTCCCAGGCGTCGCGATAGCGCCCGAGCGTTTCGAGCGAAGCTACGCCCTTGGCGGCAACCAGCCGCTCCAATGTAGCGAGCCAATGCCGGTAATAGGTCTCGCCGGTGTCGGGATCGCCTGCCGCCTGCGCCCGCTTGATCTCGCGGCCGAGCGCCTCGGCCCATTCCGGCCAGGTGAACACGCCACGCTCATGCAGGGCCAGCGCCATGGCGAAGGCTTGCGCCTCCCAAGGCTCGCGAAACACGGGACCCTCGGCATCGCAGGGGATGTCGGGGAGGGCGCGTGTCGCCTGCATGGCCGCGTCCATCACGCCGGCTCGAGATAAGGTTCGAACGCGTCGATCGAAACCTTGATGGTCGGGTCGGTGTCAGGTCCCCAGAGCTCGCGTCCGTCGAACACGACCGTATAGAGCCATTGCGGGTTCTCGCCGGCTCCGGTCGCCGCCGAGTCCGGGAAGACATGACAGCCGTGGATGCGCTCGATCACGCCGACATGGCCGTGCGTGTAGCGCGGCAGCCTGGTGTGGGTTACCGGGTGCATGTTCCTCGCGCGCACGCGAGCACCCACCTTGAATTTTGCGGGCCCTTGCGCGTCGCGGCCGAACCCGCCGCGGGTCATGACGCGTTCGACATCATCGACCGTGAACTTGCCATGTTCGAGCGGTTTGGCCGTCTTAAGCGCATGAGCCTGCGCTACCTCATCGGCTCCGACAAAACCTTTTTCGATCAGGAGGTCTTCGAGGCCGAGCAGCCATTTCTTGTAATAGGAGCTCGCGAGATAGACCTCGGGCGGCAGCGCCTCGCGATAAAAGCGGGAAGCGTCGATGTTGAACGCACCGGCAGCGCCCATTGCCCGCACCATCGCGAGCACGCGGCTTTCCCATTCGGTGTGAAACATCGGCTCGTTCGGCTCGGCCTCCACCTTGCCAAAACCGTCCATGCCGCCCATGTCGTGCACGCCATTCACGATGGCGCGCCCGGCGTTTTGGGAAAACCGGTGCCGATCATGGAATCGCGAGTCACCAGTTCGGCGAGTTGCTCCTCGCTGAAACCCTCGGTGCCCATCGGACGCATCGGCAACACCAGAAACCGCGTCTCCGCCGTCGAATCCCAGACACGGATTTCAGTTTCCTTCGGCAGCGTCACCCCGAAATCACTGAGCACACCGCGCGGATCCTTGACGGCCCGCGATCGGTAGGGCGCCGACTTGTACCAGACCGGCGGCAGTCCCAGCATTTCCCAGGGGTAGCAGGAGCAAAGCGTGCAAACGACCATGTTGTGTCGCGCAGACGTGTTCTCGACCGCGACGAGATGATCGCCGACCCGACTAACATGCCCGAGCGTTCCCACGGCCTTGCTCGCATCCTCAAGAAGAGCGCGCTTGAACGCGGGATCGACCCAGGCCTTCGCGACGACGCGCGCACCATTGTGCGGACCGATCCGGGTCTCATAGGCCTGGACGATGGCGTCCAGCGCCGCTGAATCCACATAGCCCTTTTCGGTCAGGACCGTCTCGAGCGCGCGGACGCGCAACTCGGTCTCGGAGAGTTCGGAATGATCGTGATCGTCGTGCTCGTGCCCGGTCATGGATACGAGGATACAGGGAATATTCCGGCTATGTCGAGGCGGCTCGCTCGGCTAACCTCTGCGAAAAACAGCGGGCAGGGAGGCGTCAATTGTCCAAATTCGTCAGCATCGAAAAGGGGCTCGGACCCGACGGACGTATCGCGGTGGTTCGCTTCGACCGTGGCGACGGCATTAATGCCTTGTCGCCGGAAGCGCTGAGGCAGTTGACCGCCGCCGCGCGCAGCTTTGAGGACGATGGCGAGACGTCTGTCGTAGTGTTGACCGGCAGCGCGAAGGCATTCAGCGCCGGTTTCGACCTCAAGGACGCGGAAGGCCGCTCGCGCCGGACCATGGATATCGGCACGCTTCGCCGGCACTTGAAACTCGGACCGAGATTATCCCGCGCCTGGCAGGACATGGACCAGGTCACGATTGCCGCGATCGAGGGTTTTTGCATCGGCGGCGGCGTTGCGCTTGCCGTGGCGCTGGATTTCCGCGTGATGGCCGATAACGCGCACTTGCGGGTTCCGGAGATCGGACTCGGCATGAACATGAGCTGGCAGAGCGTGCCGCGCATGCTGCATCTGATCGGGCCGGCGCGCACCAAGCAGGCCGTGATCATGGCGGACGAGCGGATTTCCGCGAAGGAAGCCTATGAATGGGGACTGGTGGAGGAGGTGGCCAAAGCCGGCAAAGCCTTTGAGGCCGCCATGGCGATGGCCGAGAAAGTCGCGCGCCAGCCGCCCATCTCGGTGGCCATGACCAAGCTTACGGTTAATCGGCTGGCGCACGCGCTCGACGATCTCGCAAGCCACATGGATATCGACCAGTTTGCGCTGGCGAGCATGACCGAGGATCACAAGGAAGGCGTCGCGGCCTTTATCGAGCGGCGCAAGCCGCGCTTCAGGGGACGCTAGGGGACGCACAAAACGACAGCCTACGCCTTCAAGCGCGGGATCAACCGGATCGCGTTTTCGCTGCCAATCGCCTTGAGATCGGAGGCATCAAGCCCGAGTTGCTCCAGGTTCTTCATCTGGTCGAGTTGGAAGTAGGGGTAATCCGTACCGTAGGTCACCCTCGAGGCAGGCACGAGCTTCATGAGCGCTGCGATCGCAGGGGCGCTGGTCGCGTTCGCAGTATCGTAGTTGAGACGCTTCAGCTCTCCCAAAATGCCATCCGGAGCGAACTCCTTGATGTTGGGCCGCGCGCCGTAAAAGGCGTCGATCCGGCCGGCCATCATAGGGACGGTGCCGCCTGCATGCGAGAACAGCCATGCGATATCCCGCCACCGCGCAAACCCGCCCGACAGGAGCAAGCTTGTGACCGTGCGTGTCGTATCATGGGGGACTTCGATCACGGCCGGGAACGTGCCAACGCTGAGCTGTGCGCAACAGCTTGCGACCAAGGGATGCACATAGACCACCACCTTGCGGCGATTCAGTTCGTCGAACACCGGCTTATACACCGCGTTCCCAAGCCATTTGTCGCCATAGTTCGTCTGCAGGCCCACGCCGTCAGCCCTAAGCGTATCGAGGGCATATTCGATCTCCTTGAGCGTCTGATCGATATCGAGCATCGACAGGGTTGCAAACAACCCGAACCGGCCCGGATAGTCCCGCATCATCTCGGCGGCGAAATCATTGCACGTCCGCGCAAGCTCGCCCGCCTTGTCCGGCCCAAGATCGAACCAAACGCCGGGAGTTGATGCCACCGACAGCATGGCGGTGCGAATGCCTGCCCTGTCCATGTCTTCGATCGCTTTCTGCTTCGACCAGGCGACCTGACCTGCAAAGTGTGGAATCTTGCGCTGGTCCTCATAATCCAGCCAAAGCTTTTGGTATCCCGGCGGATAAAAGTGGTGATGGGTGTCGATCAGCGTCCGCTCGAGGGCGAGGGCGGGCGTAGGCCCTCCCGACCAGGCCGCGGCGGCGCCGATTGCGAGTGTGCCGGCGATGAACTGACGGCGCGACAATCCCGATGTCCCACAGCATGCGCAGCCCTGAAGGTGGTTCCGCGCGGAAGCCAAATTCGTCATCCGTGGTCTCCTTAACGCAGGCTGCAGCACGCTCGTGTTGATGCCACGGCGTTTCGGCGGGGAGTAGTAGGAATCCTGTGAACGGAATGCGAAGCCAGCGGACCTTCATCGCCAGCGCGGCCCACGGCCGGATATCCACGATTCGCATAAGGTATATTATGGAATATATTTATCCATAGCAGGATCAGACAGTTAGCTCAAATTCTTGCGAAAAAGCGCCAATTGGCGGGCCTCGTCGGGCCTTTGGCGCGAGCGCCCTGAACGAGGCTCATGGGCGGCGGCAAAAGCCGATATTGCCGCCGCGCCCTGACGCTGCAATAAGCGCGCTGGTCGGACTTCCGAACCTCAACGACAAAAAGTCTCATGGGAGAGAAAAAATGAGTTTTTCACGACGCACGCTGCTGAAAGCGTCCGCGGCATCGGCTGTGGTTGGTGGTCTCGGCGCGCCCAGGATTGCGCGCGCGCAAGCCGGCGAGTTCACTTACAAGTACGCCAACAATCTCCCGGACTCCCATCCGATGAACATCCGCGCCAAGGAAATGGCGGCGGCGATCAAGGCCGAAACCAACGGACGCTTCGACCTGCAGATCTTTCCGAATAACCAGCTTGGGTCCGATACGGACATGCTGAGCCAGATTCGATCGGGAGGCATCGAGTTCTTCACGCTATCGGGTTTGATCCTTTCGACGCTGGTGCCCGCGACTTCCATCAACGGCATCGGGTTCGCTTTCCCCGACTACGACACGGTCTGGAAGGCCATGGACGGCGACCTCGGCGCCTATGTGCGCGGCGAGATCAAGAAGGCCGGTCTCGAGGTGATGGACAAGATCTGGGACAACGGATTCCGGCAGACGACGTCCTCGACCAGGCCGATCAACGGTCCGGAAGATTTTAAGGGTTTCAAGATTCGCGTACCGGTGTCGCCGCTCTGGACCTCGATGTTCAAGGCTTTCGATGCGTCGCCCGCCTCGATCAATTTCAGCGAAGTCTATTCGGCGCTACAAACCAAGATCGTCGAGGGTCAGGAAAATCCGCTCGCGATTATCTCGACCGCGAAACTATACGAAGTGCAGAAATACTGCTCGCTGACCAATCATATGTGGGACGGTTTCTGGTTCCTGGCCAATCGGCGCGCCTGGGAGGCCATTCCGCAGGATATGCGCGCGATCGTCGTCAAGAACGTCAACGCGGCAGCCGTGAACGAACGCGCCGACGTCGCCAAACTGAACGCAAGCCTGCAGCAGGAGCTTGCAGCGAAGGGCCTTGTATTCAACCAGCCGGATACGGCGTCGTTCCGCGAGAAGCTGCGTTCCGCCGGTTTCTACGCCGAATGGAAAGGTAAATACGGCGAGCAGGCATGGGCGCTGCTAGAAAAGGCCGCTGGCAAGCTATCGTAAGTTTCGAGGGCCGTAATGGCTCGCATCGAAGTGTCGGAATTTGCGGTCGGCGAGGTGACCCTCGAGCCACCAAGCCGCCCTTCCCTTGCCGGGTCGATCGAATCCTGGCTCGGGCTTCTGGTCGAAATCCCGGCGGCGGTCCTCGTCGTCGCCGAAATCGTGATCCTGTTCACCGGCGTCGTCGCACGCTACGTCCTGCGCCAGCCTCTGATCTGGTCGGACGAACTGGCATCGATCCTTTTCCTGTGGCTGGCGATGTTGGGCGCAGCGGTGGCGTTCCGCCGCTCCGAGCATATGCGGATGACCGCGGTGGTTGCGCGCGCCGGCGATCGGATGCAGGCCTATCTCGGCCTCTTTGCGACCTGTGCGGCGCTTGCGTTTCTCCTGATGATCGTCGGCCCGGCCTACGAATATGCCCATGAGGAAAGCTTCATCACCACGCCGGCACTGCAGATTTCCAATAGCTGGCGTGCCGCAGCGCTGCCGGTCGGCACCTGCCTGATGGCTGTTTTTGCGTTGTTGCGGCTTCTGCGCAGCGGCGACCCGAAGCTTGTGATATCGGCCTTCATCTCGGTTGCGTTGCTGATCGCGCTGTTCTGGATCGCGCAGCCGTGGCTGCGTCCGCTTGGCAATATCAACCTCGTGATCTTCTTTGTCGGTGTCGCCGGCTTTTGCGTGTTTTCGGGCGTGCCGATCGCGTTCAGCTTTGGACTCGCGATTTTTGGCTATCTCGCGCTGACGACACGCACACCGCTGGTGGTGCTGGTCGGGCGGATGGACGAGGGCATGAGCCATCTGATCCTGCTCTCGGTGCCTCTGTTCGTGTTCCTGGGGCTTTTGATCGAGATGACCGGCATGGCGCGAGCCATGGTGGCGTTTCTGGCAAGCCTGCTCGGCCATATCAAAGGGGGCCTGCATTACGTGCTCGTCGGCGCGATGTATCTTGTCTCCGGCATTTCAGGTTCGAAGGCGGCCGACATGGCCGCCGTCGCACCGGTTCTGTTTCCCGAGATGAAATCACGCGGCGCCCGCCCGGGCGACCTTGTCGCGCTGCTTGCCGCGACCGGCGCGCAGACCGAAACCATCCCGCCAAGTCTCGTGCTGATCACCATCGGCTCGGTCACCGGCGTCTCGATCTCGGCGCTGTTTACCGGCGGCCTCTTGCCCGGCGTGGTGCTTGCGATCACGCTGTCGGCGCTGGTCTGGTGGCGCTATCGCCGCGAGGACCTGAGCCATGTGAAGCGCGCAAGGCTCCGCGAGATCGCCACGACGTTTGTCGTCGCCCTGCCCGCGCTGGCATTGCCTTTCGTGATCCGCGCCGCCGTGGTCCAGGGCGTTGCGACCGCAACCGAAGTCTCCACCATCGGCATCGTCTATGGCTTCGTGGTCGGCCTGTTGGTCTACCGCCGTTTCGACTGGCGCAGGCTTTTGCCGATGCTGATCGAGACCGCGTCGCTGTCGGGGGCGATCCTGCTGATCATCGGAACCGCCACCGGAATGGCATGGGGCCTGACGCAATCGGGCTTTTCTCGTGCGCTCGCCTCCGCCATGACCGGCCTGCCTGGCGGCGCGGCCTCCTTCATCGCGGTCTCGATCGTGGCCTTCACTATCCTCGGCAGCGTGCTGGAAGGGATTCCCGCAATCGTGCTGTTCGGACCGCTGCTGTTTCCGATCGCCCGGGCCGTCGGCGTGCACGAGGTGCACTATGCCATGATTATCATCCTGGCGATGGGGATCGGATTGTTCGCCCCGCCCTTCGGCGTCGGTTATTATGCGGCCTGCGCGATCGGGCGGGTTGACCCCGCACAAGGTATTAGGCCGATCTGGGGCTACATGCTGGCGCTCCTGGTTGGACTTGTTATCGTTGCGATCTTTCCGTGGATCTCGATCGGGTTCCTGTGATTTGAAGTGGGAGATGACCGATGAGCGGCAAACCGAACCAATATGAAATCGGTCTGGACAAGACGCCGGCCAACTACGTGCCGCTGACGCCGCTCAGTTTCATCGCCCGTAGCGCGGCGGTCTATCCGAACCACACGAGTGCGGTCTACGAAGGCCGGCGCTTTACCTGGGCCGAAACTTACGCACGCTGCCGTCGCTTTGCCTCTTATCTTTCCAGCAAAGGCATTGGCGAGGGCGACACGGTCGCGGCGATGCTGCCGAACGTGCCGGCGATGAATGAACTGCATTTCGCTGTCCCCATGGCGGGCGCAGTGCTGAACGCGCTCAACATCCGCCTTGACGCGCCCTCGATCGCCTTCCAACTCGACCATGGCGGTGCCGAGATCATCCTGGTCGATCCGGAGTTTTCGGGCGTGATCGCGGAAGCGCTGACCCTGATGAAAGGGCCAAAGCCGTTCGTGATCGACGTCGACGATGCATCGTTTTCAGGCGGAAAGCACATCGGCGGGATCGAATATGAGACGGCCTTGACGCAGGGCGATCCCGGCTTTGTCCCTCGCCCGCCCGAAGACGAATGGGACGCGATCGCGCTCTCCTACACATCGGGCACCACGGGCAATCCCAAGGGCGTCGTCACCCATCATCGCGGTGCGTATCTGAACGCGGTCAGCAACATCCTTGCAGGCAATCTCGGCCAGCACCCGGTCTATCTCTGGACCTTGCCGATGTTCCACTGCAACGGCTGGTGTTTTCCGTGGACGGTCGCGGCCGGTGCCGGTGTCAATGTCTGCCTGCGCAAGGTCGAGCCGACCAAAATATTCGATCTGATCAAGACGCACGGCGTCACCCACATGTGCGGTGCGCCGATCGTCTACAATACGCTGATCAACGCCCCCGATGCTCCGAAGGGCAAGAAGGACAAGCCGGTGATTGGCCTGATCGCCGGTGCCGCGCCGCCCGTGGCCGTTTTGGAAGGCGCCGAAAACATCGGCATCAAGCTCACCCATGTCTATGGGCTGACCGAAGTCTACGGTCCCGCCTCCGTTTGCGCTGAACAGCCGGGCTGGGATCAGCTTTCGCCGCCGGATCGCGCGCATTTCAAACGGCGGCAGGGTGTGCCCTACCCGCTCGAGGAAGCCGTCACTGTGCTCGACCCGCAAACCATGCGCGAGGTGCCGCGCGACGGTGAGACCATCGGCGAGGTGATGATCCGCGGCAATATTGTGATGAAGGGCTATCTGAAGAACGAGAACGCGACCAGGCAAGCCTTTGAAGGCGGCTGGTTCCACACAGGCGATCTCGGCGTGCTCGACGAGCACGGCTATGTCATCATCAAGGATCGCTCCAAGGACATCATCATCTCCGGCGGCGAGAACATCTCATCCGTCGAGGTCGAGGACGTGCTTTACAAGCACCCGGCTGTGCTGTTTGCCGCCGTCGTCGCCAAGCCGGATGCGAAATGGGGCGAGGTGCCCTGTGCCTTCATCGAATTGAAGGAAGGCGCGGAAGCGACGGAAGCGGAGATCATCGCCTATTGCCGCAGCCACATGTCCGGCTTCAAGACGCCGAAGGTCGTGGTGTTCGGGCCGATCCCCAAGACATCGACCGGAAAAATCCAGAAATTCCTGCTGCGCAATCAGGCCGACTCCGCGAAGGCGATCTCGGCTTAGCAGTGATTGCGAGCGAGGCGACAACTCCCCGCAATGACGAGCCACGCGCGACCCGGCACGCGTGGCCGGTGCGCGATCATTCGGCCGGTGCGCCGACGGCTTCCGACGGGATGCGCTTGGGAATGTGCAGGAATAGCGCGCATACGATCGCTGCGACCAGACCAAGCAGCGCCAATCCATAAAGTCCGCCCGCGTAACCGCCGGTCAAATCTTTCATCAGGCCCACATAAGACGGCCCGAAGAAGCCTCCGAGATTGCCGATGGAATTGATCCAGGCAATGCCGGCGGCGAGCGCGGGTCCGGAGAGAAACATCGGCGGCATCGCGAAGAATGGACCCTTGGAGCCGTAAAAGCCCATCGCGGCGATCGACATGCCGACGAGCGCGCCCCAAGTCCCCATGGTCATGCCGGCAATGACAAGCCCGACCGTCGAAAGCACGCAGCCAAAGAACAGATTCCAGCGCCGCTCATTCATGCGGTCCGAGATGCGGCCCCACACCACCATGGCGATGGCACCGCAAATATACGGGATCATGGTGAGCCAGCCGACCGTCATGTTGCTGTAATTACCCAGCGACTTGATGATCTGCGGAATGAAGATCAGCATGCCGAGGCTTGCGGTAACGATGCCGAGATAGTTCAGAGAGAGCAGCAGCACCTTTGGATTGTAGAGCGCTTCCCACATGGTGAATTTGCGCACTGCTTCCGTGGCGCGACGTTCGGCGGCGATCGTGCTGACGAGCCAGTTACGTTCCTCCTCGCTGAGAAATTTGGCCTCCTGCGGTCGATCGGTGAGCACGAAATATGTCAAGACGCCGATGAAAACGGTCGGAACGGCTTCGGCGATGTACATGATTTGCCAGCCTCGCAGGCCAAACAAGCCATCGAGACCAAGCAATGCCGTCGATATCGGGGCGCCGAGCGCCACCGCAACCGGCAGACCGATCAGGAAGCCGGACACGATCCGCGCGTGATGGCGGCTCGGAAACCAGTAGGTGAAGTAGAGAATAATGCCGGGGAAGAACCCGGCCTCGGCAACGCCGAGCAGGAATCGCACGATCGCAAAGCCCGTCGAACCGCTGACCGCGGCAGTCAGGCCTGCCAGGATCCCCCAGGTGATCATGATCCGCGCGATCCATATCCTGGCGCCCACCTTCTCCAGGATCACGTTGCTCGGGACCTCGAAGATGAAGTAGCCCCAGTAAAACATGCCGACCGCGAAGCCGAAGGTGGCTGCCGACATGCCGAGATCGCTGCGCATGGTGAGGCCTGCGAAGCTCACATTGATGCGATCGATATAGGCGAGCACGTAGGACAGGACCGCAAACGGCAATAGGCGCAGATAGACCTTGCGCATCGTTGATCGTTGCAGCGCGGCGTCCATCGGTTTCCTCCCTGAAGGAATATGTGGACGCTGCAACTTACCCTTAAGTTCCCACCCTGTCACGGCAACCGGCTTGAGCAAAATGGCGCAGGCTGCAAGCTATGTTGCAGCGCGTTCGTACACTCGCGGCGTGCCAAGCTCGGGACGCGGTCCCCTACTTCATCGTGAAGCGCATGCTGTCATAGGCCGGCACCACGCCTTTTGGCAGCTTTTGCCGCAACTCCTCGTAGTCGAGGTCCGAATGCATGTTGGTGATGACGGCCTGCCGCGGCTTGAAGCGCTCGATCCAGGTGAGCGCATCGTCCACACTGAAATGGCTTGGATGCGGCGCATAACGCAAACCATCGATGATCCAGAGATCGAGGCCTTCCAGCGCGCCCCAGCTCTCGCGCGGAATGTCGCTGACATCGGGCGTATAGGCCGCATCGCCGATCCGGTAGCCGAGTGCCGGGATATTGCCGTGCTGCATGATGAAGGCGGAAAGCGTCACCGCACCGCCCTTCCCCAGAATTTCCTGGCTCTCGCCGGCCTCAATCCCATGTCGGGTCAGGATCGGTGGATAATCGCTGCCCTCGGGCGAGATGAAGCAATAGGAGAACCGCGCCATGATGTCCTTCGCGGTCGATTGATTGAAATAGGTCGGGATGCGCCGGCGCATGTGCAGCACCACCGAGCGGAGATCGTCGATGCCGTGAGTCTGGTCGGCATGCTCGTGCGTCAAAAACACTGCGTCTATGTGATCGACTTTTGCGTCGATCAGTTGCTCGCGCAGGTCGGGCGAGGTGTCGATCACGATTCGCGTGGTCCCGTGCGCGCCAGTCCGTTCCACAAGTAGCGAGCAGCGGCGCCGCCGGTTTTTTGGATTGTTCGGATCGCATTTGCCCCAGCCGAGCGCGGGACGCGGAACGCCGGCCGAAGAGCCGCAGCCCAGGATTGTCAGGGTCAGTGTCATGCGGTTTTCGGCGACGGCACTTTGGAGAACAGGCGAAAGAAATTTTCCGTGGTCTGCCGCGAGATTTCTTCCAATGAAACGCCGCGCGCTTCCGCCAGCACCTTCGCGACCTCGACGACATAGGCAGGTTCGTTGCGCTTGCCGCGGAATTTGCCGGGCGCCAGATAGGGCGCATCGGTCTCCACCATGATGCGGTCGGCCGGCAATTCGGCAGCAAGCGCGCGCAGGGCTTCCGACTTCTTGAAGGTCAAAATGCCCGTGAATGAAATCGAAAGCCCAAGCTCGATCGCCGTCATCGCAAGCTCGCGTCCGCCCGTGTAGCAATGCAGCACCGCGCGAAACGGTCCTTTTGCCGTCTCCTCTTGCAGGATGCGACCGCAATCCTCGTCGGCATCGCGGGTGTGGACGACGAGCGGCAGCCCCGTCGCCCGCGCGGCCGCGATATGCGCGCGAAAGCCGCGCGCCTGCGCTTGCGGCGAGCCGTTGTCGTAGAAATAGTCGAGCCCCGCCTCCCCCAGCGCCACCACCTTCGGATGCCCGGTCAGTTCGATCAATTCTTCCGGCGCAATCCCGTCCTCTTCGTCGGCGTGATGCGGATGGGTGCCGACCGAGCAATAGACGTTCGGAAAGCGCTCGGCGATCGCGATGAGTTCGGAAAGCCGCCGCACCCGCGTCGAGATCGTCACGATGCGGCCAATGCCTGCTTGAGCTGCCCGCGCGACAATGGCGTCGAGATCGCCGGAAAAGTCCGGAAAATCCAGATGGCAGTGACTGTCGACGAGCATGGCGCTAGTGCCCCGTTTTCGTAGTTCTCAGGCTCTCGCGGAAAATCGGCGGCACTGCCACTATGCCGCCGTCGGCTCAATGTAACGCGGGAACACCGCTTGCGGCGCCGGCAGCGTTGTGCCGGGCGCAATCCGGCTCGTTCCGCCGAGCGTGGCGAAGGTCCGCGCCTCGCCTTTGGGGATGCCGAGGCTGTCGAGCAGTTTCTCCGCGGCCGAAGGCATGACCGGTTGGGTCAGGATCGCGATCTGCCTGATCACCTCGGCCGTGACATAGAGCACAGTGCGCTGGCGCGCCGGATCCGTCTTCGCGAGTGCCCACGGCGCTTCGCCGGCGAAATAGCGGTTGGCTTCCGCCACCACGGCCCAGACGGCGTTGAGCCAGGTGTGAATCTGCTGCGTCGCCATCCCCTCCCGCGCGATCGCGATCATGCCGTCGGCCTGCGCCAGCATCGCCTTGTCGGTTTCGCTGAAGGCGCCCGGCTCCGGCAGCACGCCGCCGAGTTGCTTTGCAATCATCGACAGCGATCGCTGCGCGAGATTGCCGAGGTCGTTTGCGAGATCGGCGTTGATGCGCGCAACAATGGCTTCGTGGTTGTAGCTGCCGTCCTGACCGAACGCGACTTCGCGCAGGAAGAAATAGCGGATCTGGTCGACACCGTATTGGTCGGCGAGATTGAAGGGGTCGACGACATTGCCGACCGATTTCGACATCTTCTCGCCCCTGTTGAACAGGAAGCCGTGGGCAAAGACGCGCTTTGGCAACGCGATGCCGGCCGACATCAGGAATGCCGGCCAGTACACCGCGTGAAAGCGAATGATGTCCTTGCCGATGATGTGCAGATCGGCCGGCCAAAAGCGCCAGTTCGCGTCGTTCTCGTCGGGGAAGCCGACGCCCGTGATGTAGTTGGTAAGCGCGTCGACCCAGACATACATCACATGCGCGGGGTCATCGGGGACCTTGACGCCCCAATCGAATGTGGTGCGCGAGATCGAGAGATCCTTCAGGCCTCGTTTCACGAAGCTGACGACCTCGTTGCGGCGCGCGTCCGGCCCGATGAAATCGGGCTGGCTTTCATAGAGCGCGAGGAGCTCGTCCTGATAGGCCGACAGGCGGAAGAAATAGGTCTTCTCTTCGACCCACTCTACCGGCGTGCCTTGCGGACCGCGACGCACGTCGTCGTCGCCGAGAACGGTTTCTTCTTCGGCGTAATAAGCTTCGTCGCGCACCGAGTACCAGCCGGCATATGTGTCGATATAGATGTCGCCGTTCGCCGCCATCCGACGCCAGATCTCCTGGCTGGAACGATGATGCTGCGCTTCGGTGGTCCGGATGTAGCGGTCGAACGAGACGTTCAGTCGTTCATCCATTGCCCGGAAGCGGCGGGAGTTGCGCGTGGCGAGATCTGCCGTCGTCAGGCCTTCGTTCTCCGCGGTCTGAACCATCTTCAGGCCGTGCTCGTCGGTACCGGTCAGGAAGAACACGTCCTTGCCGTCGAGCCGCTGAAAGCGTGCCAGCGCGTCGGTCGCTATCGCTTCATAGGCGTGGCCGATATGCGGCGTGCCGTTCGGATAGGCGATCGCGGTCGTGATGTAGAAAGTATTTCCGCGGGAGGCGGCGTTTCTCGACGTGGCGGGTTCGGCCTGGCGCGCAGTCGCGGCGGACTTCTGTTCCGGCTTGTTGGGCAAAGCTTGCTTCGGCTCCGACCTTGCCCTGGGCGCCTTCCGCTTTGTCGTCGATGTCTTCGCTGGCTTTCTGGCTGCTTTCTTCGCAACCGTTTTGGCAGATTTTTTTGCGGCCCTCTTTGCGGTCTTTTTGGCCCTCTTCAGGCCACGCTTCTTTGCGGCCGCAGGCTTGGCGGCAGCGCGCTTTGCGGCCGTTTTGGCTTTTTTCTTTTTCGGAGACTTTTTGGCCACGACGAAATCCTCGAATGAGCCTGAACGAGATTGTTGGGGGCGATGACCCTGGGGACGCCTACCGCGTCGCTTCCGCAAGCATCGAAAACACCGAGAAAACCAGCGGCTTTCGCTCGAGATTGTAGTCCTGGGTGTCGCGCGCGGCGCGGGCGATCTTTTCCCACACCTCAGCCAGCCGTGCAAGGCGCGGCAGGTTCGTATTGGCATTGCCTTCGGCGCGCAACCGCTCGGCGACCCATCGATCGATGCTGTCGACGAAGGCCGCGAGTGCCACGCGGTCGCTGGTGCCGAGCGCATCTCCAAGTGCATGCAACTCGCGGGGGTCGACTTGCGGCAGCGTTGCCAGCAGCGCTGCGGTACGCTGCTGGAGCTTCAGCGCATCCCCGCCCAGCAGCGTGATCGCCCGCGCAACGCTCCCCTCCGATGCATTGGCGGCCTCGATCAGCGCCGGATCGTCGGATGCGACGCCGGTGGCCTTCGCCGCCGCGGCGATCACGTCGGCCGCTGCAAGCGGCCGCAACGACAGCTTGCGGCAGCGCGACTGGATTGTCGCCAGCACGCGCGCCGGTGCATGGCTCACCAGGAAGAACAGCGATTGCTGCGGCGGCTCTTCCAGGATCTTCAGGAGGGCATTGGCCGCGTTGGGATTGAGCTCGTCCAGGGTGTCGACGATGCAGACGCGCCAGCCCTCGACCGCGGAAGTCGAACCGAAAAACGAGATCGTCTCACGCGTCTCGTCCACGGTGATGACCGTGCGCATCACGCCCCTCTCGTTGAGCGTTCGCTCCAGCGTCAAGAGGCCGCCATGGGAGCCCGCTGCAATGTGTCGCGCGCTGGCATCGTTCGGATCGACAAACAGCGTGGTTGCCCGTTGAACCTCCGCGGCCAGCGGATTGCGATGGGTCAGCACGAAGCGCGCCATGCGATAGGCGAGCGTTGCCTTGCCGATCCCTTGCGCACCGCCGATCAGCCAGGCATGCGGAATGCGCCCGCTCTTGTAGGCATTGAGCAACGCCGTCTCCGCCTCGCGATGCCCGAACAGCTCGAAGGTCTCGCGCGGATGGGGAGCGCTGATCTCGGCTTCGACCCGGCGCGCGCTCATGCGGAACTGGCCACGGTGCCGGTGGGCTCGGCAAAGAAGCGGCCGCGCAGCGCTGCCCAGACGCTTGCCGCAACCGTGTCCGCGTCCGCCATCGCATCGATCAACACACAGCGCTCCGGCTCGCGAGCTGCGATCTCGTGATAGGCGTCCCGCAGTTCCTGGTGGAAGCGGATGTCTTCGGACTCGAACCGGTCGGGGGCAGCACCCTCGCGGCGGGCCGCGGCTCGCTTCAATCCGATCTCCACGGGAACATCGAGGATGACGGTCAGGTCCGGTTTGAGATCGCCGATCGTTACCCGCTGCATGGCGTTGACGATGCCGGGCGAGACGTGTCCAACCTTGCCCTGATAGACCCGGGTTGAATCGAAGAACCGATCGCACAGCACCCAGGTGCCCTGGTTGAGCGCTGGCTGGATCACGGTGCGGACGTGGTCGTCGCGGGCGGCCGCAAACAAGAGGGTCTCCGCGTCGGGCCCAAGCAGCTTGCCCATTCCCGACAGCACGAGATGCCGGATGATCTCGGCGCCGATCGATCCGCCCGGCTCTCTGGTGACGATCACGTGCAGCTTCGCGGCTTCAAGACGCTCGGCCAACTTCTTGATTTGCGTGGATTTTCCTGATCCCTCTCCCCCCTCGAAGGTTATGAACCGGCCGCGACCCGGCGGGCGCTTGATGGCGGGCTCGATCATTGTCAGAGCTTCTCTGCACCCGCGCGGAACATGCCGATGGCAAGCTCGCTCGCACCATCAATCGCCCGCCGTACCGTCGATCCCGTGCCAATCGCTTCCGCCGCATAGACGGGCGCTTCCATGGCAACGTTGCCGCCGCGCCAGACGCGCACCACGCCGATCTGCTGACCAGCCTTGATCGGCGCCCGCACGGGGCCGCTATAAACGAGGCGTGCGATCAGCTTGTCATTGCCCTGCTTGGACACCATCACCTTGATCGGCTCCGGGCTCGAGAGCTTGACCGAGCGGCTCTCTCCGCCAAACACCCGGGCATAGCCGAGCGGCTGGTCCGCCGCGAACAGGGTGCGCGTTTCGAAATTGCGATAACCCCATTCCAGCATCTTCTTGGCCTCGGTTGCCCGATCATCGGGATCCTCGAGACCGTTGATGGCCACGATCAGCCGCGTGCCGTTCTGCACGGCGGAGCCGACCATGCCGTAGCCGCCTTCCTTGGTGTAGCCGGTCTTCAACCCGTCGGCGCCTTCCATCGAGTTCAACAGCGGGTTCCGGTTCTGCTGGCGGATCTTGTTCCAGGTGAACTCCTTCTCACCGAACAATTTGTAGAACTCCGGATAGGTCTGGATGATGTAGCGCGCGAGTTTTGCGAGCTCCCGCACCGTCATCTTGTTGCCGGGATCGGGCAGCCCGTTGGCATTGCCGAAGGTCGATCGCGTGAGCCCGAGTTCGCGCGCCCGCTTGGTCATGAACTCGGATGCGAAGATGCGCTCGTTGCCGGCCATGCCCTCGGCGAGCGCGATGCAGGCGTCGTTGCCGCTCTGGATGATCGCGCCATGCAGGAGATCGTCGACCGAAATCTTGCTGTTCAGCACCGCGAACATGGTCGAGCCGCCGGCCGGCGCTCCGCCCCGCCGCCAGGCGTTTTCGCTGATCCGGTACTCGTCGGTCAGCTTGACCTTGCCTTCCTGGATCGCGTGGAACACCACTTCCGCTGTTACGAGCTTCATCATGCTGGACGGCGCGCGCAGCTCGTCCGCATTCTTCTCAAACAGCACGCTGCCGCTGGAAGCTTCGATCAGGATCGCCGTCGGGGCGTCGCCGTCGAAACCGCCTTCTTCCTTCTTCGCCCCTTGAACGCTCTGGTTCGCCGCATGAAGCAGGCCGCCCGAGGTCAGGCCAAGTACGACCACGCCTGCGATCAGCCAGCGCGAAAGGCGCCCGACCGTGGGTTGGCATCTGCGGAGAGACAAAAAGAAAGATGGCATCGGTGGTTGCCTCGATGCGGGCGTTCTAACAGTTGCAATGATCCCAAACAACACGGCTTGGCGACGCCCCCTCGATTGCGACGCTGGCCCGAGTGGGCGGGTCCTTGCTGCTCGGAATAGCCGCGACGGGCGGTAAGGTGCGCGCGCGGCAGACCATGCGGAGGGCCGCCGACGAGGTCGTCCGACAAGGATCGGTGATAGCCGCCACGGCGGCTCAATAGAGCCCGCGACCGCTCAGGATTTCGCTGGGACCGCGGGGATCAACCGGCGCGTAGGCCGAGACAGACTGATAGTCGGCGGTATAGCGCGCGTCGTCTTCGTAAGAGACTGCGCGACGATTATCGAGGACGCGGCCACCCGATCGTGCGCGGCTCGACGCCGACATTTCGGAGGTCGCATTGATCGAGGCATAGTCGGCTGAAGTGTTGCCAAGGCTATATGGACGGTCCTGGGGCAGCGGGATGTCGCCGCGGATCGGGCGGCCGTAAGCGCCGGTCTCCGGCACGAAGGGGCGGGCCGAGGCGACGCGGATCAGCGAGGGCGATGGCGCCGGCACGCCCGTGCGCAGGGTGGCAATGAGCTGGCGGTCGTCAGAGCCCTCAAGCGGGGCACGAGCGACATATTCGACCCTTACCCGCGCGACACCATTGCCCTTGAATTCGAGGAGTTCGGCGGCTTTGTTCGAGACGTCGATGAGCCGGTTGCCATGATAGGGGCCCCGGTCGTTGACCCGGACAATCAGCGACTTTCCGTTGGAGAGATTGGTGACCCGGGCGTAGCAGGGCATCGGCAGGGTCGGATGGGCGGCGGTGAGCGAATCCATGTCGAACACCTCGCCATTGGCGGTTAGCCGGCCATGGAAATCGTTGCCATACCAGGAAGCCAGCCCCTCCTCACGGTAGTTCACGTCCTCCTCAGGTACATAGACCCGGCCCGCCACGACGTAGGGCTTGCCGACGCGGTAGGTGCCGCCGCCCTTCGGAACGGGCTCGCCATCGGCGACCACTCTGGGGCTGGACGAGACGCCGTACTTCGGGTCGATGCGGCTGGCGAACTTGCTCGACGAGGCGCAATTGCCAAGTACGAGGCACACACACACAGCAACGGCGCCATGCGCCGCTCTGATCGCCGGATCTGAGCGCAGAAACCCCATTCGCCCCAAGCACCATTCCACCGGTTGGCTGCCTATGTCGGCAAATCCCGGTCTTTTCGCCGATACGGTCCCAAGCTCCGCATCAACGTCTAAAGATATCGCAACCGGAACACGGCGGAAATGGGGAGACCTCTGCGATGGTGAATCGATGGTTGCCCGATCCGGTCGTTGATTCACCGGGTAGAACGGGCCTTCCGAAGCCTCCAACCTGCCCGGTTTTGAAACACCTGTTGCGCAGAATCCTCGGTCGATCGCGATTGTGTGCTGGCGACCGGAAATCTTTTTGACTGTGCAAGGTCTCCGCCGTTCTCTGTCGCGCAGGGGCGCAAAGGACGTTGGCAATGATTGAGACAATGACGGCAGTAATGGGTTTGGTCGGCGCCGCTATTTTCCTGGCCCATGCGTTTGACGGAATCCGTTCGCGGGTTTGACTTGGGCGGAAGCGTGGATCGCTTCTTTCGAAAAGGCCGTTCGGAAAGCTTTAATAAATTCCAACGAGCATCAAGGTCGGAGGGTGTGTGATGCGAAATCAAGACCTCGTTTCCGATGGCTTTCTTGCCCTGACCGCGGCGGGATTTGCCCTTCTTTGCTCCAGCCTTCTGGCTTTCGCCTTCGTTTGAGCCGGCGGCTCCAGGGCTAATGCGGGCAGAGCCCGCTTGGTTCGTACCTGCCGGAACGGCGGGGCCTTGTCACAGAACAACTGGATAGGTCCGTGCTGCGGCGCACCAAATTGCTCTCTTCTCGCAGACCCGTGAGTGAAGTGGTTTCGCCGCTGCCTTGGCCGCGAAACGATCGGCCATTTCGATGAAGCCATTTTCCTAATCGAGCGAAGATCGCCGGAAACAATGGCGGATCAGCATGCTCGACAATGATCAACAACGGAGTCGATCATGTGGATGATTCTCAGTCTGATTTATCGACACTATTGCCGGGCTCGCTTGTTGGAGATGCGTAGGAACCGCCTGGCCTCTCTGGTTTGAAAGGGCCTGGCCCATGCTTGCCGAGAAATTCTTCCTGGTCCTGGAAGCGCTGATCAAGACGCAGCAGACCAACGCCGACGGCAGCGTACGGGTGGTCAGCACATCGCCACATGTGCCGGTCAAGCTGCCTGAGCGGAAGTGACGTAGCACTGGCTAACAACAGGGGACAGTGACCTGCCCGAAAGCGTGCTTGCGTTCGCGCGTATCAACTCAAGGTCTGCACTACCATAGCTCGCCACGACGCAAGCCTCCTCCTCCCTCGCCGGGAATTTGGGTAGCGGTTGTGGTAGTACAGCCGCGATGGTTCATGCCCCTCAGTTCATCGCCGACCTGCAGCGCTGCGTCTGCCAGTTCGCGCGC